>CEOG01034720.1_pt1 | contig 13644 bp, 8 predicted proteins | sample 530301 | NCBI WGS metagenome assembly CEOG01 (sample SAMEA2619903, study PRJEB7988) | marine metagenome | biome: marine biome (ENVO:00000447); feature: surface water layer (ENVO:00002042); material: "saline water (ENVO:00002010), including plankton (ENVO:xxxxxxxx)" | depth 5 m | reverse complement strand
CAATCAGCAGGTCGACCCAGAGCAGGGGGTAGAACCCCGCCGCACCGAAGACGAACATCGGTGTGGCGGTGAGGCCCGCGACCACGATGCCCTTGGCGAAGGACGTTTCCGCGCCGTAGGTGCCGGCCATCCAGTGAATGAAGTAACCCACTGCGACGACGCAGCCGACCATGGCGAAGTAGAACAGGATGCAGAGCTGCAGGGCGCTGTCATAGGTCAGGCGTATCGCGGGCCCGTTGCCCACTGTCCAGCCCACATCGGTGGTGCCGAAATACCAGGCGACGGCTGGAATCAGGGCGAGCACCCAGGGGTATAGCACCAGGATGTTCTGGCTGCTGGTTGGCAGGCCGGCAACGCTGCGCCACTGGGCGCCGGGTTTGGTCAGAAGACCGATCGTGTGCTGGATCATGTGTTTTTTTTCTCCCCAAAGAATGACTGGTGCCGGGCACAGGCGAAGTGTACCGGGCCGCGGGCGCGCGGCCATGATGCAGATCAAGAATCGGCGGTGTCGCCCCGCCCGAGGTGTCAGTTGGCGATATTGGCTGCCAGCTGCAGTGCTTCCTGATCCAGGATTTCGATTTCCTTATTGTCAACGCGCAGGACCCCGGTTTTCTGCATCCGGCTGAAAACCCGGCTGATCGTCTCCACGGTCAGGCCCAGGTAGTTGCCGATATCCACCCGCGACATGGGCAGGCGGAACTGGCTGGCACTCAGGTTGCGCCGCGCGTTGCGGCTGGCGATGCTGAGCAACAGGGTGGCGACGCGCTCGTCAGCGGAGTTTTTGCTGAGCAGTGTAATCAGCAGCTGGTCCTCGGTGATTTCACGGCTCATGAGCTGAAACAGGTGGCGCTGCAGGCTGGGCATGGAGGCGCTCAGGCGCTCCAGGGAATCAAAGGGGATGGCACAGATGGCCGAAGTCTCCAGCGCCCGCGCCGAGGAGGCGTGGCTGTTGTTGCTGATGCCGTCCATGCCGAGGATTTCGCCGGGGAAGTAGAAGCCGGTGACCTGCTCGCGACCGTCGCTGGTGGTGCGATAGCCCTTTACGGCACCCGAGCGCACGGCGTAGATGGACTGGAACGGGGAACCCTCATGGTAGAGCAGCTCGTTCTTCTGCAGCGGCTTGCTGCGCTGGATGATGTTTTCCAGCTGTTCCAGGTCCTTGTGGTTGATGGCCAGTGGCAGGCAGATTCTGCTCAGGCGGCAGGTTTCGCAGTTGACCTTGTACTCGTGGGTGCACGAGCGCAAGGGTGCGGTTTCACTGACATCTTGCAGGCGCATGGACATGCGTAACTCCCCTGGTTTGTAACGCCTAGTATAGAGTATTTGACGTGGCTACTGAACCACTGTGGGGCGGCTTGAAAAACGATTTCCTAGCCCAGTGAGGCCACGCTTTTCAGCACCAGTCGCACCAGTTCCGCCTGCCTTGAGACGCCGGTTTTGGCGAAGATGGACTTGAGCTGGGCGCGGGCGGTGTGCTGGGAGATATTTTGCGCCTCAGACACTTCAGCCAGGCTCAGTCCTCGCGAAAGCAGGATGGCAAGGTTGGCTTCGGCCGGGGTGAGGTCGAACAGCTGGCCGAGGGTGCCCTGAGAGCTGGGCTCATTCAGGTCGGGGTCGGAAATGAACACGGCAACGCAGGGGCTGGACTGGCCCTCGCCCCACTCTGAAACCGGAACCGGGCGCAGTACCAGCCCGAGTTGTGCCCGATCACCGCCCCGTGGTACGCGCAGGGCGCGGATCACGGAGGCCTCGCCCCGGTGCAGGGCCTTGATGATGGTTTCCAGTGCGGTCTGAAGCTCGCGATTCTTGTCCCGCCCTTCAATGACCAGGTGTTGTCCACGTATGCTGAGGCCGTTGTCGCCCTCCAGCAACGCGCGTGCGACGGTATTGGCGCTGAGCACGCGCCCCTGCTCGTCGAGAACGATGGTGGCCACGGCCAGCTGTTCCACGGCGCCGGCATACAGGTTGCGTTCCGAGGCGGTGCGGCCCAGGGTGGCATACAGCTGGATGGAGAGACGCAGGTGGGGCGCAATGCGGGCGATGGCAGCGCGCTCGTCGTCGTTGAAGGGGGGTTCGGTGTGGCGCCGGGAGAAGCGCAGTCGTGCCAGCATCCCGCCGGGCTCCACTGTGTCCAGGCCGAGAATGCGAAACAGTCCCGCGGATTTCAGGTAGTGCTCGTAGTATTCCGAGGCGACCAGCTCGTCGTCGCTGAGAATGTCCTCCAGTGCCACCACCTTGTCGGGCGGCAGATTGACGAACGGGTCCAACGCAAAAAACTGCTCGCGGTACGCGGTAACCTCCCAATCCGCCGGGTCGGAAATCGGCCTGGCTGCCGTGCTGTCTGCCTCTGGCCGCACACTGTTCAGGATGACACCGCGATCGTCTTCTGCAGGTGGCCGCAGGACCAGTGAGACGACCTGGCACTCAACCAGGCTGCGCAGGAGGGGGAGCGCAGAGGACCAGGGCGGGTTTTCCAGTGGTCCGCGGTACAGGGCAGCGACCAGTTCATCATAGGCAGCGGGCACACCGCCGATCATTGCGACGTCCAGCGGATCGCTCCGCGGGCTCATTTTTCGATACTCGACAGATCCATGGTGACCTCCGCAAGTGGTTTCGGTCGTCCAATACCCCAGCCCTGCAGGTAGTCAACGCCAATTTCCTGGAGTTTGCGAATGATGTTCTCGTTCTCCACGGATTCGGCAATGGTTTCCTGTCCGAGGAAGTGGGCGAGGTCGTTGATCGAGCGCGCCATGGCGTAATCGTTGCTGTCCTGATCGATGCTGGTGATGAAACTGCCGTCGATCTTGACGTAGTCCACGGGCAACTCGCGCAGGTAATTGTGGCTGGCAAGCCCGGTGCCAAAGTCATCGATGGAGAACTTGCAGCCGATATTGCGGAAAGCCCGAACGAAATCCGCCGCTTTCACCAGATTGGAAATGGTGCCGGTTTCAGTGATTTCGAAGCACAGGCGGTTGGTGCCTACGCCGAACTCCGATATCTGCTCAAACAGGAAGTCGAGGAAGGCATCGTCGGTGACGCTGGCGCCAGACAGGTTGATCGCGACACTGGGGACGACCTTCTGGGCATCCATCAATGAGTTGATCCACATGAAGGCTTCGCGCACCACCCAGCGATCCACCAGGGTCATGATGCCGTGGCGTTCGGCCGAGGTGATGAAATTCTGCGGCGAGCTGAGCTTGCCGTTTTTGTCACGCATGGCCAGCAACAGCTCGTAGTGGCGCGTTGTGGGGCTCTCGCCGGTCATTGCAGTCTTCACAATAGGCTGGGCGCGCAACATGAAGCGCTCGCTGGAGAGTTCGTCCTCCAGCGCCTTGCGCGAGCGGCGCTGCTCGCTGCGCAGGTTGCGAACCGTATCCTCGCTGGGCTGGTAGAGGTGCACACAGTTGCGGCCCAGCTGCTTCGCCTGGGTGACCGCCGCCTGGGCATTGGCCATTACCGCATCGACATCCGGGCTATAGTCCTGAATCGGGGCTATGCCCACAGAGACGGTGAAACTGACCTTTTCGCCATCGATATCCACACTGCCATTGGCGATATCGCTGCGTACCTGTTCCGCCAGTGCCTGGGCCTTTTCGGTGTCACCATCGACTAGCAGAATCGCGAAAGTGTCCTCTTCCAGGCGGGCGGAGGAGGTTTTGCGTCCATGCAACTGCGCCAGCAGGCGCGAGAACTCAAGCAATACCTGATCGCCGCTGATGCGATCGTAGATCTCGTTCACCAGGCCGAAGCGGTCAATATTGAGCAGCAGGATGGCGTGCTGCGAGTGATGCGCATGGGCATGGCGCAGCGCGCGGCCCACCTGGTCAAGAAAGGTATCACGGTTGATCAGGCGGGTGAGGGGGTCGTGGTTGCGGGCAAAACTCAGGGTGCGCTGCACGTCCTCCAGCGTGTTGTACATGCTCTGGTCGACGACTGACAGGCGGTCGGCCGGCGCGGGAGGTTGCGCCCCGCGACTGAGCTGGCGCGCCAGTTGCACCTGGTTGAGCTCGGCAACCTTTTGACCGCGATCATTGACGAACAGGAAGCGTTCCCGGTCGTCGCTGATCCAGGCCAGCTGGATGCGGTGCTTGACGCCGGCCTTGTCGCGATAATTCAGCCACATGCCTTTGCCCAGGCTGTCTACCCGCTGCACCCATCGGCGCAGGCGCCGGGTTTTCGCCAGACGTTCCTCGCGCGTGGGTTCGGGCTGATCGCCGGCCCCGGAATCCGCCTCGCCTTCGCGCTGCAGCAGTTCGACGGGTATGTCGCCGGCCAGTACGCCGCGCAGTTCATCGAATACCGACTGAATGGACACGTTGCCGGGCAGCGCGCTGCTGATCTGCTGCTCCATCAGGTCGATGAAGGGTTCTGCCTCCAGGCTGCGCTCGACGCACTGGTCCTCGCTGACCTCACCGCGTTGCTGCTCCAGCAACCAGGTGGTCAGCAACTGCAGGGTGCGCCGCTGCTCCTCCCACTCGTCGCTGTCCACGCCCTGCTTGACGTGCGTCAGCACCATCAGGTCGCGCCAGCCCTGATCAATCAGGTCCTGCAGTATCCGGGGGATCTGCCCGGGTGGCAGGCAATCCCGCACTGCGGTTTCCACCGCATCGCGAGCGCGACGCAGTTTCTCTTTGCCCTCCTGGGTTTTGACCACCCGCTCGATGTTGCGCGCATGCGCCTGGGATTGCTGTCGTGACAGGCGTTCAACATGCTCCAGCGCTGCGGCGAAAACCGCGGAGTCGCCGTCATAGTCGCGCACAATGGTTGCGACAATTTCGGCCACGCGGCTCTCCAGCATACGGTTCGGGAAGTTCGCAGAACTGCCCAGTGCCGCCAGCTTGTCCACCAGCGTGCGCGCCGGGTGGTCCGCTTGCAGGAAAAACTGCGGTTCGGTCAGCGCCAGCCGGGCGAGGGGCAACTGCAGGTTGCTCAGCACAGGCTGCAATTCGCCGCTGACATCCAGCTGTGAGCGGATGGTCTCGAACAGGCTGTCGATCATCTCCAGCTGGTTGCGGTTGTCCGCGCTCAGCGCGACTTCGCCTGCAAGTTCGGGTGTCTGCCCGAGCAGAAAATCCGCGACGCCGGTTTCACCACGCGCCGCCTGCGGCGATTCACCCCGCTGTTGCAGCAGGGCCAGTGCGTTGATCAATTTCTCCGTGTCGATGACGGCACCGGTCTGTGGCGGCGGCTGCTCAACCTTGCGCTTGAAGTTCAGGGCATTGATCACAGAGGAATACAGCCTTTCAGGACGCTGCTCAGCGCTGCCGCCGCCTCCCGCGCCAGCCGTGACTGCGCCCGTGTGTTGCCGCCGCCGGCTGCGATCGGGACGCTCGTCGGCCTTGCGCAGCAGGGAGCCATTGGCGAGTATCTGGCCCTCCAGGTCAGGGCGTATCCCGGCCTGCTCCAGAATCTCGTTCAGGTGCCGGTACAGGCTGTCGAGATTGCGTACGAACAGGCGGGCGAAGAGATCGTAGATACGCTGGGTGAGCTGCTGCGGTATGCGGTACTCCTCCAGTACCAGCTGTAGCGCACGTGCGAGCTGGGCGACGTGTTCTGGCAGTCGCAGGGTCAGCGGATCGACCTGCACCAATTCCGCCACGCGTATCTGCAGGGCTTCCATGCCGATGCGGTGCAAGTCCTCGCCGACGTGGGCGAGGCGATCGACGGCCAGGTAGTTTTCGAAAGTGTGGAGATCCACCAGGTCCATGGTTCCACTCTCGTCCATGACATCCCACCAGTGGTTCAGCTCGGCAGCCGGTGGTGTCAGCTTATCGTGGAAGCTGCGGTAGTGCGCCAGGAAACTGCCGACCATGCTGCGCTGGTGGATTTGCAGAATGCCGATGGCGTCGGTGACCTGGGTGCGCGATATCTGGCCCTGTCGCGGCGAGGGCGCTGAGCGCAGCAGGTTTTCGGTGAGCTCTTCAAGGAAGCGCGCGAAGCGGCGCTCAAGTTCCCGCTCGCTGATCTGGCGGTAGGTGTCAAACGCGTTCACGCCGATTTCTCCGTGACGGGTGGGCAACCGCGCCGGGCAGTACAGCGGCAGCCCCTAAGGGACGAACGGAGACGGATCGCGGAAAGGGGGACAGGTGACATGTCGGCTCTGTATCGGATGGGGAAGCTCCCGCCGCGGCGAACGAATGCTCGCAGTATACCTGCACCAAATCCGGCGACAAGCGCCGGTGTTGTGTGCAGGTCACAAGGTCTAGGGTGCGGCGGCGGCTTTTTCCGGCAGCGCAAAGGCCAGAATCGCGTCACCGGCAGCGGACCAGCCGTGGCCCCCGGCAGCCAGCACGACGAACTGCCTGCCACCGGCTTTGGCCCGGTAGCTCAGTGGCGTGGCGTTCCCGGTATAAGGCAGATCGTATTGCCAGAGCAACTCGCCGCTGGCACTGGAAAACGCGCGCAGGTAGGCATCGGTGGTGGCAGCGATGAAAGTCAGGCCGGATGCGGTGCTCAGCGGACCGCCCGCATTGGGGGAGCCCGTCTCGAACCAGAACGGCCAGGGCGCCTGCCCGCGGGTCGTGCCCAGGGGGCGTGTCCAGACGACGTCCCCGGAGAGCAGGTCAACGGCTGTCAGGCTGCCCCAGGGACGCGGGTTGCAGGGGGCGCCCAGCGGCGAGAAGAGCGGGAACCGGCGTACCCCGTAGGGACTGCCCTGCATGGGGTAGTGTTCGATCGGGTAGCCCGCCGTCGGGTTGAGTGCATCGTATTCAGCCCGCGGTATGAGCTGCACCACCGTCGCCAGGTGCATCTGGTTGACGATAAGCAGGCCGCGCCGGGGGTCGATGCTGGCGCCCCCCCAGTTGATGCCGCCCGTGGTGCTGGGGTAGAGCACGCTGCCTTCCAGACTCGGCGGTGTGAACATGCCCTCCGACCGGTAGCGCGCGAGTGTTCTGCGGCAGGCGAGTTTGTCCAGCCAGACCAGCCCATCCATGTCTTCCGGTCCCAGTCGGGCGGGCAGGTGCAACGGTGCCGGGTGTGTCGGGAACGGTTGGGTGGGGGAGAGGGTCTCGCCGGCTACACCGCCCTGCGGCACCGGCCGCTCCTCGACGGGGTACAATGGCTCGCCGGTTTCCCGATCCAGCAGGAACACATGTCCCATTTTGGTGGCTTGCGCCAGCCCGGCGCGGCCGGCACCCACGCCGGGAATGCGAAACAGTGTAGGCTGGGACGCGACGTCGTAATCCCAGACGTCGTGATGCACGGTCTGGAAATGCCAGCGCACCTCGCCGGTGTTGGCATCCAGCGCGACCACCGAGGAGCCGTAGGCGTCGATGCCATCGCGCTCTCCCCCAAACAGGTCCGGGGCGGGGTTCCCGGTAGGGACATAGATCAGCCCGCGCTCCGGGTCGCCGGCGATGGGCGCCCACACGTTGGGGCTGCCCTGGTGATAGCGGTCGCGACCCAGGCTGTCGCGATGCCGCGCCCGGTAGGCCTCCGTGACGGGCTCCCAGGCCCATACCAGCTCCCCGCTGCGCACGCTGAAGGCGCGCACCACACCCGAGGGCACATCCTTGCGTTCATTGTCTGGTACCAGCGCACCGATAACCGCCAGGTCGTTCTGTATCCACGGTGGTGAAGTGGGGTAGTACACCAGCGGTTCGCCGCCGTGTATATCCTCTTTCAGCGAGACGCGACCTGCATTGCCGAAGTCCTCGCAGGGTTGCCCGCTGCGCGCATCCAGGGCGATCAACTCGGCGTCGCGGGTGCCATAGAGAATACGCGTGCCGCAGCGGGCGGCTGCCTCGTCGGACTCTGCTGCCCGCCACAGTGCCACGCCGCGACAGACGGCGGGGTAGAGGCCGCTGCGCCGGTTCTGCACGTCGGGATCAAACACCCAGCGCTCCTTGCCCGTCTCTGCATCGAGTGCAAAAACCCGGCCAAAGGGTGTGCAGTAGTACAGACTGTCGCCATCAACGATCGGCGTTACCTGCAGTGAGGTCAGCCCCCAGTCACCGCTGCCGTCGCTGAAATCGCCGGAGTGGTGGCTCCAGGCAAGCTCCAGCTGGTCGACGTTCTCGGGCGTAATGTCGGTCAGGTCAGCATACTGTGCTGCATCCCTGCCACCGTAATGCGGCCAGCCCTGGGCCGCAGCACTGGTTGCTGCAGTGTCTGCCGGTGCGGTGTCGGTATCGGTGGCGGCATGACAGCCAGCGGCCACGGCAAGGGCAGCGAGCAACACGGCGAGGCCGCGAGGGCGATTCACGAGCCGGTCGACGTGTTGGCGGCCTGCAGGAAGGCGGGTTTCTCGCCGCCGCCGTGCACTGCAATGCTGGTACCGCTGATGTAGGAGGCAAGGGGGGACGCCAGGAACAGGCAGGCATCGCCGATATCTTCCGGTACCGCCATGCGGCCCAGCGGTATGGTGCGGCCCACTGCAGCCACCCCCGCCGCATCGCCGTAGTGCAGGTGGGATTGTTCGGTTTCTACCAGGCCGGCGATGATGGCATTGATGCGCACCAGAGGCCCCCATTCCACGGCCAGCGAGTGGCCCAGGTTGACCAGGCCCGCCTTGGCCGCGCCGTAGGCGGCTGTGCCGGGAGAGGGCCTGATCGTGCTGACGCTGGCAATATTGATGATGCTGCCACCTGACGCCTGCCCCTGCATGACCCGGTTGGCCAGTTGGGCGGCATGCAGCGCCGAGGTGAGATTGAGGGCAATGATGGATTCGTGGAAGCGCGGCGAGACCGTCGCCGCATCCGCATACGGCGCGCCGCCGGCGTTATTGACCAGCACATCCAGCCGTCCGCAACGCGCGACCACGGTGTCGATCAGCGCCTCCAGTTCGTCGTATTTGCGCACGTCGCAGGCGACGAAAAAGGCCTCGCGTCCGCTCGCGGCGGGCAGGTGTTCGGGAGGATTGCGGCCACAGATGGCAACCTCGGCGCCCGCCGCGAGGAATCGCTCGCTGATGCCGCGGCCAACGCCTTTGCCGCCGCCTGTCACCAGGACCACGCGGCCGCTGAAATCCATCGGGTTGTGCATAATGTCGTGCTCCTTGTCAGGGATGGCTGGCAACTTGTGATCGGCGTGTGAATTGCCTAATATGCCCCGGCCTCGCGCATCCTAACCCGGTCCACAGAAAACCGGAAACAGCGACGCTCAAGCGGTCATTTTCGGGCGAACAGAGACGCGGTCGGTAGACTTTGCTGAACTGCTCGCCTCTCCATCAAGCAATCAGGACGTAGACAGTTATGACAACAGAATCTCTTCCTGTACTCGCCATTCTGGGCGGTACCGGCGATCTCGGCACGGGTTTGGCGCGGCGTTGGGCGCAGGCGGGATATCGGGTCATCATCGGCTCGCGCACTCAGGAGAAAGCGGAGCAGGCCGCCAGCGACCTGCGCCAGGTGATGGCCGCTCGCGGTGCCACGGCCAGCGTGGAGTCCATGGAGAACCTGGCGGCTGCCGAGGCGGCAGATATCGTTGCGCTCACGGTGCCCTTCAGTCACCAGAAGAGCACCCTGGAGCTGGTCGCCCCGGCCCTGCAGGGTAAAATACTGATCGACGTCACCGTCCCGCTGGTACCGCCACGCGTAGCCCGTGTGCAGCTGCCTCCTGAGGGCAGCGCGGGCCAGATCGCCCAGGATCTTCTGGGTGAGGGTGTGGATGTGGTGTCCGCATTCCAGAATGTGGCGGCAGCGCACCTGCAGGATGAGGGCGCGGTGGATTGCGATGTGCTGGTTTGCGGCAATAAAAAGGAAGCCCGCGCCGCGGTCATTACCCTGGTCGAGGCGGCGGGTTTGCGCGGCTTCCACGCCGGCATGATCGCCAATGCCGCTGCGGCCGAAGCGCTGACCTCGGTACTGATCACGATTAATAAACAGTACAGCTGCCACGCCGGCATCCGCATCTCCGGCCTGGATAGCCATGGATGAGTGCACGGCTTGAACTGATTCCCTTGGAGGGCTTTCCCGAAGTCGTACCGGGGGATGACCTTGCCGCACTGATTTACGCCAGCCTCCAGCACAACCGCCTGCAGTTGCAGGACGGTGACGTGCTGGTGGTGGCGCAAAAAATTGTCTCCAAGGCGGAGAACCGCTACCGCCGGCTCGCCGATGTCGTACCCGGCGAGCGCGCACGCGATCTTGCCCGCGAGGCGGACAAGGATCCCAGGCTGGTACAGTTGATTCTTGACGAATCACGAGACGTTTTGCGCGTGCGCAAAGGCGTTATCATTGTCGAGCACCGTGAAGGGTACGTACATGCCAATGCCGGCATCGACCGCTCGAACATCCAGAACGCCGCAGACGACCCCCGGGTGTTGCTGCTGCCGGAGGACAGCAATGCGTCAGCTGCGCGCCTGCGCGAAAAGCTGGGTGCGCTCTGCGGGCTGCCTCCCCAGGTGATCATCAACGACAGCGCTGGCAGGGCCTGGCGGGTTGGCACGGTGGGGCTTGCACTCGGCACGGCGGGCCTTGACCCCTTGTTCAACCAGATTGGGGATTGCGACCGGTTTGGTAACCGGTTGGAAGTGACGGAGCCGGCTGTGGCTGATGAACTGGCCGCTGCGGCCTCGCTGGTGCAAGGCCAGGCGGCTGAGGGCCTGCCGGTGGTTCTGGCCCGCGGTGCGCGCCTGCGCGAGTCGCCGCGGGATGCGCGAGCGCTGCTGCGCCCGCGTGAGCAGGACATGTTCCGGTGACGACGGCTGCGGCGGGCCCGGTGCTGGCGCTGTCCGGGGGTGTAGGCGGTGCGAAGCTGTGCCTGGGCCTGAGTGACTGCCTGCCGGCTGAGCGCCTGCATATCGCCTGCAATACCGGTGACGATTTTCAGCATCTCGGTTTGACCATTTGCCCGGACATCGACACGGTGCTGTACACACTGTCCGGGCGCAACGATACGGCCCGGGGCTGGGGGCTGGCCGGGGAAACCTGGGAGGTGCTGCAGGGGCTGCAGGCACTGGAAGCGGACACCTGGTTTCGTCTGGGCGACCGGGACCTGGCGACACACCTCTGGCGCGCCGGTGAACTGGCCCGCGGCCGGTCCCTGTCTGCAGTTACGACAGAACTGGCCCGCCGCCTGGGCGTGCGGGCGCAGGTCTACCCCATGAGCGATGATCCGGTGCCTACCCTGGTGCACACTGATGCGGGGGAACTGGCATTCCAGGAATATTTCGTACGTGAACAGTGTCGTCCCCGGGTCAGCGGTTTCCGCTTTCGTGGCATTGATGCGGCCCGATTGCAGCCCTCACTGGCCACACTCTGCAGGTCGGCCGATCTGGCTGGCGTGATTATTTGTCCTTCCAATCCCTTTGTGAGTATCGACCCGATACTGCGGCTGGACAATTTCTGGCAGACCCTGAGACAGTGCAACACCCGTGTCGTGGCGGTTGCTCCTATCGTTGCCGGGCAGGCGCTGAAAGGGCCCGCGGCGAAGATGATGGCGGAACTCGGGATGCCGGTAACCGCCTGCGGCGTGGCAGAACACTACGCGCATCATTACCCCGGCCTGGTCACGACGTTTGTTATCGACCACAGTGACGCTACACTGGCGCCGGAGATTGAGGCGCTTGGGATGGAGGTGCAGGTGAGATCAACAGTCATGCAGGAGCGCGCGAGCAAACAGGCGCTGGCAAAGACCTGCCTGGAGCTGCTGTGACGTCGCCGCTGCATGTGGTGCTGCCATTGAAGCAGCTGGAAACGGCAAAGACCCGACTGGCCGACGCGTTGTCAACGGCGCAGCGACGAGCGCTGGTGCTGGCGATGGCCGGCGATGTCGTGGGTGTGCTGTCATCGCATCCGGCGGTGGCCTCAATAACCCTCATTTCCGACGCCCCGGAGGCGGATACCCTGGTCTCCGGCGGCAAAGTCCGTCTCTGGCCGGAATCCTCCCTGCTCGCGACCCCTGCTGCAGGAGAGGCGCCGTTGCAGGCGCTCAACCAGGCGCTGGAGGCGGCCTGCGAGCGGATGCGTGCCGACCTCGCGCCCGCAGATGCCCTGCTGATGGTCATGCACGCCGACCTGCCATTTCTCACGGCCGAAGATATTGACGCTGCACTCGCCCGTACAGAAGCGGACAGTGGTGTGCTGGTAGCCTGCGATGAGGCGGGCACCGGAACCAATATGTTGCTGTTCAACGCGAACCTGCGGCCAGCCTTTTCGTTTGGCAGCGACTCCTGCACGCGACACCTTGAGTGGGCCCGTGAGCAGCGGCTTGCGACGGGGTCGCTGTTGCGCCCCGGACTGGCGCGCGATATCGATACCCCGGTCGACCTGGAGCGCCTGCGAGCCGCACCCGAGGCCATCCCCGGTGCCCTGACCCGAGCCTGGTCCGGACAGTTTGCCAGGGAGCAACAACTGGCGGGTGCGACGGCACCTGGGGCCGGCGGTGCTGACCTGGCCGCGCTGCGTGCGGGCTTGATGAGCGGTGTGCTGCCCTCCGAAGCGGCGTGCCTGTCCCTCGCAGAGCGCACCGACACTCCCGATCTGGTGGCACTCGCCGGTGAGCTTCGCGACCGTGGTCACGGCCAGGTGGTGACCTATTCGCGCAAGGTGTTTGTGCCGCTCACGCGCCTGTGTCGCGATGTCTGCCATTACTGCACTTTCGCCACGACGCCGAAGCAGGTCGCGGCACCCTACCTCAGTGTTGACGAGGTTCTGGCGCTGTGCCGGGCCGGAGCAGCGCAGGGTTGTCAGGAAGCACTGCTGACGCTGGGTGAAAAGCCCGAGTTGCGTTACCGGGCTGCGCGTGAGGCGCTGGCTGACATGGGTTTCGCCACGACGCTTGAGTACGTGGCGCATGTCGCTGGGCGTATTCTCGAAGAGACCGGTCTGCTGCCGCATATCAACGCGGGTTGCATGACGGCAGAGGAGATAGCCGCGTTGCGACCGGTCAGTGCGTCCATGGGCATCATGCTGGAATCTGCCTCTGAACGCCTGTGTGCAAAGGGCATGCCGCACTACGGGTCACCGGATAAGCAGCCTGCAGAGCGCCTGCGCACCCTGCAGTTGGCCGGCGAGGCCGCGGTACCCTTCACCTCGGGTATCCTCATTGGTATTGGTGAGACCCGCCGTGAGCGCATCGAGTCCCTGCTGGCGCTGCGCCGGCTGCACGAGCGGCACGGGCATTTGCAGGAAGTCATTGTGCAGAATTTCCGGGCCAAGCCCGGTACCCTGATGGCCGGCGCGCCGGAACCCGATCTTGAGGACCTGCTCTGGACCCTGGCCGTGGCACGCATCATTTTCGGCCCCGCGATGAACCTGCAGGCGCCGCCCAATCTCAGTCCCGGTGTTCTGCCGCAATTGCTTGCCGCAGGCATCAATGACTGGGGCGGCGTGTCGCCGGTAACGCCGGACCACGTCAATCCCGAAGCCCCGTGGCCGCATCTGGACCACCTTGCCCGGGAGACGGCAGCGGCAGGTAAATTCCTGGAGCAGCGGCTGACGATCTACCCCGCCTATGTGCAGCGGGCATCACGTTGGCTTGACCCCGCCCTGCAGACCCCGGTGCTCAGGCTGCAGGATGCCGCCGGGTTTGCTCGGCGTGACAGCTGGGTTCCGGGAGAGGAGGCGCCAGTCCCGGCGGTTGAGGCAGCACTGCTATCGTCACCGCTCAACGCCTTTGCGGTCTCGTCCGATCTGCGCGCCGTCGTGGAGCGATGCGAACGCGCCGAGCCCCTTGGCGAGGGTGATGTGGTGCGGCTGT
>CEOG01000682.1_pt1 | contig 13678 bp, 19 predicted proteins | sample 530301 | NCBI WGS metagenome assembly CEOG01 (sample SAMEA2619903, study PRJEB7988) | marine metagenome | biome: marine biome (ENVO:00000447); feature: surface water layer (ENVO:00002042); material: "saline water (ENVO:00002010), including plankton (ENVO:xxxxxxxx)" | depth 5 m | reverse complement strand
TATCGTGAAGCTAACAGAGAACAATTAAATCAAAAAAGAAGAGAATATTATAGAGCAACCAAAGAAAAAAAATTAGCACAAGAAGTGGGTGTGTTGTGAACCCCTTCATGGTAGTAAAAGTAGGTGCTGTAGATATTGACGTATTCTCCTTGCCCTTCGATGGAGAAGCCTTTGGGGATTTCAACTATTTGAATATGCGTATTCGAGTAGACGAAAACCTCAAAGGCACAGTTTTAGTTGATACTGTTTTACACGAACTAAATCATGCGATATGGGCCATAGGTAATTTAAAATCAGAAAAGGAAGAGGAAGAAAGAGTGGTTGCTGTCATGGCTAGTTACTGGACACAAATACTACGAGATAATCCTCACTTGGTAAAATGGATAATAAAGAACATAAAAACGAAAAAGTAGTGTTATCAGACGCATTGTTTTGGCGACAGTTTGCTAAAAATTTAAAATTGTTAATGTTGCGTAAAATTGACAAAAAAAAGTTTGTTGAAAACTTATTAAATTTAGGGTATACAGAAAAACAATTATCAGAGATTGTTGCAAGGAAGAGAAAAAATGAACGAACAAATCGAGGGGCTGATTGATGAGGCATCAGAGGTAGGCCGTGTCAGAACAGACTGTCCTAATTGTGGGAGTAATAATACTTTTTCAGCTATGTATCTATCAACTTCTATGGTAGTGGTGTACAACTGTTTTGATGCAAGTTGTGATGTAAAAGGGTCAAAGAGAATAGGATTACAAAAAAGTAATCTTAAAAATGGATTGTTTACCAGCCCAGAAGATTGTCCTATGTTGATACAAGAAGAAATATCAACAAGTAACTTTGTAGAGTTATCCTCAAGTCAAAAGGGCATAGAGTATCTTAAAAAGGTACAATGTTATGACCTATATCAACAAAAACATATCAATGTAAAATATGACCCCAAACAAGACAGGGTAGTATTTCTAGTAAAAGATTTAGAAAAAGATAGAATAATCAATGCTGTAGGCCGAACTCTTAGAGCAAGTGGTAAACCTAAATGGTTTAAGTATGCAAAGACATCAGCAGATTACAAGATAGGGTGTGGCAACATTGCTGTCCTAGTTGAAGATATACCGTCTGCTTGTGTTATATCTAAGCTAGATAATGTTGTAGGTATTAGTTTGTGTGGTACAGTTTTATCTGAGTTATTATTACATTATCTTACAAAAAGTAACTACGATAAAATTTTAGTTTGTTTAGATAAAGATGCGACCTTGAAAAGTATGCAGATATGTGATATACTAAAACACAAGGTAAAAAATATTGGAGTCCTATTTCCTGAAGTAGATATAAAAAACATGGAAGAAGAGGACATAGAAAAATTGATGGGGCAACATGGCTAAGAAAAAATCATCTTTTGGTGTTAATACATATTTGGGAAGAAAACCTGTAAGAAGAAGATTTAAAGAAAAACCTTTAAATCATAGAAAAAAACTTACACCTTCACAAAGCAGAATAAAAAAGAACGGTAGCTCTTAATGGAGAACATTGAGCTTAATGTTTTAGCTACTATGTTAAGCAAAAGTGTTTGGGATAGAGTAAAGAATTTTATTACTCCTTCAATGTTTCCCAAAGACTGGCGAACAATAGCACACACAATACGCAAAGCACACCTAGACTATGAGGACATTGATAAATTAGATAAACCCTCTTTGGTTGCTGTTCATAAAATATTATATCCAGCTACACCAGACAGTAAAGCAGAACAGGTTGATGTTCTGATTGATAACTTGCTATCCATACAAACAGTCAATGAAGATTTAGCTTACGATTGGGCTAAAGTATTTTGGCAAAGAGATATAGCCAGACAGATAGGCGAGAAAGCTGTAGAATTTTGGACTGGTGATAATGAATTAGCTTTTTCTGATATAGCTAAGATGATGGATAGAGTGTCGTCTAATAGTTTAGAACCACATGATACGTTTGTAATTATAAGGGATGACTTTCAAGAATTAGTACAGGCCACAACAGAAACACCAGACTTTACTTTTGGCATACCAACACTCGAAGAAAACTTGCGTGGTATGAACAGGGGTGACTTTGGTATTATTTTTGCTAGACCAGAGGTAGGCAAGACAAGTTTCTGTGCGTATCTTACAGCCCACTATTTAGCTTGTGGTTTTAAGGTACATTATTGGGCTAATGAAGAGTTAGCAAAGAAAGTAAAGTTAAGAATAATAACATCATATTTTAACGTGGACAAAGCTACACTTAAAAGCAACAAAACTAAATATCTTGAAGAATATAAAAATATTATAGATAAAAATTTAGTTGTTGTAGATAGTGTAGGAACAAAAGTTGAAGAGATTGTAAACTTTACAGCTTTAAATAAACCTGATGTTATTTTTATTGACCAAATGGATAAAGTAAAGATAGATGGTTTGTTTTCGAGAGGAGATGAAAAACTAAAAGAATTGTATGTAGCTGGTAGAGAATTAGCCAAACGTAATAATTGTTTGGTGTGGGCTATATCTCAAGCTAGTTATGAAGCCCATCAAAAAGAAGTTATTGATTATTCAATGTTAGATAACAGCCGTACTGGTAAAGCTGGTGAAGCTGATGTCATTGTAGGTATTGGTAAAAATTTAGGTATAGAAGATAATACACGGTGGTTGACAGTTAGTAAAAATAAAATAAATGGTTGGCATGGTACGGTTCATGCCTCTTTAAATATAGCTACAGGAAAGTATTATACATGATTACTTGTTTAGATATCGAGAATACTTTTGAAGGTAAAAATAATATGCCTTACAACGGTGAAAATATGTTGGTGTCTGTTGGTTATCTTACAAACACAGGCGAAAAAGAATATTTGTGTTTTTATCATGCAGAGCAAGAGCCAACATTTAACAATGTAACAATTTTACAAGGTGCTTTGGATAGAACAGAATTATTAATAGGGCATAACATAAAATATGATTTACAATGGTTGTTGACTTGTGGATTTACATACGATGGTGAATTATGGGATACAATGGGTGTAGAATATTTATTAGCAAGAGGATTACACAGAGATTTATCTTTAAGTGCATCATGCAAAAGACGAGATGTAACAGAAAAAAAGTCTGAGATTTTTGATAGTTTTATTAAAGCTGGTAAGGGTGTAGATGAAATATCGTGGGATAAACTAGTAGAGTATGGTGAGCAAGATGTAGAGTCAACTTACGAGTTAGCATTAGTACAAGCACAAATGTTAAAAATAAATCTAGAGGAGTGGGCTAATGAAAAACACAGTTAGATTGCACATGGATTTATGTCGTGTTTTATGTGACGTAGAAAACTCTGGTATTAAAGTCAATAAAAATAAATTACAGCAAATAGAAAAAAGTTTTCGAGATGAACACTCTCAGTTAGAGATAGACTTACAAAATGCTGTAAAAACTTTGTGTGGAGATACACCAATCAATTTATCTTCTGCTGAGGATAGATCAAAATTATTTTATTCTATGGTGGTTAAAGATAAAAAATCATGGAAAGTTGTTTTTGATTTAGGCACAGAAGTTAAAGCTGGAAAGAGAAAGAAGAAGTTTGTAAAGGTTACGCATCCGAAGGTATTCAGAGATAAATACTTTAATAAAGTTGCTTTGTTTATGAAAACACAAAAACAAAGTTGCAGAACTTGTAGAGGTAGAGGCACAGTCGATTATATGCGAAAAGACGGCACATACGGTATGCCGAGAAAATGCAAAAAATGTTTTGGTGTTGGTTCTATTTACAGAAATATAAATGAAAAAGCAGGTCTAGGGCTAACACCATTAAATGAAAAAGATTTATCGGTGCATGGATTTAAAACAGATGTAAATACTATTAAAGAAAAGATGCTACAGGTTAGTGGTATGCAACGAGAGTTTTTAGAAAAATATATGAGATACAATGCGTTAGCAACCTATCTTAATACATTTGTTGAGAACATAAAAAACAATACTGGTAACGATGGCTACATTCATCCTCAGTTTATGCAATGTGTTACAGCTACAGGTAGGCTATCATCTCGCAATCCAAACTTTCAAAATATGCCTAGAAGTGGTACATTTCCAGTAAGAGAGGCCATTGTTAGTAGATTTGATGGTGGTAAGATATTAGAAGGAGATTACAGTCAGCTAGAGTTTAGAGTAGCTGGTTTTTTATCTCAAGACAAGCAAGTGTTAAAAGACGTACAAGATAAGGTAGATGTTCATTCTTACACCGCAAAAATAATTGGTGTTAGCAGACAAGATGCTAAAGCACACACATTTAAACCTTTGTATGGTGGTGTTACAGGAACACCCAACGAGAAGAAGTATTACAAAGCTTTTCTTGAAAAATACAAGGGCATAGCAGATTGGCATGAAAAATTAGGTGTTGAGGCATTGACAAAGAAAAGAATTACATTACCTTCTGGTAGACAATATCTTTTTCCTAATGTTAGACGTTTTCCTAGTGGGGGCTTTTCTAATGGTACACAGATAAAGAATTATCCAGTACAAGGGTTTGCGACAGCAGACCTACTACCTGTTGCATTAATATCACTACACAAGGAAATAAAACAATTAAACATAAAGAGCTTGATTTGTAATACAGTACATGATAGTATCGTCATGGATGTGCATCCTCAAGAAGAGGATATCGCAATAAAACTTATGGAAAATGCCATGCTTGGTATACGAGAGGAGTGTAAGAACAGGTATGGAATAGATTATAATATGCCAATCGGAATAGAGTTAAAAATTGGTGATGATTGGTCTAACCTAGAAACTGTCAGAACAAAGGAGCTAATATGCTAATGGCAGAACAAGAAAAACCATCTGTAACGGATTTAGTTACAGCAGAGAAGATAGATACCAATGCTTTGATGGCCTTGATAGGCCAAAAAGATTTATCTGTTGATAGTGGTAGCGAGAAGAGGTATTTACCTCGTTTGGCTATAGAACATAATACCGAAGATGAAGAAGGTAATACTTTACCTCGTGGACAATGGCGAGTTCAAAATGCACTAGGTAAAAATATACACATGAAAGAAATTGTGTTTAGACCTTTTCTTAGAAGATATATGTACAGTGTATGGGATCAAAATGAACAGAATTATTCATCTATGACCATACAAGCTGGGTCTTTCGGAGATACATTTTTGGATAGTGCTGGTGGGTTGAAGTGTGGTAAGTTAAGTGCAAAAGACTTAGAGGCTCTTGCCCATGACGACCCAGCAAGAACACTTCAAGCTGGTATTAAATGTTCGCAAGTAATCTATGGAACCGTTGACGTAGAAGGTGAAGCTATTCCTCATGTATGGTATGCAAGAGGAACAAACTTTATGCCTGTTAGTGATTGGATTAAAACATTAGAAAAACAGGGTAAGCTACTATTCAACACACGAGCTAACTTAACTACTGTACGACAGAAAGCTGGTGGTTCTATATTTTATAAAGCTGGTATTGAAATCAAGGATTATGTTGAGTTTAATCCCAAGATGGATGTACCGATACTTGAGAGCTTCATGGATATTGTTAATATTCACAATACAGAGATAGAAAATAAGTATCGTGAAAAAAGGCAAGACTTTGAAGATGTAGAGGTTGTTGACGAGCTAGATGAATAATCTCATCAAAGAGTATGTACAACTGTACTTACAGAAAGTAGTTTCAGGGGATGCCTATATTTCCCCTGATTCTATTTCTTTCTTTAAGGATGAGTGTGCAAAAGCAATAGAAAAACAATTTATACCCAAAGAAAAAGACTGGTCTATGCGTATGTCTGGTCTGGGTAAGCCAGTATGCCAACAACAGCTAGAGAGAGATGGTGTTGATGTACAAGGTAGTTTAGAGTATAACTCTGTTAATAGATTTTTATTTGGTGATATTCTTGAAACATTGTTATATTTAGAATTAGTAGAAGCTGGTGTAAAGGTAGAAGCGTATCAAAAACCAGTAACATTGGAGATTGAAGGTGTAACTTTAAAAGGCACACTTGATATTATTATTGATGGTAAAGTATGGGATATTAAAACAGCAAGTCCTTATGCTTATACCAGTAAGTTTACAAGTTATAATCGTGTAAAAGAAAATGACCCTTTTGGGTATGTAGTACAAGGATTTTTATATGCAGAAGCTGTAGGCAAACCTTTTGGTGGTTGGATAGCTATCAACAAATCGTCTGGAGAAATACAAATATGTCCTACACCAAACGTACAGGACCAAGAAAGAGAAGAGGCTTTGTCTTGGGCTAGACACAATATTAATATATTAAAAGACAAAACTATTCCTGTACAAAAATTAGATGAAGTCTCAGAAGTTTACAAAGGAACACCAACAGGTAATAAAGTTTTAAACACCACCTGTAGTTTTTGTAAATTTAAAACACATTGTTTTCCTAAAGCAGAATTACACCATAAGGTTGCATCGGCTGCAAAAAATCCCCCTTTAGTTTGGTATTCAAAATTAAAGAAAAAGGAGCTATGATGTCTATACTTGTTTTAAATAAAATTAAAAATGATGATGTATACAATAACTTTAATTGTTATTTTGTTTACGGTGAGAATGAAAAGAAAGAGGGTGGAGATGCTTTTAAAAGGCGACAAAAAAATTGTTTACCTCTTACAATTAGAAAAACAGCATCACAAGATGTTTCAGGCTATTGGGATGACTCTACCTATAGCTATAATGTAGATAGATTTACAAAGGATGCTAAAGTTATCATAGGTGTGCTTAATGCTGGTGGCATTGTAGTTATAGAAAATAATTTTTTAAATGATGAAAACAACAGCCCTATGAAAAATCATGGACAAAGAACCTTGATGTTTTTAAATGCGTCTGTAAAATCATTAATAGAAGAACACAAGCCAAAGTATGTATCAGTAGAAAGATTGTAAATGCCTAGAAGAGTAATACCAGCTAGAAGAATGGCTGGTACAAAGTATCGTAGTAATTTTGAAGTACATTTTGCGTCTGATTTAATTAAAAGAGGATTAACATTTGATTATGAACCCGATAGTTATACTTATATCCCAAAGCCTACTACTTATACTCCTGATTTTTATATACCACAATATAATTTTTACATAGAAACAAAAGGATTTTTTACATCAGAGGATAGAACAAAACATTTGACATTTAGAGAACAACACCCTAATATTGATGTTCGTTTTGTATTTTCTAATTCTAAAAATAAATTGCGTAAAGGAGCTAAAACTAGTTATGGTGATTGGTGTGAACGCAATGGTTTTTTGTATAGTGATAGAGTTATTGATGAAAACTGGTTAAAGAAAGAAAAATAAATGCCAAAAAAAATAGATGCAACATGGAAAAGTAAAATAGGTCAAAAACAATTACAACAACAAGGTGATAACGTAAATCATCCTCCACACTACCAAAAAGGTCGAATGGAAACGATAGATATAATGCAAAACCTTGTTTCACTAGAAGAGTTTATGGGTCATTTAAAGTGTACGGTTATAAAATACCTCTCTAGATATGAACATAAAGAAAATCCTATACAAGACTTAGAGAAAGCAGAGTGGTATTTAAAAAAACTTATTGAAACAAGAAAAATAAATGATGCTTACATAACTTTAGAAAAACATTTGCCATGATGACTCGATACCGTACAATACAAGATGCTGTAGCACAGTTTCAAAAAGCATTTCAAAGACCTACAAACTTAGACTTCTCTCGTATAAAACAAGATAAGAAAGTTGCAGAGGCATTTGACCTTAGACAAAAACTAATCTATGAAGAGTGTACAGAGTTGATACAAGCTATGGGGCAAGAAAAAGAAACACAAATAAAAAAAGAGGCTGCTGACTTACTATATGTGTTAGCAGGTTTATTTGTAGATTTTGGTTGGGATATGCAAGTGATATTTAATCGTGTACACCAATCAAATATGTCAAAACTTGACGAAAATGGAAAACCTATCTTTCGTGAAGATGGGAAAATATTAAAATCTAACCGCTATAAAGAAGCAGATTTAAGAGGAGTCTAATGCAAAAATTACCAACCGCATATCAAGAATACATACACACATCTCGTTACTCAAGGTGGCTAGATGATGAAAACCGTAGAGAAACATGGGAAGAAACTGTTAGTCGTTATTTTAACTATATGAAATCTAGAGAACAAAACAAAAATGTTTTTGACGATAACACAGTAAAACAATTACAAAAGGCTGTTCTTAACCTTAATATTATGCCTTCTATGCGTTTGTTAATGACATCAGGCAAGGCTGTAGAAAAATGTAATGTTGCTGCATATAACTGTAGTTATGTTCCCATAGACAGCCCCAGAGCATTTGATGAAATCCTGTATATTTTAATGAATGGTACAGGTGTAGGTTTTTCTGTAGAAAGAGAAAGTGTATTACAATTACCAGTAGTAGAAGAACACTTTGAAGATAGCAGTACGGTTATTGTTGTAAAAGATAGTAAGTCTGGTTGGGCTAGAGCATTTAAAGAATTAATATCTTTATTATATTCAGGTCAAGTTCCTACATGGGATATGAGCCAAGTAAGACCCGCTGGGGCTAGACTTAAAACTTTTGGTGGTAGGGCAAGTGGGCCTGATCCACTAGACGACCTGTTCAGGTTTGCGGTTAGCCTGTTCAGAAAGAGTGCAGGTAGGCGATTGAGTAGTATCGAGTGCCATGATTTAGTATGTAAAACGGCACAAGTTGTAGTAGTTGGTGGTGTACGCAGATCTGCACTCATCTCTTTAAGTAATCTAAGTGATGACCTTCTACGTTCCTCTAAGTCTGGTGACTGGTGGAACCACTACGGCTATAGGTCATATGCTAATAACTCTGCTGTATACAAAGATAGACCAGAGATGGGAATCTTTATGAAAGAGTGGGCCTCTCTTTACGAAAGTCGGTCAGGTGAAAGAGGTATGTTTAGTAGAGCAGCTGCTAAAAAGCAAGTGTTAGCTAATGGTAGAAGAGATCCAGACTTTGAATTTGGTACAAATCCTTGTTGTGAGATTATTCTTAGACCTAATCAATTTTGTAATCTAACAGAAGTAGTTGTTAAAAGGACAGATAGTTTAGATACTTTGAAAGAAAAAGTTCGATTGGCAACAATACTAGGAACGTATCAAGCCACACTAACAGACTTTAAATATTTACGCAAGATATGGCAAAAAACTACAGAAGAGGAAAGATTGCTTGGTGTTAGTCTTACTGGTATTATGGATAATGTACTAACTAATGGCACAAAAGATACTCCTGTACTTGCACAAACTCTTGATGAATTAAGAGAAGTTGCCATTGAAACCAATAAAGTATGGGCTGAAGCATTAGGCATACCACAAAGTACAGCTATAACTTGTGTTAAACCATCAGGTACAGTTAGTCAGCTAGTGGATGCTGCTAGTGGTATTCATGCTAGACATAGCAAATATTATATTCGTAGAGTAAGAGGTGATAAAAAAGACCCTCTCACACAATTTTTAATGGACAGCGGTATACCTTGTGAAGATGCTGTTGGTGATATAGAAAGTAAAAATACTGCTGTGTTTTCTTTTCCTATAGAAGCACCGTATGGCTCTGTTATTAATGATGACCTCAACCCTATAAAACATCTCGACCTATGGCTAACCTATCAAAAGCATTGGTGTGAACACAAACCTAGTATAACCATTACTGTAAGAGAGCATGAGTGGTTAGATGTAGCTGCATGGGTATACAAAAATTTTGATTACATGTCTGGTGTATCTTTCTTTCCTCATTCTGACGCTGTTTATGCTCAAGCACCCTATGAATCTATCGACAAAGAAAAATATGATAAGTTAGTATCTTCAATGCCAAGCACTATAGATTTTGCAAAACTAAGTGAATACGAGAAAGAAGATGGTACAAAAGGCACACAAGAGTTTAGTTGTGTAGGTGATGTGTGTGAGGTAGTGGATGTCTGACATAAAAAAAGAAGGTAGATACATTCCTGTACTTACCTTCTCGTTATTACTTGATTCTCGTAATTCTATGAGTCCTGCTGTTGAGGTATCAAAACTAGACACTAAAGAGTTTATAGAACATATGGATCATTATATGCCAGATTTTGATTACACTCACGATATAGCTAATCTCATACAATACTGTAATAATTTAATTGATGATTTAATGAACCAAATGGAAGAGTATTGTGGTTCTGTTACAGATATTACTTTTCCTGATGAACCTGTTAATAAAGAGATACCTAGTATCTCCAACATACATCAAACTATAAAGAAAAAGAAACTTAACTAAGCACTAATCTTATCTGCTTCAATCAATATATCTTTTATTTTTTTCTTCTGTCCACCAGTAAAAGGTTGTAATACTTTTCTTTTAGGTTTTTTATATTTTTTAGGTTTTGCAACCACTTTCATTTCTTTTAAATCAGACAAAACTTCAAAAGGCAAGCGTATTTTATATTTATCGCTGTACATAACTACTCCTATTTCTTTACTAACGATCCACCAAAATATAACCCCACTATAGCAGACACTAAATGTGTGTCAAGTGGTGTTATTACTAGTCCAGTCATCTGTTCCCATTTGACCATCTCTTTGCCCTCAAAAATAAAGAAGCCCGGATTAAATTGTGTCCAACCAACTGTTACAGATATATCAGGATAGAAAACAGCAACTATTTTAGGCCATACAATTATTGCCCCAATAGCTCCTAATGCTATTAATCTTCTTGTCCATTGGAAATGAGGATTTTCATAGCGTCTAGCCTTGTCAATAACCTCTGCTTCTTTAGTCATTGCAGCCATCATTAATTTGTTGTTGGCTTCTTTTGCTTTAATGCTTTGGCCCCATATTGACATAACACCACCAAGTAATGATGATCCAAGCATTGTAATCAATTCCATAGGTATTCCACCCATAATACTACCTCCTCCAGAAGATCCTGTTCCTGTTATCGTTTCTGCTACAGGTACAATGCCTAATAAAGCTAATATAGTTTCCATTAGTCTCCCCCTGCATCTTTAATTTGTTCTTTCAATTCTTCTATGATTTCGTGTCGTGTTAATCTACGTTTTGGTTTTGCACCTAAATCATATACGGCTCTCATAGTTTCATCATGTTCTATGTAATTTTTTTCAAGAATACGAACACGGTCTATTAATCGGATTACCATAGTGTTTAACTCAGATAATCTTTTATCCATAGTTGTTCTAGTATCTCGTATTTCTTCATCTATTTCTTGGTGTAAATTTTTTAATGCTGATAGAACATCTTGACGGAAAGTGTTAGTTATCCATCGCATTAACCACCAAAGACCGTACCCTGCGGATGCTGCGGTTAATACAGGAATACCAACTTTCTCGAAAAGATCTATTACAATGTTTATGTCCATTGCAATTTGCCTTTCCTGTTAATTTTTTAAAACACTCAATAACCACATGACACCACTCCCTATCAATGCGAGAACAACACCAGCACCATATAGTTTTGATTTTTCTTTTTCTAAAGTTCCTACACGTTTACTTAAAGCTCGTAAGTCTACCTCTAAATTTTGATGGGATGAGACAAGACCATCTACCTTTCCTTCCAGTCTACCTATAGCCAAAAGAAGTTCTGTCTGTTGATTATCACTCATCAGCTAAACCTAAGTTTCTTAGCTGGTTTAATAGAGTGCTTCTATCTCCTTGTGGTCTTAGAAACTCTCTACCACCTTCTCTTATGTTTCCACCTAATATTTCTGGTAAATTAATTTCTCCCCCTTGTGCTGCTTGTTGTAGGGCTTGTAAAGTTATTTTAGCTAGTTCTGGATTTTGTGCTGTAAAATACATAGACATTAATAACTGAACAGGATCTTCTCCTGCATTTAAAGCTTCTCTATAAAACCCATCTAATTTTTCTCGTATTTCATTAGCTTTATTTGAGTCCTCTACTCCAGCAGACAAAGCAGCGTATATTTGTGTTTTAAAGTATCTTTGTATTTTTGGTGGTGTATCACCATACATTACAGCATCCATTAAATAGTTAGATAAGTTTGGTGTAGATAACATCCTCACTAACATTTCACTTTGATTACTAAACATAGACCTTAACAAAAATTCAGAGCCTACATAACGTAAACTAACAACACCTCTTTGCACACCCCATGCTCTAGATAATGCACCATTAGCTGACATTTTAGAGACTGTTTCTGCAAAACGTAAAGTTGATGCTACAGGTTGCTCTGATGCTGCTGCCATGTTCATTAGATGACCTACAGAGGTAGCATTTTGTTCACCAAAAGCTTCAATCCATAATTCTTCTCTATCTATCCAAAATTGAGTACGAGCCGAAATGTTCTCTTTAACAGTTCTGTCTTGTTGGGCTAGACGTTGAGTAATAGTAGTTTCAGGTTCTACCTCACTTTTAAGTTGTATAAGAGCTTTTGTTCTGGCTAAATATTCATTTCTTATTTTATCAAGAAGTCCTCTATTAAGTAGTTGTTTGTAGGTGTCAGCTTGATCGTCACCAACCAAAGTTTTCATATCATTAAGTAATGATCTGTATCTATCTGCTGCTACACCACCTTCACTACCTAATCCATCCCCTAAAATATATTTAATTGTAGAGTCAGTAGTACCCTCTTGTGAATTTTGTCTTGCTAGATTATTCCAATAGCCCCTGTTAATAGGATCTACTTCTAATTCTACAACATTTATTTGTTGTACGGCCTCATTAATCACCCTATCTAACTCATTTTTATCAAGATTAAATTTAGCATCTAAAAATGCTAAATTTGATAGATTATTTTGTACATCACTTGCTAAATTTATTTTAGGATGATTTGTATTAACAGCACCATTTTTGTCTACTAAAGGTAAAAAGCTATCATATTGTAAATATTCTTCTGCTTCTTTGATTGCTACCCTAGCAGATTTACTAACTTCACCTCCGAAGTACAAATCTAAAAATCCACCAGAAAGTATATTGTTTGGTCCTGCCTCTGGTAGTCCAAATAAACCAGATTGTTGTTTCGTAGCTGCCTCTCTAAGAGCAAACAAAAATTCTTCTGTTGACATAGTTCTTTTGTTACCCATAACTGCATTAGTCATTTGATCTCGTAATAATTCTATTGCTAGTTCTCTTCTTTTTGCATCTCCAATTTCCCCTCGTTTTGGATCGGGTTGTTTGAACAATGAAAACATTCCCTGTATACCTGTTTGGGCTTGGACTGTTTCTAGTGTTGGAAACATTCTTTCAAAAGTAGCTCTTTGTCCATCTGGACCACCAGCAGCAAATATTTTTTCAAATAAATTATTAATTTTTTCTTCTTTAGCGTATTTTATTACTCTACTATTAAAGAAAAGACCTGCAACATTATTTCTGTAATTAGATTGTGCGTTTTCAAAAGCTTCTCTTAAATCTATGTCACGACCAATATTCATTTTTGCACCATCTGAAACTAGAAAAGTTTCTATTCCATCATCAATTTGGTGTAAAGCTTGTCCTAATAAATTTATAGTTCCACCATCAGGTACTCCTTTTTTATACTCTGCTAAAATAGCACCTTGTATATCAGAACGTAGTTGATGTGTTCTTTGAAAATTTATAAGTATATTATCTACGTCTATACTGTCTATAATTTCTTGCGTTTCTCTATCAAATCTATTGGCATTTTCTCCTAGTATATCGTCTATATATTGTATTCTTTCTGGATTATTTCTTTTAAGTTGTAAAAATTTTCTAAGATCTTC
>CEOG01003962.1_pt1 | contig 13710 bp, 18 predicted proteins | sample 530301 | NCBI WGS metagenome assembly CEOG01 (sample SAMEA2619903, study PRJEB7988) | marine metagenome | biome: marine biome (ENVO:00000447); feature: surface water layer (ENVO:00002042); material: "saline water (ENVO:00002010), including plankton (ENVO:xxxxxxxx)" | depth 5 m | reverse complement strand
GATTTTTCGGCATGGTCTGATTTCGGGCCAACCCAAGTGAGAAATTGCCAACCGGGAGAATCCCAGAATCTTGCATCGGTTTCGGTCGCATCATAGACCGGAAATCCTTGCCACTCTGATGGCCAGTCTGATTTGTCCTGAAGAACCGGAACCGCAACCGATCCGCCACGATTCAAAATATCCAAACTCGCATCGTGATTTTTGGAGGATCGGGAAAACGTGAGATGCCGATTGTCGGAAAAGCTGCCGTCCAGAAATCGATTCATCCGAAATCGGGATTTTGTGTAATCGTAAAAAATGCAATCGGGGAAGATTTCGGATAATGCATCCGCCATCCCCGTGTCGGAGGAACCATCCAACCTGAGAGATGGAGCAATCCCATCCCGATGGCAACTCCGGATGTGGGAATCAATTTCGATTTGCAAAAGGGAAAAATACCGGACGGGATCCCCGATCAGTAGCATCGTTTTCCAAGTTTTGGAATTCTTGCCTGAAAACATCCGGAGTCTCGATGCGGTATTGCCTAGACATCCACCTGTGCAACCTGAACATCTGAAACCGCACAATTCGATCCCAGACTGTCGGCCTGGGTTGAGATACTGGATTTTCGTTTTCGTTTTCAGTTTCCGCGATTTTTCTACCTTGGTTGATGTTCCCAGAATCTCCAGACTATTTGGCAAGGTGGGAATCCAGTTTTTAAAACCGGATGCCATTGCCCGAACCTGTATACGGCTCCAATTTTCTTTTATTTCTCTCCCCAGGTCTGCACGGGATTTCCCAGAATGCAATCCGCACAACTTGCGAATCTCTCTGGGGTTTCCGATTGGGTAGGATTTGCCCATCTTTACTCTCTCCCATCGTTAGTAACTTGATCGTCTATCATTTTCTCTCTCTCCCTATCATAAAGCTTGGTCTATCACTGGCTACCATCATCAGGAGTGATCCGCCACGATCACCCGACCGGGAAAATTCCCGGTTTCGGTTTAGTACTCGATCCACCAATCATCTTGTCCGTCGAGACAAACAAAATTGTTCAGCCACCAATCCCATCCACCACTCGCACCAGATTCAACGGTGATGGTCGATCCGGCATCGGCCTTATAAAGTTTTTCCTCCAGATCGATATCATCTTTATTTTTGCGACCCAGGTCTGATTCATTCCACCACTCAAGAATTTCTTTAATGGTCTGCTTTTCTGGAGTATCCACACACTCGGTTTCTTCATGATCGGACTCGTTAGTATTTCGACGGATCCGCGTCGAGAAAACGAGAAATTCCTTTTCTTCATCTCTTGGAGGAATCAGTTCCCAGTCAGAGTTGACGATAAAAACCATCCCGTTGCATTCTTCATCGGTTTCCGTGACGATTCCCTTTGTCGGGTCGTACTGAATAAATTCCTTTTCATCCCAATCGGCAACCCTGGCCCGGTTCCCGTTCCGAAGATGATTCAGTACTTTCTCGATGTTTGCGGTTTTCCTATTCATCTTTTCCTCTCCTCTCAGGTTCAGTGTATTCCGGCTCGATGTGCATTCCCGGTTCTTTATCCCACAATCCCCGTAATTCGTGGATCCAGATGCCGATGAACATGAATGGCAAATACACAATCAAAAACAGGATTTCGAAAAATCTAGACATTATTCTTTCCCTTCCAAAAGTTTCCAGACTATTGATTTCACCTTTTCACAATAAAAATATGCATCGGTATCACCCCGCGAATAATCCCCTTGTGCTTCATCTTCCAAATCCTGATGCCAGTTATCCATCAGATCAGGATCGGTTTCCATCTGCTCAATAATTTCCCGTGCCCTAGTTTCATAGATGTCATATGAGGTTTGACGGGTGTAACCTAAATCTTTTACGATCTGCAGCACCTCGCACCACGACAAAAACAGTTTGTCTTTTTCTTTTTTGTAATCCTCAATTGCAGTGCAAAAATCCATTTGTTCTTGAGTCATCGGTTTCATTTTTTTACCCTTCGTTTTTCTTGATTAAACAACAATCACACTTTGCATCGTCGTCTAAATCGTTTTCGGAAACTTCACAAACATTGCGACCGTCAATTTCCAAACCATGCCAATGCAAGGCTTCGCGTCCGCACTCCTCACAATAGAGAAACTTTTCACCAGGACCAAAGTCGCAAGAGATATAGCCACGCATCGACTCTCTCCAATCTGTATGGCTCCATCTTCAGACCGCATCCGCCACGATGCGATGACTCGGGGAAATCCCCGAGTTTCGGATTACAGATCTTCGAGTTTCAGCCATCCGAAATCAGCGGAAACGTAAACAAGAGATTCCGCATCCAATGCAAAATGCCCATCTTCACCGGGAACTCCACAGGCCCAATTTTTTTTGCGACCTTTTGGCTTGTATCCGAGAAACTGCATTTCCTTGCCATTGATGGTTACAGGTTTTCCGATGTGATCCTTGGTAATGATGAATTTCTTCTTTTCGGAAAACAGGTAGCCGGTGATGTTCTCATTTTGGAGTGGTTTAGCAAACTCACACATCGATGCCGATTCGACAGTGTCGATGGTCAACTTCATCCGGACTTGCGAACCATCACGTTCATAATTCATATTTCCGATGGTCGCAGTCAGGCCTTCGGACTCCAAAACCTCAGCCAGGACCTGATTCAACTTCACCCGAAGCCCCTTCAAAGTCTCAACTTCATTCAACTTGGCCATTTTCTCTCTCCAATTTCTAGCCCGGAAACCGATCCGGACACCCGTATTTTAGCACAAATGGCCGTAAAACGTCAGGGATCTATAGTATCCGGCAAATCTATCATAATTTTTTCATCTATCACCTGGACTAACTATCACCGCAGCTTTCTATCATTTTCCTATCATTTGGCCAAATTTCAGAGAATCGGCAAAAAATCGAATCCCGTATTTCGATTGTGTGACGTTTTCAGATCCCACCCTATGTAATCAGTCACAGGTTTTTTGGATCCCTTAGAATCGATTTTTGGGATTTTGCATCATCGATGGTCTCATTTTTAGATTTTGGAGATTTCTAGCGGAGATTCTCAATTGGAGGAAAGTTTGTGGATGTCTTGTGGTCTGCGGAACCGGGAGAAATCGGACCCTGACCGGTTTTGTGACCGGCTCGCCAGGACATCGGACCGAAAACCTGGGGAGAACAAAAGCAGTATTTGGTCGATCTTGCGTATTTTGGCGAATACTGCCCGAATTTGGCATGATAGGCCGACAATGGTCCAATAATCCACATCCCATAAGAGCAGTTATCGGAACATGGCCGAGGGGTGGTGGGGTGGGGCCCCCCAGCGCGGCGCTGCGTGTGCATATATATATACTCTCTCCACAATTACGCCGTGTGTGAGGGCAGATCACTAACGATTATAGGGGTATTTGGCCCCATATAGGCACAATCGACATTCTGGTAGAAATAGTTTAGGGCTTGATTATACCCCCAGCTATTATTCTTCATGAGAGTTTGAAGAATCTTCGTTTCTGAATAAACAGCTACCTGGCTGTCAGTTTGTTTGATTTTGCAGTGTCCAATAAGAGCCTGGTCAAGATTATCGAGAAGAATTGCTTCTGGGTTACTTTCTTCCAAAAATAGCTTAATCACAAATGGTCTTCTCAATTTGCCTCTTTTTGTATGTAGATAGGGCCAACAAGGAAAAGTGAGAAAGGCGAAACACTAGTCTTGCTGGCCCTGGAGAGAGATCGAAATTTAGGAATCCAGGTCAAATATAGGAGTTATTAGTAACTAAATGCTCCTAGATTGTTTCCTAGATTTGGAGCAGGTCAAAACCCCCCCTTACCCCCCCAGAGAGAAATTTCTCTGATGGCACTAATCTGGAGTGGGTAAGAGGAGAAATTGACCCGCGATTATGCTCCTGAGTTGCCTCTGAGTTTGTCGCAGCGTACCGAAGACCCCCCAGAACTTGGTACTGACACTATGTCAAGAGGGGATGTACCTCATATCTGGGGGGCTGTCAAAAGAAATCCGTTTAGAAGGGGAAGTCCATGTCTTGGTCGCTTTTAGCGGCAGGAGCTGGCGAGGGATTGTCGGGTTTGCAGGAATCGAAATGGCTGACCCACCAGGAGGGTCTTGTGGGGCATTCTGAAATGGGCATTTTTTTGTTGTTTTTGGTCACGGTCCAAATAATCTTTTTCCCGCACTTTTTGCATTCGGTTTCTTTGGCATTTTCGGGTTTCCGGCAAACCCAGTCTCCCTTGGTGTCGCACTTTTCCCACTGGGGCTTGACAATCGAGCGGCCCTTGCTGTCGGTGTTTCCAGATTTCCCCTGTATTTCAGAAGCGGCTATTTTGCCAATTTGCCCAATGGAAGTGGAAAGTTTGTGAAGCTCCTGGGCAAATTTGTCGAGACCTGGGTTTTCCTCAATGAGGTTGGAGATGCCCCGGAGAAGTTGGTTGTTTTTCTCCATGTTCTCATTGAGAGTGGCGAGTGCGTCTAAAAGTTCTTGTGTCAAGGTCTTACCTTTCTGATACAGTGCAAGGAAGCACTAGGGGGAAACTTGAGTCACCAACATAAGATGCCAAAGGTAGGAAGTAAACGCCAGACAAAAGTGGGTGTTTATTTGATTCGTGAGCAGCGCCGGCACGATATGCAAAAGGGCATAGAGCAGGGGTTGCATTTTGTGGACGCGGCGGATAAGGCCGGGATTCCGTATGAAGTGGCAATGGGAGCGGTGGCCACCGACGAGGAATTCCAGGGTTGGTGGAAACTGACCCAGGATCGACCCAGACTTGCCAAACGCAAAAACATGGTCGAGAAAATGAACCCCATGCAAATTAAGAAGGATTTTGTCAACAAACTGGCCAAAGCCGGCCTTTTTGACAAGATTCCTCAAATGGTGGAGGGTGCCGATCCTGACACTCCCGAAGGCCGAGAAGTGCTGGGCTTTATGATTAAATACCTCATTAAAGACATTCTTCCGAAAGAGGTGGCTTCCAAGGTGGAGCATACCCAGAAGGAGAATCTGAATGAGCTGAGTGACGAGGAACTGGTGAAAATGCTCCAGGATCGTCGAGACGCTCGTCAGTTGGCCATGCAGGAGCGTGAAGAGGCCGACCAGGCTCGCTTGTCCTATGTGTGCCAGCAGGAGCAGGAAGAGGAAGAAGAGGAAGAAGAGGAGTTTAAGGAATGAGCGAGGCCCTCAATAGAGACCAGCTTTTAGCAGAGCTGGAAATTGAGCAGGAACTGGCTCGGAGGGCTGAGTATGACAAACTCAGTCGATTAGCTCCCAATCCTCGTCAATGGGATTTCATCAATAGTGAAACTCACGAAACTTTGTTTGCAGGATTGAACCAGGCTGGAAAATCTACGGCTTTGTGTATGAAAGCGGCGTACCACCTCACGGGTTTGTATCCGCCGGAATATGAGGGTCCTAGATTTGAAGGTCCAATCAATGCAGCCATTGGGGGAGAAACCGCACAAAGTACACGAGATCTTTTGTGCGACCGATTGCTGGGAGGTCTTCAGGAACGGGGAAGTGGTTATATCCCGGAACATTGCTTTGACCCTGAAAAGGATATCGTTCGGTTGAGTGGGGGAATCGCCAACCAAATCGATTATTTCATGGTGAAGCATTATGACGCAGACGGTCGATTCGACGGTATGAGCAAGTGCATGGTTTTCTCATACTCCACGGGCTGGCAGCGTTTGCAGGGATATACCCTGAATTGGATCGGGATTGACGAGGAGCCACCCTTCCCGGTTTACGACGAGTTTTCTGCTCGACTCAACGCCACGAAAGGGAGAATGGATATTTCCATGACTCCCCTCCAGGGCGAAACAGAATTGTACATTCTCTTTGAGCAGGACAAGAGTGGGGTGAGGGAGTTGGTGAACTACGATATCACCGACGCGACCCACATGGACGACGACCACCGGGCCAGCCTGATCGAGAAATACAAAAATCACCCCCTGGCAGAAGCTCGATTGCATGGAAGGCCCGTCAGGGGAGCCGGCATTATCTACACCATGCCAGATGAGCTGCTGGTGGTGGATGATTTCAACGTGCCGGCGGATTGGCCCCAAATCATAGGTTTGGACTTTCCTCACGGAGTGGGATTTTTCGCTTTGGTGAAACTGGCCTACGATGAATCCAATGATGTGCTGTATGTGGTGGGTGAGTACAAAGACCAGGGTAGAGACACGGTCCACTATGCTCACCGGGCCTTGGCAATGGGAGCTGAGAGCATTAACTGCGCTTGGCCCCACGACGCGGGTCGAGGATTCATAGACGGAGGCACGATTAAACAAAAGTATGACGAGTTTGGTCTGAAAATGCTCAATACCAGCAGTCATATGATCGGCCACGATGGAAAAAAGACTTTTGCGATTATGACGGTGATTGAAGCCGTGATAGATCGAATGCAAATGGGAAGTTTTAAGATTTTCAGAAGTTGCCAGGAGTTGTTGAAGGAAAAGAGAACTTACCGGCATGATTCTGGAAAAGTGAAAACGAAGCAGGATGACCACCTGATCGACGCAATGCACAAGGGTGTGATGATGTTGAGGGAAGCAGAACCCCCTAACTCTGGGGGGTATCGATTGCCGTTTAAGTTGCCCGAGTTCGATTTCTTTGGTTAGGGGATGACATGAGTTTGGATCAGGAACTGAACATCAGGTTGGGATACCTGAAGGGCAGAAGAAACAACCACGAGAATACTTGGCAAGAAATCAATGATTTGATGCAGCCATTCCGTGGAGATATTACGACAAAGAAGAGTCCTGGAGGCAAAAGGATTGGATCGGTGTTTGATACTACCGCCATGAATGCCGCCGATTCTTTCGTCAACTTTCTCAAAAGTGCGGTTTTGCCCAGTTCTTCAGACTGGCTTCGATTGAAACTTCGGGATCGTGAAGCAGACGTTGCGGTGAGGACTCAACTCGACCGGGCGGCAATGAAGATCCTGGAAGCTCTTGCAGATTCCAACTTCTACATCCAGGCCACCAGTGCATTGAGGGATTTTGCCATTCTGGGAAACTCCACCCTCTATGTAGAAGAAGACACTCCGGTGTTGAACAAAGACGATTCTACTTTTGGTGGACTGATTTTTGAAGCAGTGCCGATTGAAAATATGTGGTGGCTTCTGGGCAAAGGGCAAAAGATTGTCATGGCTTGCCGGGAAATGGAACTGCCGGCAGCGGATGCCATGAAATATTTTGATGGCAATGCTGGCCCCAGTGCAGAAGACATGATGATGCGAGGCAACCCCATGGAAATGGTGCCTTACTATCACTTTGTTTTCCCCACGGGTCGATACAGCCCCGTCACTTCAGCAGTGGCCACGAAAAAAGACTATGCCAGCGTGTATTTGTGCGGAGAAAGTGGAACGATTGTTCGCCAGGGTGGATATGACTTCATGCCCTACACGGTTTCTCGATACATGGTGGTTGATGGTGAGGAATATGGACGGGGCAAAGGTCACCTGGCTCGTCCAGACGCTGCTGGAATCAATGAGCTGAGAAGACAGGTTCTGATTGCCGCAGGAAGAGACCTGAACCCACCCCTCATGGTGGAACACGATACCATGGTGGAGTTGGACATTGCTCCCAATGGAATCATGGTGACCCGACCCCCTCAGAAGGTGGCTCCGCAGTTCCTGAAAAGTGGGACTGACTACGGAGTAGCGGATCTGATTGCTCGTCAGGACCGTGAGCAGATCTTGAAAGTATTCTTGGGCGATGTGCTGCAGGAACCGGACACTCAGCCTCGATCTGCGGAAGAATCCCGTCAAAGACAAATGCGAGCAATACAACGGCTGGCGGCTCCAGCTGAAGTGGTGAACTACGAGTTCTTGCAACCGGTCATCGGGACAATCATCAGGATCATGCAAAGGGGCGGTGCCTTAGCTGAACTGAATGAGGTGGCAGAGATACTCGGAGAAGACATCACCATTGATGTGGAGTTTGCCAGCCCCTTTTTCACGGCAGCCAAAGCGGCCTCTGCTCTGCGGGTCCAGGCTTTCCTAGAAAGAAGACTTTCTCTCTTCCAGGCTACTCAGGACACGGCCTTTATCGACGATCTCGACCCAGATCGTATTGCAGAATACGACAGTCGAATGAGCGATGTGCCGGCAGATATCTTCCGCACCGAAGAAGAAATCGAGCAGCGGAGAATGGCCAAGGCAGAAAAGGCCGCCCAGCAGAGAATGATGGAAATGATGATGGCTTCCCAGGGGGGCACTCCGGCCAGTGGGCCAAGTCCGATCCCTGTGAGTGCCGGCAATCTTCCAGGGAGCAGTGTTCCGCCAGAAGTGGGAGGGCAATAGTGGCCAAGAAAAAACGGGACTACAAAAAAGAGTACCGTGATTTCCATGGAAAGCCTGAGCAAATCAAAAGAAGAAGCATGAGAAATCAAGCTCGCAGGAAAATGAATGCCAAACCTGGTCAAGAGGTGGACCACAAACGCCCCTTGTCCAAGGGAGGCACGAATCACAAAAGCAATCTGCGGATTGTGAGCCGGCGAGTGAACAGGAAGAAGGGCAGTAAATGAGTAATGTTTACTCAGACAAAGATCTTCAAATGTTTGGGGACTTTGACCAGGTGTTTGGCACTGAAGAAGGCAAAAGAGTGTTGAAGTGGATGGAAAAGTTTTTCGGAGTGCGGGAAACCGTGGAGCCGGAAGAACACCTGAACACGGTCTTGCGGAATCAGGGCGAGTTGAAAGTGATGGGCATTTGTCCCATTGGAATGGCAAAAAGGAAAGGGTTGCAGTCTGCCTATTGGAAGATTGTGGCCATGATTGAGGAAGCCAAGAGGCTGAAGAAAGAAAGGAAGTCCGTTGAGTGAAGAGAATCAGGATTCCGTGGAATCTGAATCCCCTCCGAGAAAGTACGCCAATAAGTACGAATCTCCGGAAGATTTGGAATCTGCGTACAATAGTCTGAATAAAAAGTTCAGCAGCACGTTGCGGGTGCCCGATTCTGGGGCAACTCCTGACGAGTGGGAGAAGTTTTGGGGCAAAATGGGGCGACCTGAAACGCCACACGGATACTCCATGCCCGAAAATGAGCAGCAGAGACAAGTGCTGGACCCCATGAGTAAAGTGGCCCACGAGGCAGGTTTGACCAAAGGTCAGTGGGACGCGTTGAGCCAGGTCGCCAAAGACCAGCTGGTGCGCGATTCTGAAGCAGAAAATGCTCAGATCGAGAAAATGCGTGAAGAGTGGCAAAACAGTGCAAAGTTGCGTTATGGCGAAGCTTTGGACGAAAAACTGGCTCAGGCAAAAAGAACCTTGGACGGCCTGGTTGAGGCAAACCCGGATATCAGCTCTGTGCTGTCAAAAACGGGTTTGGTGGACCATCCGGCCATTTTGGAAATGATGATTCAAACAGGAGAAACAATGGCAGACGATAAAAGCCCCGATCAGGCAGTCAGCACTCCCGGTGGAGATAACATTGATGCTTTGGTCAATGAAGGACTGAAGTTGATGAGCAAGGGCAGCCCCCTTGACCCTCGCCACGAGGATTACCGCACCGACTTCAAGCGATACATGGAGATTCAGGAAATCCTGATGAATGCCGGATATCAGGGCCTCACAGACCCCAGATTCAAGGTTTAGCATGAAAATACGTCACACCTTTTTAGTCGATCAGGAAGCGGTGAATCGGGCGAGAAACGCAGTTTGTGACCTGGAAAACCTCACCCTTTCCTGTCTGGTCAGCCAAGCCATTCATAAAGAAGTGGATCGGCTGGAAGGCGAAAAAGGTGGGACGTTTCCTCAGAGACAATCGGAGTTAAAGGGTGGTCGGCCCAGGAAAAAAAGTGTTGACAAAGTTTGAAAACTAGGGATGAATATCCTTGGAGCCGACACCCTCTCTTGAGGCCGGTCCCTGACGCTGTGAAAGAATAGCGGCAAGGCACCCGATAGCCCACGGTGAGGCCCGATTGCGGATACCCTCTCGGACAAGTTTTTACTTAACTTTTCAGAGAGGAGTATGCAATGGCATACCCAACAACCACTGCGGCTAATTGGCCTGGATCAGTGGGCGGCGACACCAACTATGTCGATCTTTTCAAACAGGCTTACGCCGACACCATTCGCCTCAAAGCACAGACCATGGAAAGTCGTCTTTCCGATACCTGTACTTACGAGGAGCTTCGTGGTGATCCGCTGAACCTGGATTCTTACAAGCCGGTCGCAACGACCACTCGTGATCGTGGTCAGCTTTTTGGTGCGGAGACTAACGATCAGAACTACTCTGAAACTCTGACCGAGCGTAGAACCGTGGTTCCAGAGTTCCACGAGTTTGCCGAGTTGTTCGATCCTCGCGACGAGCCAGCTCTTCTTCGTGCTATTCGCCCCGATTCCAACTACCTGATGAACGTGGCAGCCGCCTTCGCTCGTAAAAAGGACGAAGTGATTTACGCCGCTCTTTCGGGTTCTGCTGGGGTGACTTCAGCTGGCTCTGCTTCCACCTATAATTATGTTCAAGACATTTCCGTTGCTCAGGGTGGAGCCACTGCTGGAAGCAGTGCAGGGACTGGAATTTCGGCTCCTCCGGCAGGTTCCATTGGTGCAGCCATGACTGATGGCAATTACACCTTGATGGCCAACACCGTTGACGTAGGTGCTGACAATTCCACTTTGTCGGTGGAAGACTTGGTCAAAGGTCGTCAGATCTTGGAGCAGCAGGGTGCCATTAATCCTGGTGATCCGGTTTACGTTGCCATGAACCCGGCCATTGCTCGATTCCTTCTGGCCGATACCAGCCTGACCAGCTACGACTTCAACGCGATTCGTCCGTTGATGAGCGGTGAGATTGCCAACTTCCTCGGTTGTGAGTTCCGTCTTTCTAATGAGATTGAGACAGGAATCACTACTGCAATGACTGCCGATGACGCAACGACTCTTAGCGAGATTGCTGATGGTTCTTACGCGTATATGTACACTCGTAGCTCCATGGTGTTTGGAATGGCACAGGACATGAGCGTTCGCTTCGACGAGCTTCCTCAGCGTGGCTACTCTCTCCAGGCTTTCCACAGCCTTGGACTGGGTTCTGTGCGGATGGACCCGAAGAAGGTTGTTCGTATCGGTACTGTGTCCTAATCGCTGAATAGGTGAGTGACCCATGTCTGGTAAAACCAATCCGGTTTCGGCAGCGGTTTTGGGCCTGTTTACAGGCACTCAGCCGGCATTGCACAGCCAGACATGGGTCAGTCTTTTCACGACAAATCCCACCACCGATGGGTCTTCAACCAGCTCATACCCAATACCGGGTACTGACTATGTTGAATGGGGCGGTGGTCGGTCTCAGGTTTTTACTGGTTCTAATCCTGTCAGCAATCCTCACTGGGACGGTCCAGAAATAGACGATATCAACACCAATCGCTGTCGAATTAAAAACAGCACTCTTTTTGGTTGGGTCAATATTTCTGGAATGAATGTTTCTGGTGACACAGTGGTCGGCGTAGGTGTTTGGGATGCCGAAACAGGTGGGAATCTTTTGTACTGGGATGTTTTAGACAATCCCAGGTTCATTCAAAACGGTGACACGTTCCAGTTTCTAGCTGGCAGCCTGGTTATTCGGGAGGACTAAATGCTCACGCTAAAAGAACACGGAGTGTTTACCTTCCGGGTATACAAGCCTAATGGTGAACTTCGAGTGGAGCGAAAAGCCCACAATACCATGACAAATGAAGGTGCAAACCGGATTTTAAACCTGGCTTTTAATACCAGTTCTGCACCAGGAGAAGACACGGTCTACACTGGCCTGATTTCTTCAACGGTTCCGTCTAGTGGAAGAACAGTAGCGGCAACAAACACCGCTCTGAATATAAAAGAAGATACAGCCAGTCCACCCTACGATAATAACTGGACTGAACTGGTGAACGCCGGAATCTCTCAAAGAGCAACGTCTACTTTGGGTTTTACTTCGGCTTCTAATAAAGTTTCTTTTACAGATGCTACTTTTGCCATTACTTCAAACGAGGAGACGGCGGCTGGTGCGTTTATCGTTAGTAATCAAACAAGTGGTTCTACTTCTGGGACTTTGTTTGCTTGTGCCCTTTTTACAGGCGGTAATCTAACCATTGAAGCCGGCGAAACTGTAAAAGTCACATTTGAAATGACTCTTAATCCATAAGGAGTGAAATGGAAGCGTCTGGAAACATGAGTTGCAACGCAACTCCACAAATAGTGAAATCGAAAAAAGTACAAGCGACTATGGGTGGACCTTCGATTTCTTTTGAAACAGGTTACTTTGACATTGAGCATTTGGACAAACACGGCAACGTGAAATCCAAATTCCGTGCATACAACGGAACGACTCAAGAACTGGCTACGGAAGTTTTCAATTTGATTGATCCTGATTCTACAGGATTAATTTTGGGTCAGTCGGGCCGCACGGCAAACATTGTTTTGTTTAGTAATAGTGCAGCCAACACAGCCCCCACCTTGCTGACTTCAGACACCTACGCCACGGGAATCAGTGGTACAGGTGCTAGTTTCCACACCGGCACCTTCAATGTTGAGACGGGTTGGACTGACGCAGACGCTAACGGTGGATTGACTTGGGGTGTCGCCGCGGATGGTACGGGTACTGGTAACTTTACCTTAAGTGGAACAACCACAAAGAGCTTTACCAATACGAACCCCACTGGTTTTACCGGTCTTAGTGCATCCAACGTGGTAGGTGCGGCTGTGTACGCCGAAAATAGCGGCGGCACTGACGGCGTTCTTTTGGCTTCAGCAGCGTTCTCTAGCGGAATCGCCACTGTTGCAACTGACGACACCGTAAATGTTACGTTCACCATGCAACTGGTGGTCACTTAATGCCAAAAGTAGGTAAGAAGCGTTTCTCCTACACCAAGTCGGGAGTCCAGGCGGCAAAGAAGTACGCCAAGAAGACCGGCAAGGCAATGAAGAAGACTAAAAAGAAAAAGGGTTACTAATGGCCAAAAAAGGTTTGTACGCAAACATTCACGCAAAGAGAAAGCGAATCAAAGCCGGATCAGGCGAGAAAATGCGTAAACCTGGGTCAAAAGGGGCACCGACTGCTGCGGCCTTCAAAAAGTCTGCAAAGACAGCCAAGAAGAGAAAGCGGAAGTAGTAATGGCAAAAGACCCTCGTTTAGCCAGAGCTGGAGTCAGTGGTTTCAACAAACCAAAGAGGACTCCGAACCACAAAACGAAAAGTCATGTGGTGGTGGCAAAAGTGGGAGACCAGGTCAAAACGATTCGCTTTGGTCAGCAAGGGGTGCGAGGAGCCGGCAAGAATCCGAAGTCAGCCAAACAAAAGGCTCGCAAGAAGAGCTTTATGGCGAGACACGGGAAGAACATTGCCAAAGGCAAACTGAGTGCGGCGTACTGGGCCGCTAAGACAAAATGGTAGACACACACCTCTGAGGGGGGGCGACCTGGCGGGCTGTTGCCCCTCCTCTATTTTTGGAGCGGTATGCCTTCTTTTATGTTGTCGCTAGATTCTAGTGGTTTGTCTGGCAGGGATGGCGTTCCAGGTGGCCTCGCTTACTCGATCCCAGAGGCTCACACGATCACTGAAATTGCTATTCAAAGCCAAAACGCCACAAAAGACCTGAAAATCAACTTGTCTATTGGGGATAAAAGGTCTTCGTTTTTTGGTAGTGGTCTTGAGTTTGCATTAGCCGCCGACCTTACTATGACTTTGGGAAGCCCTACAAGCGGGGATGCTATAAGCGATTGGCTTAACGCTATAAACCCATCCGAGTCAGCCTCACAGTCTAC
>CEOG01008947.1_pt1 | contig 13727 bp, 15 predicted proteins | sample 530301 | NCBI WGS metagenome assembly CEOG01 (sample SAMEA2619903, study PRJEB7988) | marine metagenome | biome: marine biome (ENVO:00000447); feature: surface water layer (ENVO:00002042); material: "saline water (ENVO:00002010), including plankton (ENVO:xxxxxxxx)" | depth 5 m | reverse complement strand
GGCTCCACGTAAATCGCTCGGACCATTTCCATATAAATGTCTGCCACTAGTAACTTTACCACCACCACGAAATCTATTTTCGTTCATAGCGTTGAGTTGGGCACCACCTATTTTTTGGGCACTGGATTTCTTGATTACAAACTCACCCGGCGTAAGCAGAGCTGGAACGGTGTCTCTATTTCCTGTTCCCGGTACCCAACCGCCTCTAGCAAACTTAGAAATACCTCCTCCTCCTGCACCACCTTTACCGCCACCAAACATAGCTAATAAACCGGGAGCAATATTCCTACCGATTTTAATAGCGGCTAATGCGGTTAGCTGCGGAAGAACAACCTCCAAAGATTCAGCAAATTTCAAGAAGGCTTCTGCTAGTTTGATTACTGTACCAGCTAGACCTCTAAATGTTTCACTATCTGCAAACTTACGAATAAGAGAATCGAACTGTTCCCTAACTTTTTGGAACTGTACCGCCAATGATTGTTGTGCGGATTGTGCGTCTCTGGCCGTTGATCCAGCAGATTCATTTGCTACAGCTAAAGCTGCCTCAGCAACAGCGTACTGTTTGATAAGAGGAATAACCTTACCAATCTGACGGAAACCACCAAGCTGTTCAACTATCTCATTGAACCTAACGTCCTTTGGATCTAATCCAGCTAGACCTCTGGCTAACGCTTCAATGGCTTGCATAGGCCCAACAAACTTACCCTCAGCGTCCGAGAGTGCGATACCGAGTCTTTCTAGCTCATCAATCGTTTCGGATCTTTGAAGTCTAGTAAAGATGGTTCTGAAACCAGTAGCAATAGTCTCGGCAGACTCACGAGTAGTTTGTCTAACAGACGTGAACAAGGCAATAAGTTCATTTATACTACCACCAGCAGCTTCAAACACACCACCGGTACGTCTTACGGCTGAGATCAAGTCGGCAGACTCGACAGCAAAGTTCTTAGAAACTTGGTTGATAGCATCAAGAGCTTGTTCTAGGAATTTGATGTCTTGTCCGACTTTTGCTGCTTCTCTACCAAACTGATTGAGAATAGCAATAGCACCTTCGGTCGTATCAATAATATTATCGAAACTAGGTGCAAGAGTGGTGTTGGCAAGAACCTCCATAGCCTGCTTGGTTTTAAGAGCAGTTAAACCAGCCTGAGAAAGAACTCTGGCTGTTTCTAAAAGGCTTTGGTTGGCAACACCTAAAGTGGTAGAAAGTCTAGTGACTTCATTGGACAGCCCCTGTAAATTACCAACACTATTCCCAGTAACCTGAGAAATCTTAACTAGCTCTCTTTCAAATTCTATGGCGGCACCCACAGAATTTTTAATCGCTCTGGCAAAAGCAATAAAAGTACCAGTCGCAACTGTAATGACACTAAATCTGCGAGCGGCTTCAGCTAAGTTTCTATTAAGACTATTCATGCTTCCGCTGGCAGCCTTGGCTCCCTTGTTGACATTGCCTAGCTGCGATTGAACAGCAGACAATGAGCGTGCATCAGCCTGAAGATTAGCATTAATTGTTACATTGTTGAGCTGTCGCTGTATTTGACTAGCTACCTGCTGTGTATTAGTCGGGGCCTGTAGCTGTATCTGTGCCGTTAAGTTAAAACCTGCCATTTTAGCCTTCTTTTTTTAAAAATATGGGGGAGTATTTCATCCCCCGTATTGCCGTCCGATATTTAATACACAATTATTAGGCTTCTGTGTCAGTTTCTACCTTAGTTGTTTTTCGCCTTGTTTTAGGCTTTTTTTCTTCGGTAGCTTCTGCTTTCTCTTCAGTCTCCTCTTCTTGTGCTTCTGCTTCTATAACAACCGGCTTATCGTTGTCATCTAAGAATGGCTGTCTGTCCATGTTTTCTGGTCTTTCCCAAGTAACATTTCCATCTTCATCGACAACTTCGACAACCTCTTCTCCTTCTCTGTTGACATAATAACGGTTCTTTTCATCTTGAGCAAGCTCGGCCTTTTTGGTGCGATACTTGACATAACGACCATCTTCCGTTAATAGTCTACCTTTACCATCAACAAGATGACCATTTTCATTGATAAGACGATTGTCGTCGTTACTAAACTTAAATTCTCTAAGGAATTTATTTTCCTCAAGCTTATCGTCATAGTTTGGATCTAGTCCGTAAATCATACTTGCTAGCTCGCTAGAGGCTTCAATAACCCAAGGCTGATCAGCAGCACCATCGAAGTCTGCCTGTGTTTGGAAGTAAGGCTCTTTGGTTGATGGATTAAGCATACACAATCGAGTCAACTCTGCAAATCTAGCATTATCAGCCTGACCCTCAGCAGAATTTTGATCCATAGTATTCTTTTCGGCAAGAAACTCTCTAAACTCAGCACGAAGAACTCTGAGATCGAGTGCAATCTGTCTAGCGTCCGAAAGGCGAATGCCACCCTTCTTCAGAAGCGACTCTTTGTCCTGTATTTTCTGGACATACTCGTCATTCTTTTTCTGCTTGGCTTCGTTCCAGATGCCCTGCTCACGCATGTAATCAGAAAGTTTTTGCCTAAGTAATGCACCTGAGTCTAGGGCCTTTCTAAATGCTTTATTGTATTCCATCTGAGAATCCCTGTACTCCTGAGCACCCGGAACTTTCAGCATAACCTTTACTGCGTTATCGTCTTTGTCTTTACCTTCGATGATTCTATTATCCGTCATTTTTTTCTCCTGAGTTATTAACTATGTTTTGCGGTTGTGCAACCGGCAGATTAATGTAAGTTTGCTTTTTGTTTATGTCATAATTAGAGAATTCTATCTCTAGGTTCCTAATTTGAGTATTACCTCTATCTAGTATTTTTGCTCTGGCCTCCTCGTAAATATCTTTTAAGTGTCTTTGTTCCGGCGTTAGATCTTGCTCCGCCTCCGGATTAAAGCCCCACAAGAATCCAAAACTTTCCTCAATGGTAGATAGAGCACCTATCATTGTGGTCTGAATTTTCTTCTTTGCGGATCTAAAGAGCGTATCACGAGATACCTCCTTTTTCCTTTCTTCTCTGATTTTCTTTAGATTTAAAGATTGTTGCAGAAAAGAATTGTAGTTTTCTGAGTCTGTCACACTTATCTCCCTCCTTTCGACATCTGTCCCATTTTAGCTTTTGTGGCTTGAACTCTATCCATTTGGTTTTGTAACTTGATATCATGGATATCTCTGATATGCAAGTTTCCGTCTGTTTGTCTAATTTGTGCGTTTCTTTGGTTGAGTATGTTTCTTGCGTGCGGATCGTTGAGGTCAAGTATTTCTTTTGCCTGATCCATATTGTCTGCCATTAGGAATACTTCCTGTGAATTTTTGATCTTGTCGTTCTTAATCAAGTCATCAACCTGTCTTTGTTTTTTGTCTTTTTCGTACTTTCTTCTTTGTGTAGTGAACCAGCCATCTAGACAGTCGTCATCTTCAATTATCTCGTCTCGTGGTGAGTCTGGGCTTTCGTGGACATTATCATACATAACAGAAAATGTACAGAGTGCTAGCTGGTTTTGATCTAGTTCAGAAGCGGATCGGCCAAAAGCGTCTCCTCTTTTTTTAGAGGTGATCCAAACGGATCTCCAAGGTTCAGATCTAGCGACCTTTCTAAAGTCCGCCGTTTCAATAGTTGCGTCTGAGTATCTGTCCATAATTGCAGAGCAAGAGATTCTTGAAAAATCAAAGTCAGAGCCATCTGTGTTTTTTGTGGTCTTTTCTATGATCCAGCTTCTTCTAGCAAATGCGGCCACGCCTCCACATGACATGTGATCAAATTGTACCTTTTTATGCATTAAAGTTCCTAAATCCCTTTCCGTCGCCCTTATCTGACGCTTGGTCGCCATTAACTTTCTTTTGTTGTGAAAGTTTTCGTAGGCCTGAACCTTCAGGTTCTCTATTCTATCCTTGAGCTTTTCTATGTTTCTTTCTTCGATAGGATTCCATAAATCGTTCTCGATTAATAGTTCAGTGATTTCTTCCTGTATATATACTCCAGAAAAGTATGCCTTTTCGTAATACTGATCGTATATGTCAAAAGACTCTTCAATAATTTCTTGAGTTGGTTCATATATAAATAGAACAAGATCGCCCAGCCTTAAGCGTAGGCGACCCTGTATAATTCTATTCAGAACTTTCTGATAATAAATGTCATCCAAATTCCTAATCCTAATCCTGATGAGTTACTGCTTAGCTACCGCCATTCACTAGTAGTGAGTTGAAGTTACTAAACGAGTATGATACCGTAGCGTTTCCACCACCGGTGTCTCCACCAGAATAAGAAACGGACGACAGTTTATTTTTGGTTCCCAAGTCGAGAACTGTACCAGCAGTGTCCTTAATAATAATGCTATTATTAGACAAGTTAGTACCATTACCAGAAACGGTCTGCAAGTCACCAGAAGTAGCAATAACTTCAAACTCGCAAGTCACTTCAATTGGGAAACTAGCATATCTGTGGTATGGGGCAAATCGACCCAGTTCCAAGATATTCTCTTGACCCATGTCCGTGCTGACACTAATACTCTGGATGTGGAAGTTATTGTCACCGGACTTATCTCCCTTCTGCTCCTTAACGATAGCAGGAAGAGTAGAAGCCGATAAATCGACGTTATTACGACGAACAACACCAGACTTAGGAACATCGGTTCCGTCAAACACGGCAGTATGATCAGTTGAACCATACTTTGTACTTGCGGTTGTTCCGGTCTCGTTTGCAATAGCATTCCAGAATCTGTCGTTACCAACAAGGGTAACAGACTCAGTAGCACTACCATCAATACTGTAACTATAAGATACAGAAGATGTGTACATCCCCGAGTTCCAACAGACATTTCTTGGAGTACCAGTAGCGTTGGAAACACCATCATCAAAGATAGCTACGTAGACATCACATTTGTTCTTAGAAGCTGTAACAAGGTCAGTTTTACATGCACCGCTACTAGCCAAGTCAAAGATAAGCTTTTCACCATCAATAACTTTTTCTAACGAAACTTCTACGTCGGCAACATCTTCGATGTTTTCATAAATGTCTAGCTGCCCCAGTTCAAAGACTTGGTCCAAAGTAAAGTTGGAGTTCATGCCAACACTTTGGAGACCTTTGACGACACCGCCAGCGGCAGGGGCTGCCCCTTCTCCGACGATGATAACTGCTTGGCAGGCATAGAATATTCTTTGGTTACGTCCAGCCATTTATATTCTCCTGTGTAAATATGGTCCTCTGGTAAGGCCAATACTATATACACAAAAAAGCTCTAAAACGGTTTAACTTGGGTGCTACAGCGAGCAGTTCCCATATATAGATCTGGAGATAATTCTAGCACATTACCTCCTCTAGACTGATTTATCCAACATTTTCTAGAATCCCAAGAATGATACTGAACTAAGTTTGGATATAACCCGCTAGGAATAGCGTTTTCTCTAAGTTCATTCCTGTAATTAAATGGAGACGCACCAGAAATAGCAACCTCCGTTGGGTTGAATAGCGTCAAACTCCTATCGTTTTGAGACACAATTGTGTCAACAATATTTGTACATTCCCAATGATTTTCAGCCATTACATAAAAAACAATATCGCTATTCACCCATTGTCCACCGCCTAACTGATACGGCTGTGTAGATACTGCGGGAACAACTTCTATTGCGATGGCTGGAAGCTGCACTCTAGTTTGCCCCAGCTTCATCCAGCCGCCAGAACCGGAAACCTGAAAATCTTCTTCATTACGAAAAGATCTCTGTTGCAACTGTTGAAACCAAGATATTCCTTGTGCAGGAACAACCTGTACCCACTTGTGGCTATACTCAAGATGAACAGAACTGGTTGACGATAAAGCCGTGTCAAAAACAACTCTACCATTAGGATAGTCAACATAGAACGGTTTCGTGGTATTGCCTGTTGCGTAAAAGGTGTCATCAACAAACACGCCAGAAATGGTTGTTGGTTGCTCGGTGGTGCCATCTATTCCTGACTCCCACACCCAGTTTTGTCTGTAGCCCTCCCAAACCTGACCAGCGTTATAATTAGGAGAATCAACAACTCTCAATCTATGTCTATCGCCACCATATAATCCAGACTGAGGAATGTCTATGTTGTAGAACTGTCCGGCATCAAGAAAACCCCAGTCATAAAAGGCTACAAAATTATCTATTAGAATATTAGTAAGCTTCGCATCTTGTGCGTTGCTGGTGTAAAGCAGTTTTGTATCTGGTGTTCCTACCATTATAAAGACCTTCTTATTATTTCTTTTATTTGTGGAAAAGCTCCGTCGATAGCACGCGTTACAAAATTATTGTCTATAGTTCCTGAAAAAGCACTAGGAACCTTATACGGTGCTTTCTTTTTTGACATTCTGGCTTTGCCTGTTCTTCCATAGTTTCCGAACTCTACGCCAAAGTCTGCTATGATTATAGCGTCTCCAGCCGTTAACAGCCACTCAAGCCAAGGTATCGAGCCGCCATCAATTAGTTGCTCCGAAAAAGACCCAGCTAATAAATTTGAAAAATTATCTGGCTGAATTTCTATCGCAAATCCTCCGTTTAGATTTCTATCTACTTTGGAAACCGTGATATTTATACTATTGACAACAGAAGATATTATAGCTGGAGAGGGATCGGAAGTTAATCCAAATGACGCACGCAACTCTCCACTAGAAAGAGAGGATATTTCGGGACTACTAGCCAAGGCGGAAGTTATAATTGGAGCAATCGCAGACTTAACTCTAGAAACAGCTTTAGAGAGAGCCTTATCAGCATCACCAGCTAAAGACTGCTTTATCATCTTTTCTATCTGTTTAGTACTCTCTACTATTTTTAGACTACCCATTCATCCTATTCCAAAAAGTTACGGCGTATTTAGTTGGATTTTGCTTGAATCCCTGTGGGTATGATGGCCCACTTCTTTGGTATCTAGCACTAGTGTCGTAGTTTTGTATCCCATCATAATGTGGAACCATATACTTACACTTTTCTATTTTAGGCAAATCTGTCATCTGGCAGATAGTTTGTATAGAGCCGTCTGGTATTTCTAGCGGAATACCTATGTTGACCCAAGACTTTCTGTCATAATAGATTCTGATGTTGACCTCTTCAGAGGCTTCACTAGCTTTGTATCCCTTTCCTCCACAGTATGGACAAGGCATACCCCTTTCAAATGGATATGGTCCTCCCGTTCTGTAGAAGCTGACGGATCTGTTTCTAGTACCCATAGTGTCCAAGTAACAGTTAGGGCACTGCTCTTTTTTTTCTGGATATATCAAAACTGCTGGCCTAGTAAAAAGGTCAACAGCCTCGTTGTAGGTAGTAAAAACTCCGCTAGGGATACTTATCGCCATTGCTATACTATCCTATAGGTAAGGTGTCCATTCACATTTCCGGCAGAGTTGGTGAGTTTTAGTGCTTCGCCCGGATTTGTAAAGAGTGTAGTATCTCCAATATTTGAAGAAATACCTCCATTTGCAGCTAGCGTCATTCCGCCTGAAAGAGAATTACTATCGGACTTCCAAGTGACCGTAGTAGCCGAATCGGTTACTATCGTATAACTAAGAACTTCTACAGATCTGTTTGGTGTAGCGGCAACTAGTGTACCGGTAGTTGCACCAACACTAATGGATGCGGTAATAGCATCGTTATGAAACTTAGCAGCATCGCCCGGTAGAGCCATTGTGCTTTGGTTGATTCCGCCACTAACTAGCTGACCCTTATCAAAAACGCCAGTGTTGTTAGTAAAGGAAACCCCACCTCCCTCGTTGAAAGCGGTGCCTTTGATATTTACTGTAACAGCCATTCTATGTTCTCCAATTAAAAATGTGGTTTAAAAATATCTTCCGTCTCTATAGCTATTGTCGTTATAGCCAACTCCCCAGCTCGCTGGACTATAAGGACCAAGAACGGCAACACCAGCAGGAGTACCGTCTCCACTGCCTTTTTCATAGTTGTATTTAGTAAGAAGCTCTTCGTACTTTTTGCAGAAGTCTTGATACATAACATTCAGGCTTGATGTGACTCCTCTGAGATCTATAGCTGAAGGACCGTCTTTGATTGATATAGAGTTTGATGACTCAGTTTTAATTTCACTGCCAAGCAAAATACAGGCACTTTTATAGCTAGTCAAGACATTAAAGTCTGTGTCTGTTTTTGTAATAGGGTCTGGGCTTATGGTCATTGCATTCATGTCCACGACATAGTTGTTATTAAATGGTGCGTCATTTATAACATTATAAGCACCTATGACCAATACTTGTTGTAATCTAGTATCTGTATATTTGGTTGAGTCTAGATCGCCTATGAGCGTTCTAAGCATTAAAACTAAATCTGTAGTCCAAGCCATTTTTATTTCCCTTTATAGGTTTTTATAAACCGTAAATGAGTGTACATCGCTGTGGTATGTTGTAGTAGCAAAATTTACTTTGCCTTGAATTTTCCAAGTTCCAGCAGTATCTAGGTCATCAGCTACGGTTACGTACTTAGCTTTGCCGTCTGTACCATCTGTTACCAATGTTGCGGTTTTTGTCACTGTCGTATCGTTTGGCCCCATTAACAAGATATTTACCGACGAAGCTGAACTTATATCGACAACCGATCCATTCTCCTTAAAATTAAGTTGAAAGGTTGTTCCTACGTCATTGACATGTATTTCATTTGCTGCCATGATTTATCCTGTAAATTCTCTAAATGTTTCTATATTTGCTTGGTAATCGCTGGATCTAGTGATACTTACCGTCTTTTCGGTAGCCCTATTAATATACACAATAAACTCTTCGGTAATTGGAAATTGATCTATTTTTCCTATAGCCGCCATAGAAGCACTGGCTGAAAGGGCAGCGGCAGCAAATTGTTGCCCTCCGGATGTAGCGGTAGCGGACAAAGATGCTGTAGCCGATAATGAAGCTAATCCACCTTTTATTAACAACGGAGAGGCTGACATTGTTGCGGAGGCACTTAAGTCAGAATCGGCAAATACTAACACTGTAGCAGTATTTGAAGTAGATGCTGTGGCACTTAAAGATGCACCAGCATATTTTATAGTTGTGCCAACGGAAGTAACGCTTGAGGAGGTAGATATTACCGAATTAGCCAGTTTCCTAGTTGTGCCGTTGGAGACTAATGAAGCCGAGGCCGACAGCGAAGCAGCACCAGCGTTTACCAAAGAGGCCGAACTAGCTAGACTCGCAGATGCGGTAACAGAAGACGCTCCTCTTACTTGTATAGATCCTGCGGAAGAAAGGGTTCCGGAGGCACTAAGGCCAGCAGCACCAGCGGCTATAATGTTAGCCGATGAAGCAACGGAAGCTGTGGCACTAATATCAGACGCACCAGACACCTGTGATCCCGTTGAGCCAGAGCCGGATAAAGAAGCCGAGGCCGATAAAGCGGCAGCACCGGCAGCGATTATATTTCCACCAGACACTAGCGAACCAGATGCCGACAAACTTGCTGAAGCTTTGTCTACTTGCGTAGCAGCCGCCGACAAGGAAGCACTAGCCGTTAAAGAAGATGCTGCGGAAAACACCACATTGGCTGAGGAGGCTACGGAGGCACTAGCCGATAAAGAAGACGCTGCGGAAAATACCACATTGGCCGACGAGGTTACGGAGGCACTGGCAGTTAGACTAGCGGCACCTTCTTTTTGACCGCCCGAATCGGCAGAAGCAGACATCGACGCACTGGCAGACAGAGATGCCGATGAAAATTTTACCACACCTCCTGAAGATAGTGGAAACTCTGATAATGATCCGCCTGATAGTGACATTTTTTTGCTCTTAAAAAATAAAAGGGTAAGCTAGTGTTTTATACACAAAAAAGTCGTCATTTTATAATTAGATGTCCATCCGGCATAATTCTAGAAGCATCTACTATTGGGTGCGAAAGTAATTTTTCATTATTTTTAATTAGCTGTAGAAACTCTTTTCTTTTAGGATGGTTTTTATTAGCTAGATTTTTTTCGTGAAAGGTCTTTTCTCCGCCCCTTATGTCTGGCCAGTTCCTGAGCATTGTCAGGTTTACACGAGAGGCTTTATACTTTATGGCCCTCTCGATAAAAAGAGGTATGTCGGTAAAGTTGTCAGATTCTACAACCATGTTTACAATAAAAAATTTGCCCAGCTTAGATATAAATCTCATAGCATTATCCATGTCCTCGAATCTTCCCCCAAGTCTAGTCTTTTCATAAATGCCCTTGCTTGCGGCGTCAATGCTCATTTTTATTCTGGAAATGTTATCGTGAATGTGACTAATTGAATCCCAATACTTTGGAACCAAAAGCCCATTAGTGAATATTTCTATTTCTAAGTCTTGATATTTTTTTATATCAAAAGTTTGCAATATTCTACGCCAAGCCGGACTAGCAAATGGATCACCAGAACCTATGGCAGATATAAATCTTATGCTCTCATGGAAAGTGTCTAGGACGTTTTTTGTCTGTCTAAATATTTCGTCTTGTCTTTTTTCTATGATTGGCTTAGATCTACATGACCAGCAGTGGAGGTTGCAGGTCATATCGTTTGCAAATACTACGTTTCTTGGACCACGATCCATTATGGGATTCATGTAGTCTTGCTTCGGCGGGTCTTTTCTGTCTTTTATTAAAGGCAAAACACAGTGTGTGCAAAGGCTATTGTCGCTGTTTAACCATCGTTGTCTTAGGTCTTGAAATCTCTTATGATTCCACATCTTCCATAAATTTTCATACTTGCCCTCAACCACAATCTCAGAGGCGTCTGTAAACCAGCTAGGACAACAAGTTATGTAGCTGGCGGGATGCACATGAAGTGTGGTAAATGGGTTTTCGCAAAATTTAATTTTAACACCTCATACGTAGTAGTTTTTCCAAGAGCATCCAAGGGGCTCTAGCCACTCTTGAAACATTGCTAGGTTTTTGTGATAGTTTATTGGTAGTAGGGTCGTAGGTGTCTGCATGGCTAATGAGCATATAGCTAGATGAAGCCTGTCTGTGGTTATACTTCTAAAGGAGCACGCTGTCTTCCAATAATCTTCCGGGGTGTAGCAAAACGTAGCTGGGTCAACTCTCATTTGAACAGGAATATGATGGAATATAGATCCCCCGTTCCTCCTAAGAAATACTTTATCTTCCTGCGACCTCGCAACGTCTAGTTGTGGAAACTGAAAACCCAGAGCCAAGTCTGGAGCTATTTCGCCAGTCCCAATTATATCTCTACTTACAGACTCTCTAAAAAACATTTTTTCGCAGCGTAGTTCTTCTTTTCTTACGACACTTTGTGGCAAGAGCCAGCAAGGAATTCTGGATTCAAAGCATTTCTTTCTTATCGCTACGGCAGGCGGAAACCCTATGTTTCCTCCACCGAAAAGGAGAAGCTTGTCGCATTTTGGTATTGGTTTTTCTGCGAGGGCATTTACAGTAAAGTGACTTACTCCAAAGCAGTCGCATAGCTGTCTGGCAGCTAGGTATAAAAGCTGATCTCCTATGTTGCCAATTCCATCAACTATGCCGACTCTTAGTCCTCGCAGGGGATCAAATATTGGTTCAAAGAGCTTTATATCTAACAGTCTCATTATCTTGCCCCTATGTTAAGGCGTTCTAATTTGCATCTAGGTATGCAACACCTTTCGCATATTATGGGCCAGCTTTCGTTCAAGTTCTTGTAGTCCCATATTTCAACGCCAAGGTCTTCGCCGTTCTGTCCCTTAGTATACCAATCTGTAGTATTTTTCATAAACCTTTCCCAATACTGTGATCTAGTCTTTCCGGTTAGAACGTCTTTCCACTGTTGAGGACAAGACTCTTGTTCGTGTACTCTGTTTTCAACATCCCTTTCTATCAGTCTCAACGCACTTCTGGCCCTGTCTTCTTGTGGACGATGTATGGCAAACTTATAGATGTTATCCCACTCTTCTATATAGTTTCTTAGAACCGTTGCTCTTACATGTCTAGCCATATGCTCCCAATTAGATATGAATCCAGACGTACCCGCTATTACATCTATGCCTCTTCCGGCACAGGCTGTCGCCACCGCACTCGTGATAGAATTACCGGCAGCTCTTGGGATATGTATAAAGACGGCCCTTTTGGGTAGGTATAGCATATTACTCTCTCGGGCAGATTACATATTTATTAGTTATCTGTCTAATTATTTGGGCTTCCGGTGGCTCGCTTTCTATGAAAAACCAAGCGTCGTAAGCGTTTTGAAAGTGTGAAGCTTTAAATTTAGCGGCTTCTTGTATATGGTTTTTGTCTCTTTCTTCTTCTCTCTCTGTGGGAAACATTTTTAAGAAACCGTAGTTTATGTTGTGTTTTTTAAGCCATGCCTCCGTTACGTCTCTGTACTTTTCAAGCCTAGCAGTAACGATGCCATGACAAAACGTTTTAGGTATTCTATGTGGAATTGGTTCAACGTTCGTGATGTAGTCAATGTAAAGTTCTTCATTTTTACATTTGCTATATGGAACGTTAGGGCAAAATATTCCATCAAAGTCTAATATAGCCCGTTCGATATACGCACAGTTGAATAGATTCCATTCGAGGAAATGAGGCGGTGGTAAGGTTCTTGCGTAGAAGTCTACAATCTGTGTAGAGTCCGGATGTGCATAAACAACAGCATAAAAAGCATCTTCTTTTATTTTTTCTTTAATATTATTTATTGCGGTTCCGGCATATATGGTGTCATCTACAACTAGCAGCTTTCCTCCAGTGTCTTCGTGATTCTGCATTCTCATGCCTCCATACTTTGAGTACGAGGACATTATCTTTAAGTCACCATCAACCATTGTATACAGCGGTAGATTGAGCCAAAGAGCAATCATTGACGCGGGAAACATTCCAGATCTTGGGATACCAAGAACACCCTTCAGATTTAGGCTAGCTATTTGCGGGAGCAGAAGCTCTCTACAGTGTTCAATGAGATCTGAGTTTTTTATATATTCCGAGCCGTTAAACTCGCTAACTCTATTGTGTTTTTTGTCGCACGAGATTTTATACTTAATCCTGTCCTCGGGAGAGGCATCCCTGCACCATTGCCAGTTTGGTGGATCATAAGTCATTTCTTGCTTATAAAACTCACAAAAACCGGCAGACGCACACTCGCATCTATCCATTTATATTACTCCTGTTTCAACCTTGTCATAGGTTAGAATATCAATATGTTCTCTTTCGTCCATTTCTTTTCTGCAATCGCACATGTGGTTTGGGTTTCTTAGGTCATCAACCGAGCTGCCGAGTGCGGCTGTTAAGTCCCAGTAAGGAACAAACCATTTTCTTCTTGCTAGAACAACTGGGTCATAGTCTTCTGGTATATCTGCGGGAGGATCTTGAAAAGCAATTTCTTGTCGAGCATGGACAGTGTCTCCAGATAGCTCAACCCTAGTAAATGAATCGCCGGTGTAGCTTCTACCTGAAGTATTTATAGCTAAAAAGGCTCTTTTTTCAACGTCTGAAAATGGGAATTTAGTGTGTTCAGATTTTAAATGATCGCTGTGTGTTTCTATATCACTCCAGACCGCATCAATGTCTATGTCGCTTCTACTCTCACCATACCAGTAGGCAAATCCATTAGCAGCTCTAAAAATTAAATGATTTTTATTCTTTAGTCGTCTTGTTATATACTGATAAGGATCAATCCTTTCGCCATTTTCATTTGCGGTCTTGCCAAGAATAGCTTCCTCGCTAGTTATGAGATTGGTTCTTTTTACATAGTTTGAGTTAACTCTCTCGAACTTGTAGGTCTTGGTTCTTTCAAGAAATTTTATAAGCAGAGGGTCGGGAGTTCTAGAGCCGTCAGTTTCAAAGCCAAAGTT
>CEOG01017797.1_pt1 | contig 13818 bp, 10 predicted proteins | sample 530301 | NCBI WGS metagenome assembly CEOG01 (sample SAMEA2619903, study PRJEB7988) | marine metagenome | biome: marine biome (ENVO:00000447); feature: surface water layer (ENVO:00002042); material: "saline water (ENVO:00002010), including plankton (ENVO:xxxxxxxx)" | depth 5 m | reverse complement strand
CCGCAGGTATCCTTCTTGCGCCGACAACGCTGATTGATGCGAATATGGGCTTTATCGGGCTGAAGGCTTTTCCGGCGGCGGTCCTTGGCGGTTTCGGGTCAATCCCGGGCGCCGTTGTTGGCGGATTGATTATTGGCATTATTGAAACGCTGGCCGGGTTTTACTTGCCGCCCGGCTTCAAGAATGTGGCCGCCTATGTGGTGCTGTTGATCGTGCTGGTTGTCCGCCCGCAGGGGCTGTTTGGACAGAAAACCGGGAAGAGGGTGTAATCATGCGGTTTCTGTTCAAGACGGATTACAATCAGGACATCCGTATCGCGAAGCATTCCGGCTATTACTGGTCTTATGGGGTACTACTGCTGTTGGTGCTGGCGGCGCCTTTGCTGCTGGACAGCTATTATATCGGCCAGATGACGCAGCTCTATATTGTCGCCATCGCCGGGCTGGGGCTGATGCTGCTTGCGGGATATACGGGACTGGTCAGCCTTGGTCATGCGGCCTTTTTCGGGATTGGCGCTTATACGGAGGCGGTTCTGACCGGCGCGGGCTTGCAGCTTCCCTTTATGGAGGAACCGCTGGTTTTCTCTTTCGTAGTCGCTATGCCGCTGGCCGCCATATTCGCCGGGATTGCCGGGGTGGTGATCGGCATCCCGGTGCTGCGGCTCACGGGTATCTACCTGGCGATTGCCACCTTCGCCTTTGCCATCGTGATCGAGGAGGTGATGTCGCGCTGGGAAAGTGTGACGAATGGATATACGGGGCTGCTGGTGGACTCCATCTATATCGGCGATATCGATTTCAGCAGCGGGGAACCTTTCTATTTCCTGTGCCTCGGTCTGCTGATCCTGGTGATCCTGTTTTCCATCAATCTCCTCCGCTCTCCGACCGGGCGGGCAATGATGGCGATCCGGGATTCAGAAATCTCCGCCCAGAGCATGGGCGTGAATCTTGCGCGGGTGAAGACAACGGCCTTTGGCCTGAGCGCCGGGATTACCGGCCTTGCGGGCGCCCTGTTCGCGCATAAGCTCGGGTTTCTGTCCCCGGAAAGCTTCACGGTTCTGCAATCGCTGGAATTCCTGGTGCTGGTCGTGGTGGGCGGCATCGGATCGATCCATGGGGCGATTTTCGGGGCGATGTTCGTGTTGGCCCTGCCGCAGGCGCTGGCCATTGCCAAGGATTATGTGCCGCCGGAAATCGGTGAGATGCCGGGGATTGAGCCTTTCATCTTCGGCCTCATTCTGGTTCTGGTCATCATTTTCGAGCCCTATGGCATCTATGGCCGCTGGCTGAAAGTGAAGCATTATTTCCAGATGTTCCCGATTTACAAGAAAGCCACCTTCAAACGTCAGAAGGCCTATATGAAGTCGGAACGGTTGAAATGAGTTTATTCAAAGCGGAAAATCTGGCGATCAATTTCGGCGGCGTGAAGGCGGTCGATGGCGTCAATTTCGAGATTAACAAGGGCGAGTGTTTCACCATCATCGGTCCCAATGGCGCGGGCAAGACGACGATATTAAACCTGATCAGCCGGATTTATGACAGCACCGAAGGAACAATGACCTTTGACGGGCAGGACATCACGCGCCTGCCGCCCCATGCTATCGCCAGCCTCGGCATTGCCCGGACCTTCCAGAATATCGAGCTGTTCGAACATGCAACGGTGCTGCAAAATCTGCTGGTCGGGCGGCACTGTCATTCGAAGACAGGCCTGTTTTCTGAACTGATGTTCCTGCCGTCGGTGCGCAAGGCGGAGATTGCCCATCGGGAAAAGGTGGAGGAGGTGATCGATTTTCTCGATCTTCAGCATTATCGCGAAAGCCTCATCATGAACCTGCCCTACGGGGTGCGGAAGGTGGTGGAACTCGGCCGTGCATTATGTACGGAGCCGCGTCTTATCCTGCTGGATGAGCCGTCTTCCGGCCTGAATGTAGAGGAAACGCAGGATATGTCGTTCTGGATTGACGATATCAAGAAGGACCTCGGCATCACTGTGCTGATGGTGGAGCATGACATGGGGCTGGTCTCGGAAGTTTCCGATCAGGTTCTGGTGCTCAACTACGGCCGCATGCTCGCGCATGGCTCGCCGCAGGAAGTGCAGCGCAACCCCGAAGTCATCAAGGCCTATCTGGGAGAGTAGAGATGAGCGAGACAATCCTGAAAGTCCGCAATATCGAAACCTTCTACGGGCCGATTATGGCCATTCGCGGAATTTCCCTGGATGTGCGGCAGGGGCAGATTGTTACGGTGCTCGGGGCCAATGGCGCGGGCAAGACAACGATCCTCAAGACCATCAGCGGTATCATGGATCCGCAAAAAGGCGTGGTCGAGTTTGACGGGCATGAAATCCAGAAACGCGACCCGGACTGGGTGATGCGGCAGGGGGTCAGCCATGTGCCCGAGGGGCGGGAGGTTTTCCCTTTCCTCTCCGTTCATGAAAATCTGATGATGGGCGCCTACACCCGCAGCGACCGGGACGCCATCGCCCGGGATGTGGAACTCGTCTACAGCTATTTCCCGATTTTGAAAGAGCGGGCTTCGCAGCCGGCGGGGCAACTCTCGGGCGGGGAACAGCAGATGCTCTCCATCAGCCGGGCGTTGATGGCGCGACCGAAGTTAATGCTGCTGGATGAGCCGAGCCTTGGCCTCAGCCCGCGTTTGGTGAAGGAAATCTTTGCCATTATCAAGCGGCTGAATGTGGAGCAGGGCATGACCATGCTGCTGGTGGAGCAGAATGCCAATATCGCCCTGCATACGGCGGACTTCGGTTATGTTCTCGAAGTTGGCCGAATTGTGATGGAGGATACGACGGAAAATCTGCTGCAGAAGGAGGATATCCGGGAGTTTTATCTGGGTATCCAGGATCATGGCGTCCGCGGCAAACGGCGCTGGAAAAAGCGGAAAACCTGGCGTTAGGAAAGCCTGAGGCTGGAGAATGATATGAACGCAATGACCTATCCCCCGACAGTAATCGACGGCGCAGCGACCACCTGCCAGCTGTTCTGGGCCCGTGTGAAACAGCATGACGGCAAGATTGCCATGCGGGAGAAAAAGCTGGGTATCTGGCAGAGCATTACATGGGCGGAGTATGGCGCGAGGGCGCGCGCCTGTGGTCTCGGCCTTGTCGCGCTCGGGCTGAAACGGGGAGAGACTGTCTCGATCCTCAGCGATAATAATCCCGAATGGCTGTATCTTGATATGGGCATCCTTGGCGTCGGCGGGGTCAGCAATGGCGTTTACACGACGGACAGCGCGAAGCAGGTCGAGTATCTGTGTCGGGATTCTCAAACGCGTATCTTCGTTGCCGAAAATGAAGAGCAGCTCGACAAAATCCTTGAAGTCCGCGATCGCCTTCCGGGCCTTCTCAAGATCATTGTGCTGGATATGGAAGGTTTGCGGGACTTCCATGATGACATGGTCATCAGCATTGACGAACTGTACCGGATCGGGGAGGAATATCATCATGCAGCCCCGGACTTCTGGGAAGAACAGATCGCTCTGTCACGACCGGAAGATCTGGCGATCCTGATCTATACGTCCGGGACAACCGGGCCGCCGAAGGGCGCGATGATTTCCCATCGTAACCTGATGTTTCAGATATCAAACCTGACGGGTTTTATTGATATCGGGCCGGACGATGAACAACTTTCTTTCCTGCCACTCTGCCATGTGGCGGAGCGGTCCTTCAGTGTATTCCTGCCGCTTTTCGCGGGCTCGGTGATCAATTTTGTCGAGGGCCCGGATACGGTGCCGGAAAATATCCGCGAGGTCTCTCCCACCGTTTTTTTTGCGGTCCCGCGCATTTGGGAGAAGTTCTATTCTGCCATCACGTTGCAACTGAAAGAGGCGACGGCGTTTCAGAAATGGGCCTATGAGTGGGCAATCAATGCAGGATACAAGCTGGCCGAGCATCGGCTGAATGGCACAACGCCGTCGCTGATGGAGAAGTTCAAATTCTGGATTGGTGACCGGCTCGTTCTCAAGAATGTAAAGCGTCTACTCGGGCTGGACCGTGCGCATTACCTTGGTACTGGCGCCGCGCCAATCGCACCGTCGCTCATCAAATGGTATCTGGCGCTCGGCCTTAACATGTATGAAGTATACGGCCAGACAGAAAACGTCGGGCTGGCAACCAGCAATGTTCCTGCACAGTTCAAGCTCGGCTCCGTTGGTGTGCCGGTTCCGCATACGGAGGTTCGCATCTCTGATGACGGGGAAATCCTTCTGAAAGGGCCGCATGTGTTCATGGGATATCTGAACCAGCCGGAGAAGACGGCCGAAACAGTCATGGACGGTTGGCTGCATACGGGCGATGTGGGCTATATTGACAATAACGGTTTCGTCAAGATTACTGACCGTATGAAAGACATCATCATCACCGCCGGAGGCAAGAACATCACCCCGTCGGAAATTGAAAACCAACTTAAATTCAGCCCCTATGTCTCTGATGCGGTGATTATCGGTGACAAGCGAAAATACCTTACCTGCCTGATCATGATCGACCATGAGAATGTTGAAAAATATGCCCAGGACAGAGATGTGCCCTTCACCAATTTCCAGAGTCTCTGCCGCGCCCAGGAAGTACTCGATCTGATCCGCGATGAAATCGAAAATGTGAACAAGGATTTTGCGCAGGTGGAAACCATCAAGGACTTCAGACTGATTGAGGAGGTGCTGACGGCGGAGGATGATGAACTGACACCGACCATGAAGCTGAAGCGGTCGTTCGTCAATCAGAAGTACAAGAGCCTGATCGATACAATGTATGCATGAGATGAATTTCAGAAATTTCTGAATTAGAGTATTATCTTACTATCAGGGAATATAATCGGGAGACTTAAAATGAAACGTAGAAGTTTTTTACATATCTCGCTTGCCGCTGCGGCGACGATGGTAACGGCGCTGGCCGGTTCCGTCGGGATCGCTTTTGCAGATCAGGGAATTCATGATGACAAGCTGGTGCTGGGCACGCATCAACCGCTGTCCGGGCCGGTGGCTCTGTGGGGGGTACCGGTCACAAACGGCATGCGTATGGCGCTCGAGGAAGTCAATGACAAGGGCGGCGTGAATGGCCGTATGATTGAACTGATCGTTGAAGATACCGCCTATCAGCAGAACAAGGCCGCACAGGCCGGTGATAAGTTGCTGCAGCGGGACAAGGTATTCGCCCTTATCGGTGCGCTGGGGACGCCGCCGAACATGGTGACAATGCCGAAGGCGCTTAAAATGGGGGTGATGAATATTTTCCCTGTGACGGCCGCCAATGAAATGTATGAGCCGCTTCATAAGCTTAAATTTTCGCTTTTCACCCCCTATAGCGACCAGATGCAGGCGGCCGTGAAATATTTTGTCGAGAATAACGGCGTCAAGAAAGTCGGGGTGATCTATCAGGATGACGACTTCGGCAAGAACGTCCTGCTTGGCTGTGAAGAACAGGCCAAGGCGATGGGGCTTCCTCCCGTCGTCAAGACCAACTTCAAGCGCGGGGCGAAAGACTTCTCCTCGCAGGTTGCCCAGCTTAAATCCGAAGGGGTGGACATGGTTTGTCTTGGCACCATCATTGGTGAAACGATCGGCAGCGTCGCCACCGCCAAGAAGATTGGTTATGATCCGATCTTCGTCGTAAGTTCCGCAGGGTATGTGCCGGAAAATGTCGTTCTTGCCAAAGGGGCGACCGAAGGGCTTTACGGCACCGGTCAATCACCGATCCCCTATTATGATGATGCAACTCCGGAAGTGAAGGCGTGGATCGAGAAATATCGGGCCCGGTTTGATACGGATCCGGTTTTGCAATCCATTGCCGGCTATGAGCTGATGAAAATCTTCCTGGAAGCCGTCGATAAGGCCGGTCGGGATATGACGGCCGAAAAGGTGGCCGATGCGCTGGAAAGCATGACGGATATCCAGAATATGTTTGGCGGTCCGGTTTACAGCTTCTCTGCCGAGGATCATCTGGGTCCGGATGCCCGCAGCAGCGCCACGCTTTACAAGGTTGTCGGTGAGAAGTGGGAGAAGGTTGCTCCGATCAGCTATTAAACTAATCCTGATCAACATGGAAAACCCGGCCTTTGCGCCGGGTTTTTTGTTTAGAATATCTGCCTGCTAGCGGGTGTTTTCTTTGACCAGCTCGGCATACAGTTCCCGGATGCGGGTTGTGACGGGCCCCATACCCTCACCGGTGCCGATTTTTTTGCCGTCAATTGAGGCGACCGGCGTCTGGGCGCCGAAAGTACCGGTCAGAAAAGCTTCTTCCGCCCCATATGCCTGCACCAGCGAATAGTTTCGCTCATAGACCGGGATGTCATTTGCCCGGCAGAGATCAATTACCTTCTGCCGCGTGACGCCGTTCATGCAGTAATCCCCGGTCGAGGTCCAGACCTCCCCTTTGCGGACAATGAAGAAGTTGCAGGCATTCGTCGTGTTGACGAAGCCGTGGGGGTCCAGCATCAATGCTTCCTCTGCGCCCGCCTGTTCGGCCTGCAGGCAGGCAATGATGCAGTTCAGCTTGGAATGGGAATTGTATTTCGCATCCTGTGACATGGGCAGTCCGCGCACTTGCGGCACGGTGGCAAGCGTAATCCCCTTTGCCTGAAGATGCGAGGCGGGTTTTGAATGCTCCATGATAATGACGACCGTCGGGCCGGTGCGGGACAAAGCTGGATGTTGAAACGGCTTCACCTTGACACCGCGCGTGATCATCAGGCGGCAGTGAACATCATGGGTCATGCCATTGGCGGCCGCTGTTTGGGTGAGGGCGTGGAGAATGCCCGCCCGATCCATGCCGATATCAAGAGAAACCGCCTTGCAGCTTTCAAACAGGCGATCCATATGCTCGTCGAAAAAGGCCCATTTGCCGTTATAAAGGCGCATGCCTTCCCACATTCCATCGCCCAGCATGAAGCCGGAATCATAGACGGAGACTTTTGCCTCATGGCGGGGCACAATTTCGCCATTCACATAAATGCGAATGTCCCGATTGCGCGGGTCGTCCTCTGCGTCATGGGTGCTCTGCCCGTGTTCTTTCATGCTCTCTCCTCTTATGACGGATAGGCCGGTTTAGACAGGATGCTTGGCGTTGCGTTTTCCGATCTCGATCTCCAGAAGATCGAACTCATCCTGGATGGTCGTCAGCTTGTCCTTTTCGGATGCGATGATGGCATTGAATATTCGGGTTTTCAGTCCTTCGATCTCCGCCTGTTTCGCGACCCTGAAGTCTTTCGGAATGGCGGAACAGACAATGTCGATCATCCGTTCCGCGCCATGCAGACGGCCCCAGAGATAGTCGTTTTCCCGTATCTTGCGGCTAAAAAATCCGGCGAAACCCTCAAAGGCCAGTCCCTTAAGGGTGGCATGCTTCCCACCTTCCCGCAGGCCTGTCGCATCCAGTGGACTGATCCGGTCGATGCGGATTTCATCAAACTCCCCAATATTGCGCCAGTTGGTGATTGTAAAGGTCAGTACATCCCAATAGGCATAGCCGATATAGGCCAGCAGCAATTCCCGGCGGACGGCGAGATTAGCAGTGGCCCCCACATTGCGGCTCAGCAGATCTTCAATGGCGACACAGCTATGTTCCAGACTCATGCGGCTGCTGAGCCGGGCGATGATATCGTCAAAGGCGGCGAAGCACGCGTCCTCGGTGCCGGAAAAAAGCGCTTGGCCCTGGCCGCGGATAATGCCGGTGAGCTCCTTACCGATAAAGCTGCCGTCATGGAACGGCTGAAGGGTGTCGAGAATTTCATAAAGGCTGCGCTTGACCTTGTTAAGTTCTGTCGCACTGACCGTTTCAAAGCTGCTTTCCAACTCCGGATAAAGTTGGTTGAGGTTGCGGATCAGGAAGCGGATCCGCCGATCGCGAAAACCGAGATCAAACTGGTCGAGAAAGCGGAGCCAAGCCGGGTAGCTGCCTTCAGGAGCCGGCCCCGCCTGTTCCCGCCGGGCGATTTCCCGCGCGTGCGCCCATAACTTGAATTTTTCTCTGAGTTCATGGGCCTTGCGGGTGTCCGGGCCAATTTCCAGAGGAACGCATATCAACTCGAACGCATAATCGAGCGTTGCTTCGATCTTGAGGTCGAGATACCCCTCATAAAAAAGACCGACTTCCCGCATGACGGAGCGATGAGCACGCTTGCGCGCCTCTCTGACACCTTCGGGTCCGCTGTCCGCCGCCTCTGCCGCTATGGCGTCAACGGTGGCATTGATCCGGTCCCGGGCTGATTCAATCATCAGCTTCACCCGTCGCACCCGGTCGTTATAACTTGCAACGAAGGCGAGATCGTCCCGGATCGGCTGGTTGCGCGGCAGGCTGGAGAGGGAGCCGAGCAGAGTATTCAGGAATTTCGGCGCCTCCCGGTTGAGCTGAGGCGCTTCTTCTTCTGGGTTCGGGTCGATATAGATAAGGCGTCTGTCCACATTCCGATAGGCAACCTGATGACGGATGGCACCAATTGCCGCTGAAAAGGGTTTGTTGTCGAGAACGCCGCCGTCGATGAAATGGGCGGTTTCCGGATGCGCGCCCTGTTGGAAATAGATGGCGAAATTCTTGCGGAGAAAATCGGTTTTGCCGGGCCAGTCGCGATTCTTCCCGGTGAGCAGCGTTTCAAGCTCTGCTATGGTCGCGGGGGGAAACGCGCCAGGATAGGACGAGGTAGCCCTCGCGGCAAAGATCAGGCCGGGAAGATGATCCCGGTCAAAATCGCTTTTCATGCCACTTAACCCGCTAATGTAGTCATATTTCAGCAGCAGGCGATGTTCCCGCTCATTGACGATGGCCGGATCATGCAGACGCAGGGCTTGCTGATGCCCATAAAAATCGGTGACCGTGACGAACAGGTGAAGTTGTTGTCCGGAGGGGATCAGACTGCCGCGGGGAGGATGTCCGCCGTCCATATTGTCGATGGAACGAAAGAACATATCAGAAATGGTCGGGCCATCGAACGGCGGCTGAAACCAGCGGGATCTAAGAAACATGGATACCTTGCGCCGCAATTCTTCATCCGCGGAATATGCATCCAGCTTTAAGCGGGAGAAGGTATTGATAATGGGGACGAGGATAGCTTTGGACCAGGCGCGGGCGCGCACGTCGTCGGTCATGAAAAATTCCACATCCGCCTCATCCAGCCAGGCGCGCGTCACCGGTTCCAGATCGAGGTCATGGGCGATGGCGCGCGACAGGGTAACGCCGTTGATCCCGCCTGCCGAGGCCCCGGCAACGATATCAACGATGACGCGCAAGTCCATATGTTCCCCAATCATGCGGAAGAGATCGAAGTAGACCTCCTCACTATCCAGATCATCGGGGCGATTTGGCGCGGTTTCACCATAACGGGCCGTGGCGCGCGCGCTGATGGAGGGAATGGCGTGGTAAGCCGCAGAGGCCCGCAGCAGTTTCAGGGCTTCCTTCGTGATGCCATGCATATAGATGGCCAGTGACGCTCCGCCATAACAGACCAGCGCGAGACGTAACTCTTTCTCTTTCATGAAACCTCCCATATCCGCTTTGTGATGCTAGCGGATATTACAGCTTCCAGACAGTGGTTCTTTTTTCCAGTCGGCATTCCGTGGCTTTTTTCTTGTCGGATTGCGACAAGTCTGCAAGTTTAATATGAACTGGCATACAACAAAAGAATTTCGAAAAATCAAACGGGGAAACAGGTAAAATCCGGAGCCGAATGGTGTTCAAGGGAAGATCATAACGCCGCCCCCCATGATAGGGGCGGGTTGGCCGCGGTTGCTTGTGGTTCTCCTGTTTTTTGAGGATAAACAGACAACATTCACTAAAAGCAAAAAGAAAGGTGATCTTAAATGGCAGGTCTTTATTACGAAGAATTTGACGTGGGGATGGAGTTCAAACATGCCCTGACGCGGACGGTGACGGAAATGGATAATGTCATGTTCTGCGCCATGACGCATAACCCCCAGCCGCTGCATCTGGATGAAGAATTCAGCAAGCAGACGGAATATGGCCAGCGGATTGTCAACAGCCTGTTCACGCTTGGCCTGCTGGTCGGGGTGACGGTTGCGGACACCACGCTTGGCACGACACTTGGCAATCTTGGGATGACGGATATCCGTTTCAAGAATCCGGTGTTTCATGGCGATACCTTGCGCGTCGTAACGCGGATCAAGGAAATGCGGGAAAGCAAATCGCGCCCGACATCCGGCCTGATTGTGTTTGAACACGTTGCCTATAACCAGCGGGATCAGGAAGTGGCCTACTGCCTGCGCACCGCTCTGATGAAGAAAAAATCATGAAAATGCTGCGATCCTGGTTGTTCGTCCCGGGTGATGACGAACGTAAAATGACAAAGGCCGTGGGCGGCGAGGCAGATGCGCTGCTGTTCGATCTTGAAGATGCCGTGGCTGACGAACGGCAGGAAATTGCCCGTCAGATGGTTGCCGATATCCTGACGGTAAATCCGGACCGGTCACGTCAGCAGCTCTGGGTGCGGATCAACCCGCTTGATAGCGATCTGTCGCTGCCCGATCTTGCCGCCGTCATGCGGGGAAAGCCGGACGGGATCATTCTGCCGAAAACCTATTCGGCGGCGGAGGTCAACCGCCTTGGCGATTTCCTCTCGGCGCTGGAGGCGCGGGAAGGCATTGAACAGGGGGCAACCAAAATCCTTTGCGTGGCGACGGAAACGGCCAGTTCTCTTGTGACGTTTGAAAGCTATATTCGCGATGTGACAGATCGGCTGGTCGGCCTCACCTGGGGCGGGGAGGATCTGGCGGCAGCGCTTGGCGCCTCCGATAACCGGCATCCCGTGACTGGAGACTATGACGAGCCCTATCTGCTTGCCCGCACATTCACCTTGGCGACGGCACGCGCGATCGATGTGCAGCCTGTTGGATCCGTGTTCGTTGATTTCCGCAATCTGGAAGGGCTGGAGAAAGAATGCCTGCGGGATCGGCGGATGGGGTATATCGGCAAAATCGCGATCCATCCGGCGCAGGTTCCGGTCATCAACCGGGCGTTCAGCCCAAGCGAGGAAGAAATCGCCTATGCGCGGCGGGTGATCGATATTTTTGAGCAGAACCCGGGCCTCGGCACAGTGGGGCTGGACGGCAAAATGCTGGACATGCCGCATCTGAAGCAGGCGCGTAACGTCATCGCTTTGGCGGAGCAGCTGGCGTAACGCTACAATAAAGGTGAAGCCGGGGGAGGAGAGGATATGCCCATTTCTCCCCCGGCGATGGTGCTGTATTATTCGCCGCCCGGGCCTTGCATATTCCCTGTTTGCGCATTGCGTATAAAGCCCTACACTTGTTCCCCTGTGATGTAGATCCCAAACCTCCGGGAGACTGTCGATATGATTGCGTTGCTGATCCTTCTTGGCCTGACAGCCGTTGTTATCCTTTATGTGATTGTGACCTATAATGGTTTCGTCGCCCTGCGAGAGCGGATCCGGGAGGCCTGGAGCGGGATCGAGGTGCAGATGAAACTGCGCTATGACCTGATCCCCAATCTGGTGGAGACGGTCAAAGGATATGCCCGGCACGAAGCCGGGACCTTCGAGACAGTCACGCGCGCGCGAAGTGAAGCCATGAATAATCATGGTACGCCGGCCGAGCAGGCAAAAACGGAAAATATGCTGAGCGGAGCGCTCAAATCCCTTTTTGCGCTGGCGGAAAGCTATCCGGAACTGCAAGCCAATGAAAACTTCCTCAATCTGCAGAACCAACTTGCGGATGTGGAAAACAACATACAGGCGGCGCGGCGCTATTACAACGGCGTGGTGCGGGATAACAATATCAAGATTGACCAGTTTCCGAGTAATCTTGTCGCCGGTATTTTCAGCTTTATAAAGGCGGAGTTTTTTGAGCTTGCCGATGATGAAGAGGCCGCGCGCAAGCCGGTGGATGTCAAGTTTGACTGACAGAGGGACAAGCGGGCGCAGGAGGGCCAACCTGTTGCGACGATATCAAAAGGGTATCCTTCTTCTTGTTGCCGGGCTGTTGTTCTCACTGTTGTCCGGCCCTGCGATGGCAACGGAATATATCCGCAATTTTACCAGTGATATCCGCGTGCATGCGGACAGTAGCCTGACGATCCGGGAGCGGATCTTGGTCATCAGCGAACAGCGGGAAATCCGCCGGGGCATCTATCGCGATTTTCCGACGGATTACCAGGACGGCGCGGGCAATAATTACCGGGTCGCCTTCAATGTTGAAAGCGTCACCCGGGATGGCCGGGCGGAACCCTATCATACGGAGCGGCAATCGAACGGCGTCAGGTTCTATATCGGGAATAAGGATACGCTTCTGCCCGCCGGGCCGCATGAGTATGTGATCACCTACACCACCACCCGGCAAGTTGGTCATTTTGACGGGTTCGATGAAATTTACTGGAATGCGACCGGCAATGGCTGGGTTTTTCCGATTGAACAGGCGGATGCCCGTGTTCATTTGCCTCCCGGGGCCTCGGTTCTTCAGTATATGGCCTATACCGGCTATCAGGGGCAGGCGGGAAAAGATTATCGCACCCGGGATATTGACGGCGGAATAGCCTTTGAAACGAGCCGCCCGCTGGCCGCGAATGAAGGGCTGACTATTGCCGTCTCCTGGCCGGAAGGATTCGTTGAGCGGCCTTCATCAATGGAAAAACTGGGCTATCTGGTCGGTGATAACCGTATCCTGATTACCGGCGGCATCGGAATTATATTACTGCTGATATATTATCTGGCAGTATGGGGTCGTGTGGGCCGCGATCCGGCGCCGGGCACGATAATTCCCCTGTTTGAGCCGCCGGCCGGATATTCCCCGGCCGCCATGCGCTATATCGGGAAAATGGGTTTTGATGATAAAGCCTTTGCGGCGGCCATTCTCAGCATGGCAGTAAAAGGCTTCCTCACAATCGAGGAGGATAAGCCTGGTGTTTATACCTTGCGCAAGACGGGGCGAAAGACGCCTCTCTCCCTCGGGGAAAAGGCGGTGGCGCGGCATCTTTTCGCAGGTTCCCGCGATACAATCGAGATGAAGAAGGCCAATCATGCGAAAATCAGGGCCGCGCGAGACAGTCTGAAAGACTGGCTCCGAACCGAATATGAACAAGTCTATTTCAATCACAACCGCAAGCATTTTTATCCCGGTGTTGGCATTTCAATCGCCATTTTCGCACTTATGCTGATATCGGCACGGGATCCGGCAGGAGCCTTGTTTTTGTCGGTCTGGCTCGCTTTCTGGACTGTGGGTGTCTATTTCATCGTCCGTGTCGCTATTCGTTCCTGGAGTAATTTTCTGACTGGCCGCAATCCGGTATTTGGCATAAGCGCCGTGGCCTTAACTATCATGACGGTACCGTTTCTGGGCGGGGAAATGGCCGGCCTGGCTTTTCTGGCGGAGACGCTGTCCTCTGGTGGTGCGTTGATTTTTCTTGGCGTTCAACTCATTAATCTGGTCTTTTACCACCTTTTGAAAGCGCCGACCCGGCTGGGCCGACAGGTAATGGATAAATTCGCGGGCTTCGCTGATTTCCTGGGCGTGACGGAAAAGGATCGCATGAATTTCTTTAATCCGCCGGAGCGAACGCCGGAGCTGTTCGAGCGCTTTCTGCCTTATGCCATCGCGCTGGATGTAGAAAATAAATGGGCGGACCAGTTTACAGAAATTTTTGCCGATATGCATTTAGAGCCGGGGGACAGCTCAGGCTATCGCCCCGGCTGGTATCACGGCACGCGGTTCAGCACATCGAATTTGAGCGGCTTTTCATCGGCCCTCGGTAGCGGTTTTACCAACGCCATCTCCTCGGCTGCAACAACTCCCGGCAGCCGGAGTGGATCTGGCAGCGGCGGGTCTTCCGGTGGCGGGGGTGGTGGGGGAG
>CEOG01108561.1_pt1 | contig 13857 bp, 8 predicted proteins | sample 530301 | NCBI WGS metagenome assembly CEOG01 (sample SAMEA2619903, study PRJEB7988) | marine metagenome | biome: marine biome (ENVO:00000447); feature: surface water layer (ENVO:00002042); material: "saline water (ENVO:00002010), including plankton (ENVO:xxxxxxxx)" | depth 5 m | reverse complement strand
TTTTAGAAAATTGAGAATCAGATTGTATTTTAAAATTTCTTTTTTCTTTTTGTTTTGTTTTTTCTTTATCTGTAAGAAAATACCTATTTAAATAATCTATTGCTCCATCTCCTTTTACTTCTACCCATTTTTTAGAGCCTGGAGTTTTTCTATACCATAAACCATCTACGGTTTTGTATTCATTATCTTCTTTATCTGGTAATCCTGTATATATTTTACCTCCTGATAAATTTGACTCTACTGTATTTTCTTGTTGTAATTTTAAATTTGCCTCTCTTAATGTGCCCTCTAAAAAATAATTATTTAAAGCATTTATACTGTTTTTATTTGTTATTTTATTAAACGAGCCATCTCCATCTGCTAACTCTCTATACCAATCTCCATTTTTTGTATAATAACGATTTTTTTCTTTACCAGGATAGCCATCAAAAACTACATTTCCTTGTAGTATATTTTCCTCTTCTTTACTTAACTTTATGTTAAGCTTGTTTTGAAGATACGTATTGTATTTTGGTTTTTGTTTTTCTAACTCTATACTTTTCTTCTTTTCCTTTCGAATTCTATCTTGCTCACTTTCACGATTTAAATCACTTGGATTTAGGTTGTATTTTTTATTAAAATATTCTGGGTCATCAGTTTGAGTATAAGCGCCAGTTATTGGGTCTTGGACAAATCCACCAGCCTCCATCTTTTCTTGTTCTTCTCTTCTAACCTCAGCTTGCTTTTCTTCTTGTTTTTTCTTTCTATATAAATCTAGAACTTCCTCTTGTTTTTTAGGTTCAGATTTTTCTTGGGGTACTTCTTTACTAATGTTTATCTTATCTAAGATACTTGAACCATCCGAAGGCTGATCCTTCTTTTGAGCTTCTGTATCCGATGTAAAACTGATACTTGCTTGTTCTGAAAGAGATGCAGTAGTTGTTGTAACGACTTTTTTTTTTACGTCACTACCAAATAATTCAGGAAATTTTGGGTTAACTACACTGTAGTCATAATTATTAGCCTCAGCAGTAGCTGCATAATCTTTTAAAAGTTGAAGGTCTACACCCTTTAACTCTGGGAACTTTGGCATAATAACATCCCAGTTAAAATTATTAGCTCTAGCTGTAGCTAATAAATCTTTTAATAATTGTTCATCCATAACTTGTTATCTTACGTTTCCTCCTGTTGGGTTGTTATTATTTTTGTTATTATTCCTCCCTTGTATCTCTAGGTTTTTACTTATTTGGTCTACGGTTAAACTAGTAACTTTAGCCCAACTATTTAAATTATTAGGATTGTATATTTCTGCTACTACATCAGCATTAGGGTCATTTGAAAACCTTTTTTTGTAACCTTTCTTCTCGCTAACAACTAAAACTTTACCATTTCTTTCTACAACCTTATAATCATCTTTCATTATTGGATCTAAACTTCCCCAATCTCTACTACTTACAGCATTAGTTAAAACATTAAAAGAGCCTGATGTTGTTTTTTTAACTTCTTTAGAACCACTACCACCAGGTTTCCATCCTCTTGATTGTTTAGATGAAACCGTCATATCTACAGCCCTACCTACCATATCTCTAGCTTCTTGTAAAGCTTCTTGCCAACTAGGATCATCTGTATCTATAACTAAATTATTTGACCCATCAGGCCTCCATTTTATTAAGAATTTTTCTTGGTCTTTTATAAATTGTTTTTCTTGTTCAGTTGTCATTACTGTACCTGGAACATCCACATATTCCCAATCTCCATTTGGGAGTTTTTTATCTGTTTTCTTACGATATCCATTTAACATAGCAATCTTTGCTTCAGCTAACCTTTCTTGAATTATTTTTTGCTTCATCTCCTCATTAAAATATCCTTCATAATCTTGAAAATATTTATATTCAGTTAGCTCACCACCACCATTATCTGTAAGTATACTATAAGCTTTTTCAGGAGTATTTGTTAGTTGGTGCATTAAAGATGCTTTACTAGAGTCAAATAAAGCTTCCTTTCCTTTAGCTATATCTGTAGTTACAATTCCAGTTTTTGGGTCTACTCTTGTATTACCTTTCCAATTTTTAGCTGAATCTGCAACTTGGTCACTTAGTTTTACTGTTTCAGCCCTTAAATTTGAAGGGTTACTTAAATTTTTAACATTTTGTTTATCTATTATATTACCTTCTTTATCTCTTGTTATTGTGTAACCCGTACCATCTAAACCAGTGTAATATTCAACGCCATTCATGTCAGCATTTTGTGCAAAATATTGCATTTTTAAAGCACTACCATCACCCGTTTTTCCTTCCGCTTTTTCTTTATCGTATAAAGCTATAATTTTGTCATAGTTTAAACTTGTGTTTGTAAATGCTCTAAATGAATCTTCTGCGTTATTTCTAAATAATTTATACTGCTCTGCTGTTATTTTTTGGTCTGCAAGTTGTTGATTCTTTAGTAATAAATCATTTTTAATACCATATAAACCCTTAGTAGCAACCTCTTGATAAGATTTGTTTTGACCAAGTTCAAAATTTGACATAGTCCTAAAAGTTTCATTAGCTTCACTTTGTATCTTTTCTCTTTTTTCTCTACGCTTATCTTGAACACCTGCTATCGTTCTAGATAGCCCAGCAAATAAAGAACCTAAATTAGGGCTAGGTCCTATAATCATATCTTCTTCTCTTTCTGCCATTATTGTCTTTTTAACCTTTACTACCCTATGCCTAACTCCAAATCTTGCTCTATCATTTCTTCATCTTCAGGAGTTAATACATTAACACTTCCTCCACCTATATTAGTATCTAAACCTTGAGATTTATTTTTAGCAAGTTTATCACTCTCTATTCCTTTAACTAAAGCTCCTGCACTATCAAACGCTCCCGTTACAGCACCCACCATATTTGCTTGAGCTTGCTGTGCTGCTTGCATATTTGCTTGAACAGAAGCTAACTCCATAGATGCTTGTCGTTGAGCTTTTCTAGCCTCTATACCTTGCTCTGCACTAGCCTCTGCTGCGTCTCTTTCGTACTCTAATTTTGCTTGTTTTTCTGCTGCCTTTAGTTTTTGATCTCTACCAGCCTTCACTATATTTGTTACTTGAGCTGCACCTGCCTCCCCTAAATCTTGAGCTGCTCTTAACGCATCAGCCTCACTTTGAGAAGTTTCTTCAAAAGCTAGTCTTGATACATCTGGAGCTTGTAACCCCTCAAAAGGATTTGATTCACTTATACCAGCAGCTCTATTTCTAGCTGCTTTAGCTCTACTTTCGGCTTTCTTTTGTTGTTCATTTTGATAAATTGCTTGCCCAGCCGAAGCTACAAGACCGATTACTGCTACTGCTGTTGCTGCTCCCATATTATACTTTTTTTATCATTTCAATGCAATTAATACTACCCACAACGTATCCACACTCTTTATAACTGTCTATCAATAAGTTATTTTTTAAAGATGTAAAAATATATTTACATCCTTTATCTTCCGCTATAAAAGAAAGAGTTTCTATTAAAAGTTCTATAGCACTCTTTCTATCTTTCTCTTTGTATTCAAAATTCGATACTATATATTCTACCCACGCTGTACTTGAATTTGTTAAATATATAAAACCAGCACAAACATCAATATCTCCTTTTGATACCATAATACCACAAGTACCTTCTTGTGGTAGCATATCTTTTGGAGGAGGTGTCCATCTCCAATCTCTCCACCATTTTACTAATGTGTTTTCGTAATCTCCTTTTTCTAGTATCCTCCAATTAAATTCCATAATAATTAATACCTACAAAGATATAAAAATTAAGGGTAACTTTTCATTGCATCTGAAGAAACTGTAAATAATTCTACAGAATCTGTGCTATCACTTGTTAATTTTACTTCCATATAAGAGCCTCTAGCTCCATAAGACTCTGCGGTACTATCTTTTACAGCAACAACAAAATCTCCATTTGCGTTTGGTGTAACAGCGGCAGCGGATACTGTAATTGTTGTAGAAGTTAAACTAGCTATAGTACCTACTTTTTGTAAAGCAACATTACCTGGATCAGCCGATATATATATGGTATCATTTACCATCACTGAGGATGGTATAGGATTTGCAAATGTAAAAACTAAACTGTTATAGGCAGCTACACCTATACCTTGTGTTGATATAGCTTTCAAATCAACAGTATCTGCCGCTCTCCTTATGTGAGCATAGTACTCTCCTTCTTTAAGATTAAAATAACTAGGCTCTACAATACCTGTAGTAAAATCAGTTGTTATATCTGCCTTCCAAGCTACATTACTCCATAAAGCTAAAGTTTTATAAACTTTGTTATCAGTAACGTCTTGATTAAAAATAGGAGTTATAGTAGAGGTATACTGGTCCCCATAATAATTATTTCTAACACTATTTGTGTTGTGCTTATATAGTTGCCCATATTTCCATGTATACAAAGAATTGTTAAGACCTATCATCCAGTCTGGTTTATAAGAGTGAAATGAAGTCCATCCTTTTGCTGCTACCGAGTAGCTTATTGTTTCTACAGCCATGTTACAAAGTTAAGAAATTAAAATAGATGTTTTAGCACTTTTTTGTATAGCATCAAAATATTTTATTGAACATCTGTTTGGATCTAAATCTAACTGCTCATTATAAGGTAATTTTTCTATATACCCAGCCTTGTAAAACATCTTACTTTTATCATCGACAACACCCGCATTGTGAAAAAAAGAAACGCTGTCCCACTTATCTATATGACAAGTAGCCCAACAAAAATCAAATTCCTTTGGTACAATTACATTATGCTTATACTTCCAAGCGTTCCAAAGCTCAGACCACATACTAGCTGTCCATATCTGAATATCATTAACATCTTTATCTCCGTAGTTATTTTTCTCTTGCAACAACCAATTGTAAAGATTAACAGCATCCTCTTCAACTTCAGCCCAATACTCATGCGTTAAGTTTTTCATAAGCTTCTGTGCTCCACCAGAATTTTTTTGGTTCGCTCTAACAGCACAGGCACATAGCCCTACAACTTTAGCCATACCTTCCAATAAACCTTTTCCTTTACTTTCTATATACTCTGCACCTACGTAAGATACAGTATCTGAAAAGTACCAATTATCATCGTGCTGAAATTTACTAAAATCAAAATACTTAGTAAATATAAAATCGCAATCGTGAAAGAATATAGCTACTTCAGATAGCTCTGGAAATCTTTTAAAATGTTTTTTTAATATATGTGCTTGGATTGCAGGAGGATAATTACATTCACCCATCTCATCTAGGTAAAAGAAAAACCTAACATGTGGGTATTTCTGCTGTAGATTTATCCATGAATCTGGAACAAAATCTATATAGGCAGCTATCACTTCAATATTATTACCATTATAACCTAATCCAAGAAAATTATCTAGGTACACCTCTGTTTGCCAAGCATAATAATCATTAGCTGGCTGTGCCGACATTTGAACTAATCGTCTCATGGACAAGTTACACCATCGTTTCTCCAAACACTACCATTCCAATGGTATGCGTTAGATGAACCTACTTGGACATAATATCCAGTTGTAGGAACTCCTGTGGAGTTGTTATTTAACCAAACTTTTTTACCACTTCCACCTACTGGTCCATCAACATAATAAGTTCCAATAACTCCTGTACATACTGTTGAAGAATCAGCACTGAATCTTAGCAACACCTCTGTAAGCGGAGCTAAAGTAGTTGTAGTCGTTGTTGTTGTAGTACTTGTAGTCGTTGTTGTTGTAGTACTTGTAGTCGTTGTTATACCAGTACAATCATTACAATTATCATATTCGAACACTATTGTTGTTGTCTCTGAACTACTTGAAGACACACCTGTAATAGTGTAACAAGATCCATTAGCACCTTTAACAACAGTCCCGTTAGCTATATCATCTAAACCTGTAAACTTTAATACTGTTGTAGAGCCTCCTCCACAAGGAGTTGAGTCGTAGTATTTTACACTAGCTGTTGTAGTGGTAGTAGTAGCGGTCGAACAAACTTGCACATCTAATACTTGACCTGTACTAGAAATATGTAAAACCTCAGCGGTACTATTAGAGTTTTTACGCCATAAAGAAGACCCGTCAAATGGTGTTGTACCACCCGAATCTGTAAACACAAAGTCATTTTTAGCTGGGTATGAACCAGCACCATCATGATAGTAAGTAGTAAAAGGAGAACCGCCATTTAAGCAAGCTCTTATTGCTGTAGTAAATCCATCTGTATCCATAGTAAAAGAACTTATAGGTACAGCTGTAGTGGTTGTAGTAGTTGTAGTGGTAGTTGTTGCACCTAAACAAACATCGCAACTAGCATAAGTGATGGATCCCGTAGTGTCTATAGTTTGATAAGGATATGACCCTGATGCTGTTGCTGCTATTGTCCAACAATTACCATCTACCGTTTTAACAATGTTTGTAGGTGATGGTACACTAGAGCCAGAAGGATAATGTAATTTTGCTGTTGTAGTTCCATCACTACAAAGAGTGGCTGTAAAGTAACTTCCAGTTGCTGGTATTGTAGTTGTAGTAGTTGTACTAGTTGTAGTAGTAGTTGTAGTGACGCTCGCTGGACACTCATTCTTCTCTATAACTCTACCTGAAGAATCCACCTTTATAGAGTAAGTAGAATTGTTTATATAATACCATTGATTATTACCCACAAATTCATTAGAACCATTAGGGTTTCGATAAATTCTATCATTAAGATCTGGAACTCTTGCACTACCATCGTGATACATTATTTCTATATAAGATGGAGATATAGCACAAGCTGCGTCTCCTGTATCTTGTGGATCGTTTATAACCATCCCAAACCCAGTAAAACTATAAGAGTTTACTACATTTATATCTATTGTTTTAGCTGCACTTGTACCTTTACAATTTGTAGCTGTAAAAGTTATAGGATACGTACCTGTTTCTTGTGGTTGACCAGAAAGTTCCCCTGTAGATGTATCAAATTTCATACCTCTTGGTAATGTTTTAGACATACATACACCTAAATTATTTACTACTCCTGAACCTGAAGTTATAGAAGGAGTTGTAGAAGAACATATAGATGATGTTTGTTTTCTACCAATTATATCGGTAATAGATGTCCCGTTGCAATCTGTATATGTATACACAACCCCATTATCTCCACCAAATACATCAAAATTATTACAAGATGATGTTAAAGTAAATGAAGTTGGGTTACCTGAAGCTAATAAATTTATACTTGAATTTGTTGAGTTTAATAATGTAATATCTCCTTGAGATATAAAAGGTACAGCAAATTCCGTACAGTTACAAGAACCAGTGTTTGTTACAACACCAGAACTATCTATTAACAACCAAGTAGCAAACACAACTGGAGCGCCTGCACATGTTGTTGAATCTGATAAGTAATACTTACCATCACCATTAAAAATAGCAGACTCACCGCCACCAGTAAATGAAGTTTCCCCATTGGCTGTAGCACCCGTTATTAAAGTGATAGCTGTATTACCAGCAGTACCATGGGTAGTTTGAGTTAGCGTGAATGATGTTTGAGTCCCTGTGTTAGTCGTAGGTACAACAGTCATATCTAGCTCTCCAGCAGCAATTGCAGCCATTGCAGCTATGTGAAGTGCTTGAGTAGCTTTACGTACCTCATCCCCCCCACTAATATCTCTAGTATTAACTCTCCACGCATGATCACCAACGCTAGCAGACACATCACCAAAGTTAAGGGTAGGATCTGTAGTAAATGTAACCGTAGAGCCATCTGCATTTCTTAATATCATAGATGTACCACTAGCGTTGTTTAACGCTGCGGTACCTATAATTGTCGCTGTAGCTGATGTTGAGATACCACTAGAGTCATTATATATTTTATCACCAATTTGAGGTAATGTATTTACTCCATTATGATAATAAGTTGTTGTAGGGCACTCAGCACAAGCTAAAGTTGATGTCGTTTTTCCGTCAGTATCTATAAAAAAACTTTTTAAAGAAGGTGTTATAGTATTTAAAGCCCACTTTGTGCTTGCTAATGGTGAGTATGCAACTATCTGACCTTCAAGGCTATCAGTTGTTTTTTGAATTAAAGCTCTACCTATACCATTATTTACCGAACCGTTATATGGGTTAGATAATTTTATATCATCTGCTGATACACCAGCAGCTATTAATGCGTTGTAATTTGCTGTAGAATTTAATCCCACATAACCAGTATCAACTAATGTAGCTGTCCCACTTTTTATTACAAACCTAGCTGGCGTGTCCGTAACATCGTAATCTATCCCTGTAAGCCCAATACCCGTACCAAAATCTACATCAATATTTTTTGTAACTGAACCACCACTATAAGAAGCAGCTCCAGTACCCATGCTATCTGTGTAGTCCCATATTAAATATAAATGTTTGTATTGATTTGGGTTACTAAAAACAAAAGACCCTTCATATTTACCAGAAACAACAGCGACAGGTACCTCTGTAGCTAAAGAGATAACAGTATCTTTATCTTCCTCTGTATATAATGTATCTGTTACAAGATAGTAAAGCTTATTATTCATTGATGGTTGTAAATCCTTAACACCTGAGCCAGCTCCAATGGTGCCTGTTTTCATTGTTACAGTTGCTCCATCATAAGGTATTTCATTAATACCGCCATTCCCTCTTCTTGGAGAGTAAAGAGAAAACCCAGTATCTGTATTTAGAACAACATTATCAAATGAATATTCCGAGCTACCTGTATATACAAAAGTTTGATTTGTTTTAATTTCTGACATTATCCTTCATGTTTATTTCCTATTACCCAAGGGTGTACTATTATTTCTTCTCCTGGTGCTTGTGTAACAACATAAGTAACTGTTTTTGCACTACAAAATGTTATAGTTATTGTTGCTGTCCTAACAGCACTAGTAGTATTATTAGCAACTTGCAAAAATACATTTTGATTACCAAATCCTGAAGTAGGGTAGTTTGTTACCCAACCAGAACCAGCGCTATATGCTATACCTACTGTCCAAGAAGTATTACTAACTATTCTAAAATCTTCACCATGCTTACTTTCTATAGCAACCATATCAGACGTATTAGAAGGATAATCTCTACCGTAAACACTTAATAAAAGACTGCATGGTCTAGATGTTTCTTCATTAGTTGCCAAAACATATGTTTGAGTACTTGGATCAAAAACTCCTAATTTTTGTTCTTCTGAACTGTCACGCATTAAGTTTCTAAAGTAGTTTCTCATGCCTAGATTAGATATCGGGACAATGCTAGTTCCTTCTATTGTTAATACAGCACCTCTTCTTTCATCTGCCCAATAAAAAGTACTACCCCACTCTGCAAAACTTTCTGGATTAAAACTTATACCCCACTCACCTGTATCAGAGACTTGATTACCTAAAACTTGTGGTGTAGTAGTAACAGCACCACCACCAACAGCGTCACTTAAAAGGTTTTTACCATATAAAACTCTACTAACCTTATCCTCTTGAAGGACAAGTAAGTCAGTATTTCTTGCATGTATTTTTTGAATACTACCAAACTCTAAATCTAAATTCTTAAAGTTAACTATAGAAAGATTAAATTCATTTAATCCATTTGTAGATGTTTTGTCTCTATAAGTACTACTATAAGTTAGTGATGCTTCTTTACGTTGTTTTTCGTATCCCTCAATATTAGTACTAGCTCTTGGGCTATAATCTAAGTGTGTTAAGTTAAATGCATCTCTAATTCTATCTGACTCTAATCCATTACCAAAAGAATATGCATTATAAGTACTATTTTGATTTGTTGTTGGGTTTATTAATATTTGAGCTGCTTGAACCGCAGTTTGGTCTTTTTCTATTAGAGAATCATGATGAAACCCTATTTGACCAGCAGATGCAGTACCACCACCAGGGTACGCAAGGTTTATAACTACATTGTATTTATCAATAACCTCTATTACAGTATGTGTTCCTGCTAACGCTGGAGTTGCAGTGCTATGTACTTCGACTTCATCTCCAACTTGAAATGTGTGAGGATAAATATCACTCGGTGTTGTACCTGGTGTAACTTGACCCAAAGCAGTATAAACTCCAACTGTTGGGTTAAAAGCATTTATAGGTACAGAACGTCCAGAAAAACCTTGGTATCTCCAAAGAACTTTATGTACTCCATCAATTACATCATATGTTCTACTTGTTTCATGATATATATCTGCATCTGAAATTACTGGAACTGTTTCGCATTGAGCAACAGTGCCACTGTTGTTTTTTATTTCAATTCTAGCTCCAAAAGTAGGACCACCACAATAAGGCGGTGGTATACTCATAAATGTTGGTTGTACCTCGCATATTTTAATAGCTCTACCAGAAATTATCATTTTAACTGGATAATTTTTCGTTGCACTTGTTAGCCCTGAATTTGTTATAGCCGATCCATTAGTAGGAAAGACAGTCCCACCTTGAGATATTGCCGAATAACCGACATTTATCATTGGTTTCATTATCCCTCTCCTAAAAGTAACTGTTTCTGCACCAAAAGGTCCAGGACCAAGTGGAAGCTCAAAAGTTGCATTTGCACTATACCCACCACTCCATTTAAAAAGCTCATAAGCACCAGACTCTACAAACCACTCTTCTATGTTTTCATACCTAGCTTCAGAAGGTGGAAATACTATTTCATTAGCTTGTGAAGGACAGTAATTACCCGTAATCTTTATTGTTATTACAGCTCCTATTTCTATAGCTTTATCTATTTCAGGGTTAGTGTTTGGATAATTACCTTGAAAGTCTGGCCCAGGAATAATAGCAGCTCCCATAAATTCACTAGTTCCATCAAACAAAGCTGGACCTTCAGTATTAGGTATACCTTCACCACCAAAGTAATTACCTGCTAAATGACCATCACTTCTGCAAGATATTTTATATTGATCACCTGCAACCCAACCTGTAGCATTTGCAAAATTTAATGTTAAAACAGTATAGTTACCATACTGTATAGCTACATCTCCTCCACCAGTAGGTATATTAGTCGTAGTCCACGAAGAATTTCCATCGGCAGGTATTTCAAATGTATATTTAAATTCTGTAGAACTAACAATTTCAACTGTCAACCTTAAATCTCCAGGCCCTGTTGCTGGAGGAATATATTCATTTGAAATATTTGAGCCAGGTGTAGTTGAACCAACTGACAACAAATTAGCATTGCCGCCAGGTCCTTGAGGACTTGGATAATATATAGGGTCTTCAGCTAATGCATATCTATGCATAACAGGATATTTCTCTGTAGATATTTCTTGTGGAGGTGGTGCCTGTAAATTAGGATTATTAGCGTCTTGTTGATTAGCTATCATAAGAGGTGGCAACGAAGTTCCGAACGAATAAACATGATCAGTTGAGGTAAGGTCATTAAAGTCATTTGGATTATCCACTTTTATTTTAAAGTACAACCCTTTATCTATATTAATACTAACTGTAGAAAAACCACCTGGAGTTGTAGAAGGCACCGATGTTGATATTTGATTTGTTTGCACCTCTACTTCAAGAACCTTATATTTTTTATTAGTTAAAGTAGGTCCATTTGATGTTGATTTAAATATTATATAATCACCAACCCTTACTTTATCTCTATCAAAATCATTTATTTTAAAGTATCTAAACATACCTAATTTATAAAACTTTACTGGAAATATATTATAATATATACCTTTATTTTGTTTTATAACAAGCCTATAACATGTTGCGAAGTCTGGTGGTTTATTGTTTATCTCTACAGATAAACTATTCCCCGTTATAGATTGACTTGGTGGAATATATACTGTAGGAGAGGCATCGTTCTCTGGAGCTGTCAATACAGTAGTAAATCTACCATATTTATCTCCATATTGTATCCCTATCTCGTAATCTCTATCACTTCTAAATGTTTGTATACCTTCCCCAGTTGGTGTTTCTTTAGACACATATTTAACAGAGTAATCTGGTATTACTTTTACGCCTAAAGAATCTGTCATATCGAATGATTGTTCATAGTTACCATATACAATTCTAGTATCTATAAAAGATTGAGCTTTTGCTTTTAGAGGAACATTATCAAACAATCTTCCCAATTGATTGGAAGGTAAAGTTCTATATGTTTTATTATTAGAAAATCTATAAGTATGTACATTATTACTTGGAATACTTAACGCTTCTTTATCAAAGCTTTCTACTACCGATATGACAGTACTCTTAGTGTCACGCATCAATACCTCAACCTTTTCAACAAATTGATTACCTGTCTCAAAAGATATATCTACCGCATTATGACTATTCAACATACCTTTATTTTCTCCAATAGCAAAATCTAATACATAAGTTGAAGGTATAAAGGCCGCTCCAGAAAATGGAGACATTGCACTATATTGATTGTCTACATATTTAAACCTATATGAAAATTGAACAAATGTTTCTTGTAAATTATTTTCTTGATTTCCTGTTGCAATCATATCAATCATAGGAGCGTTTAATGGCGGCTCTAATATTACTGATATATCGTCATCAATTCTATCATCATCTATATCATAACCTTTAGCTCTACTAATATTTATTCTTCTAGGTGGATTAAAATTATCAGTCCAATATAAAAAACCATCTACGTAATTTATACCAGTAACATAATAATTTTGATTAAAATTAAGCTTGCTCGCTGTAGCTGCCGATGCTTTATTTGACTGTAATACTCTAGTAATCTTATTAGTTTTTTCATTATACTCAAATACCCCATCAAGCTTGTCTGACGCAACTAAGTAATAAATTAAATTATCAGATTCAAAAGTTACCGCTCCAATAGTTCTTGCGTTCTGTGTATTATCAAGACCACCAGTAAATGAAGAAGCTCCAGTAGCTCCAGTCATTAAAGTTATTGGTGTGTTACCAATAGTACCATCATTATTTTGAGTAAGAGTAAATTCTGTTTGAGTACCTGTATTAGTAGCAGGGACAACAGTCATGTCCAATTCTCCAGCGGCTATCGCTGCTAATACAGCAATATGTATTGCTTGGGTGGCTTTCCTAACTTCATCACCACCACTAATATCTTTAGTGTTAATTCTCCATGTGTGGTCTCCAATACTCGCAGATACATCGCCAAAATTTAAGGTTGGGTCTGTTGTGAATGTAACCGTTGAGCCATCAGTATTTTCTAATACTAATGATGTCCCATTAGCATTGTTTAATGATGCTGCACCTACTATTGTAGCTGTAGCAGCTGTTGAAACACTTAATATTTGCCCTGTTACATTATTTAAATCACCTAGCTGTGTATTACCCTTTTTATTTCTAACAGTCCCAGCATCATCTCCCTCTGAGTGTATAATATCTACATTTAAAGCATCACGATAAGATCCGTTAGGCACTAGACTTTCATCTAGGTCCTTGTTCATCGTACCTTTAAGAAAATTATTAGTTAATTCTGCCATTATCCTTTATTCCACTTGTTTTGTCCTCTGAGAGTCATTAATAAATCAAGTTGACTCATACCATTCATTCTAACTCTAGCGTTTCTGTAAAGAGCTCTTTGCTTCTGTCTAGCTCTTGTTTTTACATTATCAGCAACATCTACCTTAGCATCTAAAAGTTCGTACGTTATATATGCGTATATATATCTCTCAAAAAACTTATTAATTTTTATTAAACTATCGTTCCCACCTTCCATACCGTCAGATATATATTCTAATACAAATGTAACACCTGACATCGTAGAATCAAAATCAATAACTCCAGCTGCACGATTTACTCTAAAAGTAGGGTTGTTATTAGCTGTAGCTGTATCTAAATAATACTTTGCTCCTATATGATAACTATAACAACAATCATCGTCTGATGTATCTTCTGTTATATTATTTATTCTACGATGTCAGGTGTTACATTTGTATTAGAATATATATCTGAC
>CEOG01036477.1_pt1 | contig 13858 bp, 14 predicted proteins | sample 530301 | NCBI WGS metagenome assembly CEOG01 (sample SAMEA2619903, study PRJEB7988) | marine metagenome | biome: marine biome (ENVO:00000447); feature: surface water layer (ENVO:00002042); material: "saline water (ENVO:00002010), including plankton (ENVO:xxxxxxxx)" | depth 5 m | reverse complement strand
CGTTAACAACAAATCTCAACAAAATACAAATAGAAGCATTGCGGAAATAGGGGGCGGATTCGTCAGGAGGATGATCTCAATATATCAAGTTATCGATAATCTCTTTTTAAGCCAGTGATTTCAATCGCTCCTGGCGCCTTTCCAAAGGGCGGGCGAAGAGGCGGAGGGAAGATTAAGACAGAGTAGCAACCGAACTTCACCGCTATCCGCGATGGCGGGGGAGCGGTGCACGATGCCATTTCCTGAATCGGCACAGCATCCCTTGAACAACCCGGCGGCGTGGCGAGGGAGTTGCTGCCGCGGACCGGTATATTCTTTTTGCGCGGCGATAGCGGCGCTGCTTGCCTCAGGGATTACCCATTCCGTGCCGAGACCGCGATAGCTGCAGAGAAGTCGTGCCGGTACATGATCACGATGGAACTTCCAGCAGGCGTCCGTGCGAACTGTCTCGAGGCGAATATCCAGCACATCACTCCGCATTATCTTCATAAAGAGATGGGCAAGGGTTTCGATATCCTGTTGGAGAAAATCCCGCATTGCGCCTTCGGGGGTTCCGGCATCTTCAAACAGGCGGATAATCCCGCGCGTGACTTCGTTGGCAGGGAGCAGTAACCGACCATCGGGCAAAAGATCAGGATCAAGATTTTCAAGCCAGCGATCAAAATCATCTGGTAAGGATCGTTCCCAGATTGCCAGTTCCACCCCCGGTTTATGAATATGGGAGAGAATATCCGCTGTCTCCCCGCAACGGATTGCGGATGCTTCGTGAACAGGCGACGACTTGCGGTAGAGCGTGAAGAGGCGCCGCGCCGCATCTGAGAGGTGGGAGGCACTCATCAGGCCGTCTCTCCCCGCCGCCACACCGGAAAGGGGTCGGGCAGCTTACGCCACTCTTCAAGCGGCATTTTTAAAGCATCTTCCGATCCGATGAGGCAGGCATTCAGATCGCGGCGAATGGCCCCCTCATTCATTCCGGTGCCGATAAAGACAATTTCCTGCCGCCGGTCGCCGAAAACAGGATCCCAGTTTGATGTGATATGCTGCCGCCATACGGGATCGCGTGGCCAACGATCTGTCGGCACGCTGGCCCACCAGAAACCGATTGCTTCGTTCCTGACAAGGGCGCCGGCCTGACTCAGCTCGCCGCACCACTCCGGTCGGGTGGCGAGCCAGAAATGCCCCTTTGCGCGGATAACGCCGGGCCAGCTGCGTTGGATAAACGCATGAAATTTTTCCGGATGGAAGGGACGGCGGGTGCGGTAAACAAAACTCTCGATCCCGTATTCATCCGTTTCGGGCGTATGATCGGCAAAGCCGTACAGTTCCTTGAACCAAAGGGGGTGTTCCTCGGCTCTTTCAAAGTCAAACCGTCCGGTGTTCAATACCCGCTCCAGCGGCACGCGGGACATATTTGTCTCCATGACATCGGCGTCCGGATTGAGGGCACGAATAGTCTTGCGCGCCGCCTCCAGTTCACCGGGTGAAGTCATGTCCACCTTGTTGAGGATAATAACGTCGGCAAATTCGATCTGTTCGACCAGCAGATTAACCAGCGTACGGTCATCTTCCTCTCCGAGGGACTCACCCCGGTCTTTCAGAAAATCGGTCGATGCATAATCACGGAGCAGATTGGCGGCATCGACGACGGTCACCATGGTATCCAGCCGGGCGATATCATTGAGGCTTTCACCTTCCTCCGAGCGAAAATCAAAGGTGGCGGCTACCGGCAGAGGCTCTGAAATGCCAGTAGATTCAATGAGCAGATAATCAAATCGGCTATCTTCTGCGAGGCGCCGCACCTCTTTCAGCAGGTCATCGCGCAGCGTGCAGCAGATGCAGCCATTGCTCATTTCAACGAGGGTTTCCTCCATCCGGCTAAATCCGGCGCTGCCTTCGCGAATGAGATCGGCATCGATATTGACTTCGCTCATGTCATTGACGATGACGGCAACGCGCTTGCCTTCACGGTTGTTGAGGATATGGTTCATCAGGGTTGTTTTGCCGGCCCCGAGAAAGCCGGAGAGCACCGTGACCGGCAGCCGATCTTGCATCTTCATCTGTTCACTCATGGGATGTTAATTGGGGACATCATTGTCGGGAGCTAGTAGTGGGCCGCCGCTTCTCCTATCGGGGGAGGGATGTGCCCCCGCAATTTCATGACGGAGTGCACCCAGCATCGTTATTACGCCGTGAGGACCGTAGGCCTTTACCAAGCGCGGCATCAATTCCACCATAAGGGCGGAAATTTGCGTTTGCTCCGGTATTTGTGCCTGGTCGCAAAGCTTGTTCATTTTCTGAATTTGCGTCATCGCTTCATCGAAGCGGGGAGGAATGGCGTCATTGGACATTCCTTCCGCTGGCGCAAAAAGCCTGTTCAAATCGGTCATTCGCTTTTTCGCTACTCCCGTAGTTCACGCTAATCGAAAACAGTTAATTATGAGATGTTATAACATAACAATACTAAAGCGCAAGCACCCGATTCCAAATCCGGTATTAGGTTTAGAACTTTCGGTGCGAGACCCGCCTGCAGACCGCTGGCGCATTCTTTATGCGCCAGCCAATAGATTGGGGGTGAAGATCAATGAGCGATGCGCCGCGCCCCCGGCAATGACCCCTGCCGCAGCTGCCAGGGTGGCGTTTGGCATCGGACTTGCCAGATCTCCGGCAGCAAAGACTCCCGCGACAGAGGTTGCCTGCATCATGTCCACTTTCAGATAGGGGCCGGTTGGCCCATCGGTCGTCGCGCATCCCAGCTGTTTGGCCAGGTCGCACGCCAATGATGTGGCCGGCGCGAGAAATAGTCCCGCCAGCGGAATCTCCCTCCCGTCTTGCAAACGCACGCCTTCAAGGGCAGGGCTTGGCCCCGTCAGTTCCACCACGGGTGTATCCTCTATCTGCACCTTGCGAATGGACAGCGCTTCTGTCTCTTCCGGTGACAGAGCGATCCGCCCTTGAGTGAACAACGTCGTCGGTCCCCAGTCCGGCAGCATCATCGCCTGATGGACCGCCTTATCCCCTGTCGCGAGGACGCCGATGGGCTGCTGGTTGAGTTCAAACCCATGGCAATAGGGGCAATGCAGGACGCTTTTGCCCCAACGTTCGGACAGTCCGGGCAGCTCAGGGAGTTTGTCTCGTACTCCATAGGCCAGAATAATCCGGCGTGCTGTGATTTGGCTGCCGTCGTCGAGCTTGTTGAGAAACCTGCCATCCTGCCGCAGGATGGAAACAACTGCCGTGTTGCGGAACGTAGCCGTTGCATATGCGGCCAGTTCTTTACGAAGGTTAGCCTGAATTTCATATGGAGGGCGTCCGTCCTGACCGGGAAAACCATGGGAAGTAGCGGCAAAGCGGTTGCGAGGGCTGCCCGTATCGACGACGACGACATTCTTGCGTGCGCGGGCAAGCTGTATTGCAGCGGCAAGCCCCGCGAAGCTTCCGCCAATGATGATAACGTCCTGTTCCATGAAACTCTCCTTAATGTAATAATAAATGTTACATGATGTTAAGAGGCAGATCAATACATATAACATTTATTGTTACATGAAGTCGCTGGGCAGACTTGCAGCCATGAAAAGGAAGCCGACTTATGCCGAGAAATTTACGAATGTCCCGGATGCTGCATTATTGATCCATATGGACCGGCATGCTGGCGAGTGAGAATAAAAAAACGGCGGCGCATTTCTGCGCCGCCGCCTTTGATTTTGATGACGAGATGAAATCAGTTGGCGGCGGCGCGCGCCTCTTCGAGCCAGCCATCGACGAGATCGGCATGGGCTTCAATCCACTCGCTTGCGTGACGCGCGACATCTTCCGGATCACCCTCGCCATTGTTCATTTTGGCGTTCTGGGAGAAAATGTCGGTAATCGGAATGGACGCCGTTTCGAGGAGTGCGCGGACGGCCGGATTTTCATCCAGAAATTCGCTGTTGGCGACGGGCCGGATATCATTGGCCGGGAAGCCCAGCTTGCACGGATCATTGACGCAGCCTTCAACACCTTCAACGGTGGCGGCGTCTTCGAGATCTTTCATGGCTTCCGGCAGGTTCACTTCCGGTACCTCAATCCACATGACATCTTCGCCCGGCTTCAGCGTGTCCACGGTCCAGTTCGGTGTCCATGTATAGAACAGGATGGACTTGCCTTCACCATAGGCCGCGACCGCATCGGCCATGGAGGCGGTATAGCTTGCCTTGATCGGATTTACATGATCAAGCAGACCATAGGCTTCGAGGTGATGCGCTATGTTTATTTCGCAGCCCCAGCCCGGAGGACAGGCGACAAGGTCGGCCTTGCCATCGCCATCGCGGTCGAAAGCTTCCTTCACTTCGTCGCGCTTGAAGTCTTCAAGTGACTTGATATCGAATTTCTCGACGGAGGCCTTGTCGACCAGATAGCCTTCGAGTGCACCGCCTTTGGCGACGGCGCCGACAAGTTCAGCGCCCTGGGAATATGTGCTTTCATAGGAATTATGCGTCGGGAACCAGCCATTGACCCAGAAATCGAGGTCGCCCTGGGCGACCGCCTGATAGAAGGGCGGATTGTCGAGCGTTGTCGGGCCTTCGACGGTATAATCGAGCTTTTCCAGCAGCTGCTTATAGATCTGGGCGGGGAACCAGCCGGTATCCCAGCTGGCCTGGGCCATCTTGACAGTGGTGCCGGCACCCGGGCCTTCTGCGGCCATCGCGACCGGAGCGGCAAGCGGGATGCTGGCCGACAGCGCAAGGGCTAACAGACGCGACATGGATGATTTCTTCATTAATAGTCTCCTTGTATTCTTCTTGCGTCCCCGAAACACGGGGACATGGGAACCGCGCAAGACGCGGCGGGTGGGATTAGCCCGCCCTTTCGACTTCCGCCGGGGGCTTGTTTGCCCGCAGCGAGAACAATGACCGAATGGTCGCCAGAAGCGACGGGCCACGCATGGCGCGCGCTTCGCCGAGCGACTGGCTGATACGGTCGAGAATGATGGCAAGCAGGACGATGCCGACGCCGCCGGCGGTCGCATTGCCGACATCAAGGCGCCCGAGGCCGGTGAACACGGTCAGGCCAAGGCCTCCCGCGCCAATCATCGCGGCGATGACCACCATGGAAAGCGCCAGCATGAGCGTCTGGTTGAGGCCGGCCATAACGGTGCGCATCGCGAGGGGAAACTGCACCTCGACCAGCATTTGCCAGGGCGTAGCGCCAAAGGCGGTGGCCGCCTCGATCAGGTCCTCACGGACATTGCGGATGCCAAGATCGGTCAGCCGGATGATCGGGGGCAAGGCAAAGATGATCGTTGCAATAATCCCCGGCACAACGCCAACACCGAAGAGCATGACGATGGGCACCAGATAGACGAAAGAGGGAATTGTCTGCATGACGTCGAGAATGGGGCGGAGAATGGTGCGGAAGATATCACTGCGGGCGGCCATCACGCCGAAGGGGATGCCAATCAGGACACAGAAGAAAACCGCGGTAATCACCATGGCCAATGTGGTCATGGTTTCCGGCCACAAGCCGATCAGGTCAATAAATATGAGGGCGATAAGCGAGAAAATCGCGACGCCGCGGCCGGACGTTCGCCAGGCGATTAGTGACAGGACAGCGGTAAAGATAAGCATGGGCGTCGCATTGAAGAATGTCGACAGGCCGTTCAACACCTGCGTAACAGGCCATTGCATGGCGCGAAAGACCGGCCGGAAATTTGGCACAAGCCAGTCCCGGACAAAAATATTCACCCAGTCATCAAAGGGCAGCGACAGGAAGTCGGATGGGCTGATCATGCTTTTTCTTTCTCTTCCTCTTCTTCATAGGCAAGCTGCTGAAACACATCTTGCGGGTGGACGATGCCGGTGAGCTGCCCATTCTCGTCTGTCAGCGCGATCGGATATTCCGTGCCAGCGAGCGGATAGAGGTCATTAAGTAGAGATTCCGGTGACGCCGTCGGAAAATCATCGGTCAGGGCGTCTTTAAGATCGAGACCGTCACGATGGGCGGCGCTCGCGGCGCGATAGCTGACAATACCGGCAAGCTTGCCATCATCGACAACATGCACGGCATCAACCCCCAATTCCTCCATCCGTGTCATGGCGAGCTTGGCATCATCCGTTGCGAGGTCGAGGGGCGCGGCCGGTCGGGCGATGGAGGAGGCGGCAAAGACCTGCGAGCGATCAATATCACGCGTGAAGGCGGCCACATAATCGTCGGCGGGGGAACCGACGATTTCCTCCGCCGTGCCTGTCTGGGCAATCACCCCATCGCGCATGATGGCGATCGTGGTGCCAAGCGCCAAGGCCTCGTTGAGGTCATGGGTAATAAAGACAATGGTTTTCTTGAGCGTCCGCTGGAGCTCGAGAAGCTCCTGCTGCATATCATTGCGGATGAGCGGATCGAGCGCCCCGAAGGGCTCGTCCATCAGCAGGATTTCCGGTTCCGACGCCAGGCCACGCGCCAGGCCGACGCGCTGCTGCATGCCGCCGGAGAGCTCGTCCGGATAGCTGTCGCCCCGCGCGCCGAGGCCGACCTGTTCCAGCGCGGCTTGCGCCCGCTCCCGGCGTTCGGAAGCTTTCATGCCTCTGATCTTGAGGCCGAAGGCGGCGTTCTCGGCAACGGTTTTATGCGGGAAAAGGGCGAAGTGCTGAAACACCATCGCGACCTTGTTCCGTCGCACGTCGCGAAGCTGCTCATCGGAGCAATTGGCGATATTGACGTCATCGATGAGGATTTCACCGGCGCTTGGCTTGATCAGGCCGTTGATCATTCGCACCAGCGTGGACTTTCCGGAACCGGACAGTCCCATGACGACAAAGATTTCACCTTCGGCGACCTCAAAGGAAACATCCCGAACGCCGACAGTTTGTCCGGTCGCGGCATATATCTCGTCTTTGCTCTGCCCTGCTTTCAGCAGATCGATGGCAGTTGTGGCATCGCCCCCGAAGATTTTGTATAGTCCATTTCCGTAAATTTTCGGCTTCATGAATATAAATATTGAACAAATAAAACTCATGCCGAGACGGCACAAATTGTTATCAAAGTTCTCCCTCAGGCTTAGTTTTTGTCGACGCGAGGCGTCGGGCGAATATCCACATGGCGACGTACGCCAGAGCAGGCGAGTCCCGCTTGGTGATGACCATTATATGGACACGGCACCGTAAAGGTCAACCTTTTGCCACATTTTAGGCAATGTTTAGGCAATATCTGCGGTCAGATCTATCACGGCGTGATACTGTCGGGTGCAGGCGAGTTCCCTGTTGACAGGTGATGTCTGCTGAGGCTTTCTAGACCGAAAGAGGTGCGGCAAAGTACGATCTTCCCTCCATTGCGAGAGGTAATGCCTGCCCTTTTGTTGCGTGTGATTTCTGTTCCGGCTGAAGGAGAATAATAATATGGAAACACGGCGTGAGAAAGGCCTTAAAACCCTGGGCGCCCTCACCGAGTCGGATGGCACCGCAATCCTCAAACGCCTGAAAGAGTTTCCGGTCCTTTCCCATGGGGTTGTCGATTTTGCGTATGGTGAAGTTCTCTCCCGCGACGTTATCGACCCGAAGATGCGGCAGCTTATGACGGTCACGTCGCTGGCTTCGCAGGGCATGCTGGCGACACAGCTAAAAGTTCATTTCAAGGGCGCTTTGAACATAGGCATAAAGCCGGAAGAACTGATCGAGGTGGTCTATATCACGATGATCTATGCCGGAATGCCGAAAGCCTTGAATGCCGCCGCCATACTTCAGGACGTCTTCCGCGAGAAGGGTATCAATATCGAGGTTGATATGGACCAGGCGGAAGGTTGATCTTGTTATAATGGATCGCTGTTTTCAAGGCGGGCGAATATTTGGCGGTCTTTGAGCAATGACCCGATCCAGTCCTGGAAAAGCGTAATTCTGGCAGGTACGTTCCGTCGCTGGGCATAGAGGAAGGAAAGCTGCATCGGCTCCTGCACGACCTCTGGCAGCACGCGCTTCAGTTCCCCCGACTGAAGCAGGTCTGCGACATCGAAGGAGGGGATCTGGATAAGGCCGAGACCGGCCCGGGCGGCGGCAATATAGCTTTCGGCGTTATTGACAGTGATGGTGGAGGCCATCGTTCTGGCGCACATCTGCCCGCTTTCGAGAAAATCGAATTGCGCCCGGCCAGCCGGGAGGCTGGCGCCATAGTTGACAAGCCGGTGCCGATCAAGATCATCAATCGTATGGGGGATGCCGAATTTCTCAAGATAGCCTGGGCTTGCGCAGGTTATGATTTCCAGGTCACCCAGCTTCCGGCAGATCAGGTCGGAATTGTCCAGCGTTCCGACACGGATCAGGCAGTCAACCCCTTCGGACAGCATGTCCACCATTCGGTCCGTTGTCCCAATCTCAATCAGCAATTCCGGATGCGCGGATAACAGACCGGGAAGGGCGGGAATGACATGCAGGCGGCCGATCCGGCTTGGCATGTCGATCCGCAGTCGCCCGGAAAGCGGCCCGCTTGGCGTACGGAACATTTGCTCCGCCTCCTCCATGGCGAGTGAAATTTCCCGGGCCGTTTCCAGAAAGCGCAGGCCTTCGTCAGTCGGCACCATACGCCGGGTCGTCCGGCGCAATAGCTGGGTTCCAACCCGGTCTTCCAACTGCTGGATGACCGTGGAAACGGTGGAGCGAGGGATATTCATCGCCAGTGCCGCACGGGTGAAATTCCCGCTGTCCATAACCTGAATATAAACCCGGAGCTGCTGTATTCGGTCCATAATCTATTGTTCGTTATATATGACATATCATGTCAATATATGCGTATTTATCTGACATATAAATCAATTAATCATGAGGCTCTCAAGTGGCTTCGGCCGCGCGGGATCCATTCTCAATAACGGAGCTTCTCATGACCAGAAACAGTATTGACGGCAAAACAGTCCTTATAACCGGCGGTGCGAAAAACCTTGGCGGCCTGTTGGCGCGGGATTTTGCGGCGCATGGCGCAAAGGCCGTTGCCATTCATTACAACAGCGATGCCACAAAAGCGGCGGCGGAGGAAACCCTTGCTGCCATCAAGGCTGCCGGGTCGAAAGGCGTCGCCTTTCAGGCGGATCTCACCCATGCAGCGAATATGGAGCAGCTGTTTGCCGATGTCAGTGCCTCCGTTGGTCGTCCCGATATTGCCATCAATACGGTCGGTATGGTGGTTAAGACGCCGATTGTCGATGTGACGGAGGAAATGTTTAATACTTCCTCCGCCGTTAATGTGAAGTCGGCCTTTTTCTTCCTGAAGGAAGCTGGAAAATCTCTCAATGACAATGGGAAGATTGTGACCATCGTGACTTCATTGCTGGGCGCCTACACGCCATTTTATGCCGCCTATGAAGGCCTGAAGGCGCCGGTTGAGCATTTCACACGGGCGGCATCGAAGGAGTTTGGCGCCCGCGGTATATCGGTCAATGCAATCGGGCCGGGACCGATGGACACGCCCTTCTTCTATCCGGCGGAAGAGGCGCATGCGATTTCCTATCACAAGACGGCTGCGGCCTTGTCGCCCTTTTCCAAAACGGGGTTGACCGATATCGAGGATATCGTGCCCTGGATCCGCATGATGGTTTCCGAAGGCTGGTGGATGACAGGTCAGACAATTCTGGTCAATGGTGGTTATACGACGAAATAGTGGTCATGCGGATCGGTGGCATTTATGTGGCCGATTCGTTATTCTCAAGCCAGTGCTTTTTTGGGAGGATGTTTCGTGCATACTGTTTATCTTGTCGGCGCCGGCCTGTTGCTGCTGTTGCTTTTCATCATTGCTGCGCGGTTGTTGAAAAGCCGTTTCGGACGGTTTCTTCCGGTCTATCTTGGGGTCTGGTTTGTGGCGTCGGCGGTGAATATGTGGGTCGGCGTCAGCCAGGCAGGCTATACCGTCATGCAGGAGATTCCTTTTTTTCTCGTCGTTTTCGGCGTTCCGGCTGTGGTGGCAATCCTGCTGGCCCGGCGCATTTGAGGCCAATTACCTCCGTCCGCCTGTCAATGGGTCGAGACAAAATTTGCCCACAAATCGCATCTATGTAAATATCACCCTGCCTTGCGAGAATGGCGGAGCCGGGAAGCGGGCCGCGTGATCCGCTCTCGTTTCCTGTGCCGTATGATTTGGTCAGCAGGTGAAGTCGAATGCGATTTAAGAAATAACAAGACGGACCTTGTTCATGATGTCGGCACTTCTGGAGCGGAAGCAAAATCACTGGCGGCTTGAGACGGCGGAGCGCTTTGCTTTCATTGTCGATGCGGCGGATTATTTTGTAGCGGCACGAAAAGCCATGCTGAAAGCCCGGCACAGCATTTACCTGATCGGCTGGGATTTTGATGCCCGCATCCGTCTCGGCGACGGCGAGGGGGAAGGACCGGAAAAGCTCGGCGACTTTATTGTCTGGCTGGCGGATCGCAGGCCAAGCCTTGAAATCCGGCTCTTGCGCTGGGATACGGGCGCGTTCAAGGCCATGTTTCGGGGCAATACGCTGGCGACGATCCTGCGATGGAAATGGCATAAACAGATTACCCTGACGCTGGACGGCGCGCATCCGCTGGCTGGATCTCACCATCAGAAAATTGTTGTTATTGATGATTGCATCGCTTTCTGCGGCGGGATTGATATGACGGCGGGCCGATGGGACCGCCGTGATCATCTCGATGATAACCCCGACCGTCTCAGCCCCGATGGCGACCCCCATGATCCGTGGCATGATGCGACAAGCGCCTTTGATGGAGCGGCCGCGCGCGCGATGGGGGACCTGGCCCGCAAACGCTGGTATGCGGCGACCGGCCAAAGGCTGTCCCCGGCCGATGATCAGCATGACTGCTGGCCCGGCGGCCTTGAACCGACCTTTAAGAATATCCGTCTTGCCATTGCCCGAACCCGCCCGGCCATGACGGATGTTGAACCGGTCCATGAAATCGAGGAGATGTATCTCGATTTGATCTCCCGGGCGAAGCGCTGGATTTATGCGGAAAGCCAGTATTTTGCCTCCCGCCGGATCGCTCACGCCATTGCCCGGCGCCTGACGGAGGAAAAGGGTCCGGAAATTGTCATCCTCAATCCCTTTTCTGCGGAAGGGTGGTTGGAACCTGTGGCCATGGATTCGGCGCGGGCCCGCCTGATGGAGGCCCTGATGCGGATCGACACGCATGGTCGGTTGCGGTTGTACCATCCCGTAACTGCCGGTGGTGCCGAGATCTACGTACATGCCAAGGTCATGGTGGTCGATGACGCCTATCTCCGGATCGGGTCATCAAATTTCAACAACCGCTCGCTCCGGCTGGACAGTGAATGCGACGTAATCCTTGCGGCGGATGACCCTGCCAATAACGGTGTTGAGGGCAGAATTGCGGAACTGCGCAATGATCTGATCGCCGAACATCTGGATACAGAACCGGAAACCGTTGCCGCTCTGCTGCATGAGACCGGCTCCTTGATCGCGACTATTGAGACATTGCGCGAAAAGGCCGCAGGCCGGACGCTTGCGCCTTTCGAGGCGCCGGAGTTGAACGGTGTTGAGGAGTGGCTGGCGGACAATGAAATCCTTGATCCTGAAGGCAGCGACGCCATATTTGAACCGCTGAGCAGACGTAGTCTGTTCAAAGGCTGGCGCGGTCTGCTGCGGCGGCACCGACGGACCTGATATTTTCCGGTCCTTGTTTGCGAAAAGACGTCGCACATGTGAAATAGGTTATATCTCTGAGAGGGTTGGAGAATGATCCAGACAATGTTTCGATATTTTATGCCGGTGTTGCTGGTCTTTCTTGTTCTGCCGGTGAGGGCGGAAGAAAGCCGCGAGATCACGGGCAGCGCTACCTATCGCGAACGCATCGCGTTGCCCCCCGGGGCCGAACTGGTGATTGACGTGACGGGCTTTCAGGATACTGCCCTTGGCTCGGTATGCATGGCCACAGAGGGGCGGCAGGTTCCCTTGTCGTTCCGTCTTGAAGTTCCGGCCGAGGTGACGGCTAGACTGCAGGTGGCGATATTGCTCGGTGATAAAATTCGCTGGGTGAGCGAGACGCAGGAGATCCCGGCCGGACGCGGGCAGCACGATCTTGGCGAAATTCTCTTGAAGGGGTATGTCCCGTCCGGCTTTCAGAGTGTCATGACATGCGCTGATCAGACCTTCCGCATAGGCTTTCAGGGGGATCGGGCAATTCTCGATACCGGCGATGAGATTTTCGAACTACCCCGTGTCATATCGGCCTCTGGTGCGAAATTTGAAAGCGCGGATGGCCGCACCATGATCTGGAACAAGGGGAACACCGCGCGGGTCAAGGTGGGCGGCGCAGAATATCTCGAATGTGAGATTACAGAGCCGGCGCAGGCCGGCTGGACAGCGCAAGGAAATGAACCCGGATGGCAGGCCGTCATTCAGAACGGGCGGATTTCTTTCACCCTGAACTACGGAGCGGAGATGCTGGACCTGCCGTTGCCCGCGCCGGTCATTGAGCAGGGCGCATATCGCTATGATTTCCCGCGTTTTGGCCTTGCCATTTCGGTCCGTGAGGGGATTTGCGAAGATGATATGAGCGGGCGCGCCTATCCGGCGACGGTTGAGCTTAAAACAAGCACAGAAACTTTGCGCGGATGCGGAGGGGAAACCATGGATTTGCTGGCAGGCCCGGAATGGCAGGTGGAGGATATCGACGGGGGCGGTGTCATTGACAACAGCCATATCACCCTTGCCGTCAATGACGAAGGCCGGATTTTCGGTACGTCCGGCTGTAACCGGTACACAGGCAGCTTTGCAATTGATGGCGAAGGAAAAATCAATGTCGGCCAGCTTGCGGGAACCATGATGGCCTGCCCGGAAGCCTTGATGAAACAGGAAGGCCGCTTCTTGCAGACCCTATCAAAAGTAGATCGTTTTCGCATTGACGAGACAGGAGCGTTACAGCTTCTGCTCGGCGAGCAAGTGGTTATCGTCGCCCGCCGTTAAAGATCAATCTGCTGCCACGTGATCGCACATACCGGAGTTACTGACCAGAGTTACTTTTTGGGGCGAATGCTGCTACGTGAAATGCCGCCATGTTTCGTCGGCGGCGTATGGCTCGAATCATAGCCATCGCCAAGTCGGTCCAGCTCCTTCAGGACGCGCGCCAGCAGAGATTGTTCCCCCGTGATCATGCCCTCCTCCTCGGCAACGGCAAGTTCGCTCGCGTCATAGGCCCAACGGCGCAGGATTTCGATTTTCTGGTCGAGTGTCAGGTCGGGGCGGGTTGCGACCTCCTCCGGGGTGTCAAAGACCGAGCCCGGGTCGAGCATCGCCTTGTCGAAATCAATTCCGTCTGTGGTCATGGCGCCTTCCTCCGATTATCCTCTGCCTGCCAGTATCGCATTTTTTGTGGATCGGGGAAAGCCGGAGGGGCGACCAGGGTCAGGGGACGGATGGCTCCGTATCGTCAATCACGATGCACCAGTAGATGCCGCCATTCAGGTAGTCTGCCATGTCACAATCGAACTGGTCGCGTTCGCGCGTGATCTCGGTTGCGATGCCGCGATCCGCCAGCAGGCGTGTCCAGACGGCAAGCCCGTCCTGGGTGGAGGAGGAATGCTGGTCCTGCAGCGCCGGAGGGTCATAGAACATCAGCAGCTTCACATTGGGATAATGCGCAATCATATCAATCTGCTGCATGCGGTTATGGAGCAGCCGCCCCTCACGAAAGGCGCCGAGACCGGCAGCCAGGATATTGCCGCAGAGCGCCAGCAGGGTGATCAGGGCAAGCACTCTTGCACAGAGGCGCTGTGCGCCCGGCCTTGTTAAAGCGAGGCTGGCGGTGACAAGTAAAACCGGAATGGCCCAGACATAGGGCACATAGCGCGCCCACCAGCTTTCAGGAAAAAACATCGAGGCGCCGAGAAGCACACCCGCGGTAACGGCTAG
>CEOG01025895.1_pt1 | contig 13864 bp, 6 predicted proteins | sample 530301 | NCBI WGS metagenome assembly CEOG01 (sample SAMEA2619903, study PRJEB7988) | marine metagenome | biome: marine biome (ENVO:00000447); feature: surface water layer (ENVO:00002042); material: "saline water (ENVO:00002010), including plankton (ENVO:xxxxxxxx)" | depth 5 m | reverse complement strand
GATCGCAAAAAGAAGCGGTGGTTGCCGAGCTGAACGGTGTCTTTAACGATGCCGCAGTTGTTGTCATCGCCGAATACAGTGGTCTCACTGTGACGGAGATGACGGATCTGCGCGTTAAAATGCGCCAGGCCGGAGCCAGCTTCAAAGTGACCAAAAATCGGCTTGCGCGTCTCGCTCTTGATGGCACGGACTACGGTTCCCTGTCCGCGAAACTGAAGGGCCCGGTAGGGATCGCCTATTCAAGCGATCCTGTTGTGGCGCCGAAAGTTGCAACGGACTTTGCAAAGGGGAATGACAAGTTCATCGTCATCGGTGGCGCCATGGGGGCGACCGAACTTGATGCCGCAGGTGTCAAGTCGCTCGCCAGCCTGCCGTCACTGGATGAACTGCGTGGAAAGCTGATCGGACTGGTGCAGGCCCCGGCGACGAAGGTCGCAGGCGTGCTTCAGGCTCCGGCTGCCCAGCTTGCCCGTGTTATGTCGGCGAAAGCCGCACAGGGTTAGATGTAATAGCCAGTTATCATTGAAAACAAACCACTAGGTTTACCTGAGGAGAATAGTAAAATGGCCGATCTCGAAAAGATTGCCGAAGACCTTTCCAGCCTGACCGTGCTGGAAGCTGCGGAACTCGCAAAACTTCTGGAAGAAAAATGGGGCGTCTCTGCGGCGGCTCCGGTCGCTGTTGCGGCTGCTGGCGGCGCTGCTGGCGATGCGGCTCCGGCTGAAGAAAAGGACGAATTCGACGTTATTCTTGCCGCTGCCGGCGAGAAGAAGATCAACGTCATCAAAGAAGTCCGCGCCATCACCGGCCTCGGTCTGAAGGAAGCAAAGGATCTCGTCGAAGGCGCGCCGAAACCTGTTAAGGAAGGCGTGAACAAGGACGAAGCCAACAAGATCAAAGAACAGCTTGAAGGCGCAGGCGCAACTGTTGAACTTAAGTAAAACAGTGGCGTTGCGGCGACCTTCGGGACGCTAAATTCTAACGGGGAAGGCGGCGATTGCTGTCTTCCCCGCAGCCGCTTTCAAAGCGGAGAAGACTAAATCCGGCGGGATTTCAAACGCGCAAACCGGTCCGGACGGCGAGATATCCGGAAAAAATTTGCAGGATTTTGCTGGTCAGTCGCCCGCATGGGGCGCGACCAGGAAGTTCCGGCGCGCAACCTTTTTTTGAAGGTTGTTATTCAGTTGGCCAGGAAACATACGGGGATTTGGCATGGGCATTTTGCAGTCTTTCACCGGTCGCAAGCGCGTTCGTAAAAATTTTGGAACTATCCAGGCGGCGACCGAGATGCCGAACCTGATTGAGGTTCAAAAAACATCCTACGATGCGTTTTTGATGAAAGACACGCCACCCGAAGATCGCGGTGACGAGGGACTTCAGGCTGTATTCCGGTCTGTCTTTCCGATCAAGGATTTTGCGGATACGGCAAGTCTCGAATTTGTTTCCTACGAATTCGAAGCCCCGAAATATGACGAGGAGGAGTGCCAGCAACGCGGCATGACCTTTGCCGCGCCGCTCAAGGTGACGCTGCGCCTCATCGTGTTCGAGGTGGACCCGGACACCGAGGCGAAATCCGTTCTCGATATCAAGGAACAGAGCGTTTACATGGGCGATATGCCGCTCATGACGGACAAGGGCACCTTTATCATCAACGGGACCGAGCGGGTCATCGTCTCCCAGATGCACCGCAGCCCGGGCGTGTTCTTCGACCATGACAAGGGCAAGACCCATGCGAGCGGCAAGCTGCTGTTCGCGGCGCGGGTTATCCCCTATCGCGGCTCCTGGCTCGACTTCGAATTTGATGCGAAGGATGTGGTCTATGTGCGTATCGACCGCCGCCGCAAGCTGCCGGTAACGGCGCTGTTGCAGGCGCTCGACATGAGCCATGAGGAAATCCTCAACTATTTCTACGACCGGGTAGATTACAAGCTGGAGAAGAAGGGCTGGCGGACGCCGTTCAATGTGGAACGCGTGCGCGGCAGTCGTCTGATCCGCGATCTGGTGGATGCGGACACCGAAAAGGTGGTGGCGGAAGCCGGGACGAAAATCACGCAGCGGCTCGCCAAGAAGCTGATGGATGAGGGGCTGAAAGACATGCTCGTCGGCCATCTGGATCTGGTCGGGCGCTATGTCGCCGAAGACCTGATCAACGAGCAGACGGGCGAAGTCCTGGTCGAGGCGGGCGAGGAACTGACCGAGGCCTTGATCGACCGGCTGGAAGCGGCGGGTTTCAAGGCGGTTTCGACGCTCGATATCGACAATGTCAATGTCGGGCCTTATATCCGCAACACGCTGGCGGTTGACAAGAGCAGCTCGCGCGATCAGGCGCTGATCGACATTTACCGTGTCATGCGCCCCGGCGAGCCGCCGACCGAGGAAACGGCCGAAGCGCTGTTCAACGGGTTGTTCTTCGATCCGGAACGCTATGACCTGTCCGCCGTCGGCCGAGTGAAGATGAACCTGCGCCTTGATCTCGATGTCGAGGATACGGTGCGCGTGCTGCGCAAGGAAGATATTCTCGAAGTTGTGAAAACCCTTGTTCGGCTGAAGGACGGCCACGGGGAAACCGACGATATCGACAACCTCGGCAATCGCCGCGTTCGTTCCGTTGGCGAGCTGATGGAAAACCAGTATCGCATCGGCCTGCTGCGGATGGAGCGGGCGATCCGCGAGCGGATGAGCTCGGTCGAGATTGATACGGTCATGCCGCATGACCTGATCAATGCGAAGCCGGCCGCGGCGGCCGTGCGCGAATTTTTCGGCTCCAGCCAGCTCAGCCAGTTCATGGACCAGACCAACCCGCTGTCGGAAATCACCCATAAACGCCGCCTGTCGGCGCTTGGCCCGGGTGGCCTGACGCGGGAGCGCGCGGGCTTTGAAGTGCGCGACGTGCATCCGACGCATTATGGCCGTATCTGCCCGATTGAAACGCCGGAAGGCCCGAACATTGGCCTGATCAACTCACTGGCGACATTCGCCCGGGTCAATAAATACGGCTTTATCGAAAGCCCGTATCAGCGCGTTGAAAACGGCAAGCTGACCGGAGATGTCAAATATCTTTCCGCCATGGAAGAGAGCAAGCATACCATTTCGCAGGCCAACGCGGCACTCGATGACAAGGGTATGTTCACGGAGGATTTCGTGCGCTGCCGGGCGCAGGGCGAATATGTTGTCGCCAAGCCGGAAGACGTGACCTATATCGACGTCTCGCCGAAGCAGCTTGTGTCCGTTGGCGCGGCGCTTATTCCGTTCCTCGAAAATGACGATGCCAACCGCGCCCTGATGGGATCGAACATGCAGCGTCAGGCCGTGCCGCTCCTGCGGGCGGAGGCGCCGTTTGTCGGCACCGGCATGGAAGAGCGGGTGGCTCGCGATTCCGGCGTGGCGACAGTCGCCAAGCGTTCAGGCGTTGTCGATCAGGTGGATGCGACCCGCGTCGTGATCCGCGCGACCGATGAGGAAGATCTCAGCAAATCCGGTGTGGATATCTACAACCTACTGAAATTCCAGCGGTCCAACCAGAATACCTGCATCAACCAGCGGCCGCTCGTGAAGGTCGGCGACAAGGTTGAGGCCGGGGACATCATCTGTGACGGCCCGTCCACCGATCTCGGTGAACTGGCGCTGGGCCGGAACGTCCTGGTGGCCTTCATGCCGTGGAATGGCTACAACTTCGAGGATTCCATCCTGATCTCCGAGCGGATCGTGAAGGATGACGTCTTCACCTCGATCCATATCGAGGAATTTGAAGTGGCCGCCCGTGATACGAAGCTGGGGCCGGAAGAAATCACCCGCGATATCCCGAACGTCGGTGAGGAGGGGCTGAAAAACCTCGACGAAGCCGGTATCGTTTATGTGGGCGCGGAAATCCAGCCGGGCGATATTCTGGTCGGCAAGATCACGCCGAAGGGTGAAAGCCCGATGACGCCGGAAGAAAAGCTGCTGCGTGCCATCTTCGGCGAAAAGGCGTCTGACGTGCGCGACACCTCCCTGCGCCTGCCGCCGGGGGTTGCCGGTACGGTCGTCGAGGTGCGTGTTTTCAACCGCCACGGCGTCGAGAAGGACGAGCGTGCGCTTGCCATCGAACGGGACGAGATCGAGCATCTCGCCAAGGACCGGGATGACGAAAAGGCCATTCTGGAGCGGACGATCTATGACCGCCTGAAGACCCTGCTGGTTGGCCAGGCGGTTGCCGCCGGACCCAGCGAGTTCAAGGCGGGCGAGGAAATCACCTCCGCGAAGCTGCTGGAGTTGCATCGTGGTGTCTGGTGGCAGATCAGCGTCCAGGACGACACGGCGATGGAGAAGATCGAGCAGCTCAAGAAGCAGTATGATGAGGCGATTGGTGCCCTCCGTGCCCGCTTTGAAAACAAGGTTGACAAGCTGCAGCGGGGAGACGAGCTGCCGCCGGGCGTCATGAAGATGGTCAAGGTTTTCGTTGCGGTGAAGCGCAAGCTGCAGCCGGGTGACAAGATGGCCGGCCGTCATGGCAACAAGGGTGTTATCTCCCGAATTCTGCCGGAAGAAGACATGCCCTATCTGGAGGACGGCAAGCCGGTCGATATCGTTCTGAACCCGCTCGGCGTGCCCTCGCGTATGAACGTTGGGCAGATTCTGGAAACGCATCTGGGCTGGGCGAGCCATGGGATCGGAACGCAGGTTACCGAAATCATGAACCGCATCCGTCACGGATCGGCCGATCTCGAACCGCTCAAAGCCAAGCTGAAAGAGGTTTATGGCGATGAGGAGTATGGGGAAAAAATCTCCGGCATGTCCGATGAGCAGTTCCTTGAACTCGGCGGTAACCTGAAGAACGGCGTGCCGATGGCGACGCCGGTTTTCGACGGCGCCAAGGAAGAGGATATCAACCGCCTTCTGGAAGTCGCCGGTCTCGATACCTCCGGTCAGGTGACGCTGATCGACGGGCGAACAGGCGAAACCTTTGATCGGAAGGTCACAGTCGGCTATATTTATATGCTGAAGCTGCACCATCTGGTTGATGACAAGATCCATGCCCGTTCCATCGGCCCGTACAGTCTTGTGACCCAGCAGCCGCTGGGCGGTAAGGCGCAGTTCGGCGGACAGCGCTTTGGTGAAATGGAGGTCTGGGCCCTGCAAGCCTATGGCGCCGCCTATACCTTGCAGGAAATGCTGACGGTCAAGTCGGACGACGTGGCCGGCCGTACCAAGGTCTACGAAGCCATTGTCCGTGGTGACGATACGTTCGAAGCCGGTATTCCGGAAAGCTTCAACGTTCTGGTGAAGGAAATGCGTTCCCTCTGCCTGAATGTCGAGCTTTCGCAAATCGGTTACTGAGTGAGCGGTCCCGGCCTCGGCCGGGACCCTTTGAGACGCAGGTCACAGACATATATTTTTCAGGCTGCTATAAAAGCGCCTCCCGGCGAGCCCGGGTTTAAAAGGAGAGATGGTCCATGAATGAGTTGATGAACCTTTTTGGTCAGCCGCAAGGCACTCAGGCTTTTGATCAAATCCGCATCTCGATTGCCTCACCGGAGCGAATCCGTTCCTGGTCCTACGGCGAGATCAAGAAGCCCGAAACCATCAATTACCGCACCTTCAAACCGGAGAAGGATGGCCTTTTCTGCGCCCGTATCTTCGGCCCGATCAAGGATTACGAATGCCTGTGCGGCAAGTACAAGCGCATGAAATACCGGGGCATCACCTGTGAGAAGTGCGGCGTTGAAGTCACGCTTTCCAAGGTGCGGCGCGAGCGCATGGCGCATATCGAACTGGCATCCCCGGTCGCTCATATCTGGTTCCTGAAGTCGCTGCCGTCGCGCATCGGCCTGCTGCTGGATATGACACTGAAGGATCTGGAACGGATTCTCTATTTCGAAAACTATGTGGTGATCGAGCCCGGCCTCTCTCCGCTGAAACAATATCAGCTCTTGAGCGAGGAAGAGTATCTCGACGCGCAGGATGAATATGGCGAGGATGCTTTCACCGCCAACATCGGCGCGGAAGCCATTCGGGACATTCTGTCGGCCCTCGACCTAGAAACGATCCGTGAGGAAATCCGCGAGGAGATGGCGACAACCACCTCCGAAGCCAAACCACGCAAGCTGGCCAAGCGTCTCAAGATCATCGAGGCGTTCATCGAATCCGGCAATCGTCCGGAATGGATGATCCTGCAGGTGATCCCGGTCATTCCGCCGGAACTGCGCCCGCTGGTGCCGCTGGATGGCGGCCGTTTCGCCACCTCCGATCTCAATGATCTGTATCGCCGGGTGATCAACCGGAACAACCGTCTGAAACGGCTGATCGAACTGCGCGCGCCGGACATTATTGTCCGCAACGAAAAACGCATGCTTCAGGAATCCGTCGATGCGCTGTTCGACAACGGCCGTCGCGGCCGGGTGATCACAGGCGCCAACAAGCGGCCGCTGAAATCCCTGTCCGACATGCTGAAGGGTAAACAGGGCCGGTTCCGTCAGAACCTGCTCGGCAAGCGCGTCGACTATTCCGGCCGTTCCGTGATTGTGGTCGGGCCGGAGTTGAAGCTGCATCAGTGCGGTTTGCCGAAGAAGATGGCGCTCGAGCTTTTCAAGCCCTTCGTCTATGCGAAGCTGGAACTGAAGGGCATGGCGGCGACCGTCAAGATGGCGAAGAAGCTGGTCGAGAAGGAACGCCCCGAAGTCTGGGATATCCTGGAAGAGGTGATCCGCGAGCATCCGGTGCTGCTGAACCGCGCGCCGACGCTGCATCGTCTGGGCATCCAGGCGTTCGAACCGACACTGATCGAAGGCAAGGCCATCCAGCTTCATCCGCTGGTCTGTACGGCCTTTAACGCTGACTTTGACGGCGACCAGATGGCCGTTCACGTGCCGCTGTCGCTGGAAGCGCAGCTTGAAGCCCGCGTTCTCATGATGTCCACCAATAACATCCTGAGCCCGGCGAGCGGTAAGCCGATCATCGTGCCCAGCCAGGACATCGTGCTCGGGATTTACTATCTCACCATGAACATATCCAACGAGCCGGGTGAGGGGATGGTGATTGCCGATGTAGCCGAGGCGCTGCATGCAATCGACAACAAGGTCCTGACCCTGCACAGCAAGATCAAGACGCGCATCTGGGAAGTTCAGGAAGATGGCAGCCAAGTCCGCAAGGTCGTCGAAACGACACCGGGCCGCATGCTGATTGAAGAAATCCTGCCCAAAAATGCGAAGATCAACTTCAGCCTGATCAACCGCCTGCTGACCAAAAAGGAAATCACGCAGGTGATCGACGAGGTCTACCGCCATTGCGGGCAGAAGGAAACGGTCATTTTCGCCGACCGCCTGATGGGGCTCGGTTTCTCCCATGCCTGCCGCGCCGGTATTTCCTTTGGCAAGGACGACATGCGCATTCCCGAGGCAAAAGAGCGTCTGGTGGAAGAAACCCGCAAGCTGGCCGAGGAATATGAGCGTCAGTATTATGACGGCCTGATCACGCAGGGCGAGAAGTATAACAAGGTCATCGATGCCTGGTCCCAGTGTACGGACCGCGTCGCCGATGAGATGATGAAGGTCATTGAAGCGGTGGAGATGGATGAGAACAACCGCCAGGTTGGGATCAACTCCATCTATATGATGGCCAACTCCGGCGCCCGTGGTTCCGCGGCCCAGATGAAGCAGCTCGCCGGGATGCGCGGCCTGATGGCCAAGCCGTCCGGTGAAATCATTGAAACGCCGATCATTTCCAACTTCAAGGAAGGCCTCAGCGTTCTCGAATACTTCAACTCCACGCATGGCGCGCGTAAGGGCCTCGCGGATACAGCGCTGAAAACCGCTAACTCCGGTTACCTGACCCGCCGTCTTGTTGATGTGGCGCAGGATTGCGTTGTCATCGAGGAGGATTGCGGTACGGAAAACGGCCTGACAGTGCGCGAGGTTGTCGAGGGCAGCGATATCATCTCGACGCTCAGCGACCGTCTGCTCGGCCGCACGGCAGCCGTGGATGTGATCAACCCGCAAACCGGCGAGGTTCTGGTGCCGGGCGGGGAAATGTTCGACGAGGCAAGCGCGCTTCTGGCGGAAAATGTCGGTGTCGAGCAGGTTCTGATCCGTTCGGTCCTGACCTGCGAAACCAAGGGCGGCATCTGCGCCAAATGCTATGGCCGTGATCTTGCCCGCGGAACGCCCGTCAATATCGGCGAGGCGGTCGGTGTTATCGCCGCGCAGTCCATCGGCGAGCCGGGAACGCAGCTCACCATGCGGACCTTCCATATCGGCGGAACGGCGCAGGTGGCGGAAATTTCCTCTGTCGAAGCCTCGCATGACGGCACCATCCGCATTGAAAACCGCAATGTGGTTGTCAACAGCAGCGGCTTCCCGATTGTCATGGGCCGAAACTCCGAACTGGTTCTGGTTGATGCGAACAATCGCGAACGGGCCCGCCACCGTGTTGCCTATGGAACGCGTCTCCTCGTCGATGAGGGCGCCGAAGTGAAGAAGGGCGACAAGCTGGCCCAGTGGGATCCGTTCACCACACCGGTGATCACCGAACTGGAAGGTAAGGTCAGCTATAAGGACCTTGTCGGCGGTGTCTCCATGGCCGAACAGGTGGATGAGGCGACCGGCATCACCCGGAAGATCGTTGTCGACTGGAAGTCGCAGCCCAAGGGCAGCGATTTGCGGCCCCGCATCACGCTGCGCGATGCAGAGGGGGAACTCCTCACCCTGCCGAGCGGTCATGAAGCCCGTTACTTCCTGCCGGTTGACGCCATTCTCTCGGTTGAGGACGGCGCCGATGTGCAGGCCGGTGACGTGCTGGCCCGTATTCCGCGTGAAGGCTCCAAGACGAAAGACATCACCGGTGGTCTGCCGCGGGTGGCGGAACTGTTCGAAGCTCGCCGTCCGAAGGATCACGCGATCATTGCGGAAGTCAGCGGCTTTGTCGAATTCGGCAAGGATTACAAGTCCAAGCGGCGGCTTTACATCCGTCCGGAGGATGAAAATCTGGAACCTGTCGAATATCTGATCCCGAAGGGCAAGCATCTGTCTGTCAATGAAGGCGATTTTGTCCGTGTCGGCGATTATCTGCTCGATGGCAATCCGGCGCCGCATGACATTCTGAAGGTCCTCGGGGTGGAGGCGCTCGCCAACTTCCTGATCAATGAAATTCAGGATGTCTATCGCCTGCAGGGCGTGAAGATCAACGACAAGCATATTGAAGTGATCTGCCGTCAGATGCTGCAGAAGATCGAGATCGAGAAATCGGGCGACAGCTACTTCCTGCTCGGTGAGCAGGTGGACAGCGAGGAGTTCGAGGCTCAGAACGAAAAGCTGGTCGCTGCTGGCAAGGCCCCGGCGGAAGGGAATCCTGTCTTGCTCGGTATCACGAAAGCGAGCCTGCAGACCAACTCCTTCATCTCTGCCGCCTCCTTCCAGGAAACGACACGGGTGCTGACGGAGGCATCGGTTGCGGGCAAGCAGGATATGCTGAGCGGGCTGAAGGAAAACGTCATTGTCGGCCGTCTGATCCCGGCGGGGACGGGCGCCCAGATGAACCGCCTGAAAATGCTGGCCGCCCGGCGCGACCGGGAAATTCAGGAAAGCTCTGCCTCTTCGGTAAATATGTTGGAACCGGAAGGAACCGGCGAAACCTCCGCGGCGGAATAAGGTCGAGAATCACCTCTACCGGGCGGCGGGCCGCAAAAGGGTAGAGGCAAGATGACGGGAAACGGCGCCTGTTGCAGGGCGCCGTTTTTCATATCGGGATTGGATAATTGTTTCATACCTTCGGATTTGCGCAATTTTATTCCCCGGAGCGTGGGAATCGCACGTCTGACGGTGCGTGTAACGGCTCATCAGCGCAGGGGCGGGAAGATTAACGAAAAGCCAATCTTTTCCTCTTGACTGCATGTAGCCTCACCCATATATTGCGCGCTCCTGACACTGGTCGTGTATCGAATATTCCGTGTGTCGTCGGGATTTTTTAAGAAAACACACGTGTTAAGTCTCTTCGGGTGGACGCAAAAAACCTGACCGCGAGCAGAGCCGCAACTGCACGCGGCTGTTCTATTTGCGGCAACGAATGATAGGAAGAAGAATGCCTACTATTAATCAGCTGATTAGAAACCCCCGCAAGGCGCCGGTTTCGCGTAATAAAGTGCCCGCCATGGAGGCGTGCCCGCAGAAACGTGGTGTCTGCACAAGAGTTTATACGACGACTCCGAAGAAGCCGAACTCGGCGCTTCGTAAGGTTGCCCGTGTCCGTCTGACCAATGGTTTCGAGGTTACAAGCTACATCCCCGGTGAAGGGCATAACCTGCAGGAACATTCCGTTGTTCTGATCCGCGGCGGCCGTGTGAAGGACTTGCCGGGCGTTCGTTACCACATCATTCGTGGTGTGCTGGATACTCAGGGTATTGCAAGTCGCCGTCAGCGTCGCTCCAAATATGGCGCGAAGAAGCCGAAATAAGGAATTAATTGAATGTCTCGTCGTCACGCCGCAGAAAAACGCGAAATTCTCCCTGACGCCAAGTATGGGGATGTTGTTCTGACCAAGTTCATGAACTCCCTCATGTATGACGGAAAGAAATCCACAGCCGAAGGCATCGTTTATGGCGCCTTCGATCTGATTGAAAAGAAAACGGGGAATAACCCTGTTGATGTCTTCCATGAAGCCCTCGACAAGATCAAGCCGGATATCGAGGTTCGCTCCCGCCGTGTGGGTGGTGCGACTTATCAGGTGCCGGTTGAAGTGCGGAGTGAGCGGGGGCAGGCCCTCGCTATTCGCTGGTTGATCATCAGCGCGCGCAAGCGGTCGGAAGTCACCATGGTTGACCGGCTGTCCGGCGAAATTCTCGACGCGTCCAATGACCGGGGCGGCGCCGTGAAGAAGCGGGAAGATACGCACAAGATGGCGGAGGCAAACCGCGCGTTTGCCCATTATCGCTGGTAATCGAATTTAACGACGCAAGCTAGAGCTTAGGATTTCCGACATGGCACGCAAAACGCCCATCGAAAAATACCGCAATATCGGGATTATGGCCCATATCGATGCCGGTAAGACAACAACGACAGAGCGCATTCTGTTTTACACCGGTGTGTCTCACAAGATTGGTGAGGTGCATGATGGTGCGGCAACCATGGACTGGATGGAGCAGGAGCAGGAGCGCGGAATCACCATTACCTCCGCCGCGACGACATGTTTCTGGAAAGACTATCGCATCAACATCATTGATACGCCCGGTCACGTGGACTTCACCATCGAGGTTGAGCGTTCCCTGCGTGTTCTTGACGGCGCGGTTGCGGTGTTTGATGGCGTTGCCGGTGTCGAGCCGCAGTCCGAAACCGTGTGGCGCCAGGCGGATAAATACCGCGTGCCGCGCATGTGCTTCGTCAACAAGATGGACCGTACGGGCGCGAATTTCTTCCGCTGCGTGGAGATGTTCAAAACCCGCCTGGGCGCCAAGCCGCTGGTAACCCAGCTGCCGATTGGCTCCGAAGCCGAATTTGAGGGCGTCGTCGATCTGATCAAGATGAAAGAGATCGTCTGGGCCGGTGACGAGATGGGTGCGCAGTTCGAATATCGCGATATCCGCGATGATCTTGCTGATCAGGCCGCCGAGTATCGTGAAGCGATGGTTGAGACCGCGATTGAAGTCGACGAGGCGGTTCTCGAGGCTTATCTTGAAGGAGAAGAGCCGAGTGAGGAAGCCCTTCTCCGCTGCATCCGCAAAGGAACGATTGAGGGTTCGTTCGTTCCGGTTCTGACGGGTACGGCCTTCAAGAACAAAGGCGTGCAGCCGCTTCTTGATGCGGTGATCAATTTCATGCCGTCTCCGACCGACATTGGCGGGACGCATGGCATTGACGTGAAAACCGAAAAGGACGTGATGCGCATGCCCTCCGACGAGGAGCCGTTTGCCGGTCTCGCCTTCAAGGTGATGTCCGACCCCTTCGTTGGATCGCTGACCTTCGTCCGTATCTACTCTGGTGTGCTGGAAGCGGGGACGCAGACGCTGAACTCCGTGAAGGGCAGCCGCGAGCGTGTTGGCCGTATGTTGCAGATGCATGCCAACAGCCGGGAAGATGTGAAAGAGGCGCGCGCCGGTGACATTGTCGCCATTGCAGGTCTGAAAGACACGACTACAGGCGATACGCTTTGTGATGCGGTGAAGCCGGTCATTCTGGAGCGTATGGAATTCCCCGAGCCGGTCATCGAGATCGCGGTCGAGCCGAAAACCAAAGGCGACCAGGAGAAAATGGGCATCGCTCTCAACCGTCTTGCCAAGGAGGATCCGTCCTTCCGCGTTGCTTCCGACATCGAAAGCGGCCAGACGATCATCAAGGGGATGGGCGAGCTGCATCTGGATATCATTGTGGACCGCATGCGCCGCGAATTTGGTGTTGAGGCCAACGTGGGTGCGCCGCAGGTGGCGTATCGCGAAAGCATCACGCAGAAAGCCGAGCTGGATTACACCCATAAGAAGCAGTCCGGTGGTTCGGGTCAGTTCGCGCGTATCAAAATCGTTGTCGAGCCGAGCGAGCCGGGCGAAGGCTTTGTTTTCGGGGATACCATTACCGGTGGCTCCGTTCCGAAGGAATATATTCCGGGCGTGGAAAAAGGCGTTCGCGACATTGTGGAAACCGGTGTTCTCGCAGGCTTCCCGATGATCGACGTGAAGGTGACCCTGATCGACGGCGCGTATCACGACGTGGACAGCTCGGTTATGGCCTTTGAAATTGCCGGCCGCGCCGCCATGCGGGAAATTGCGCGCAAGGCGGGTCTGCGCCTGCTGGAGCCGATGATGAAGGTCGAGATTGTCACGCCGGACGAATATATCGGCGACGTTATGGGCGATTTGAACAGCCGCCGCGGTCAGGTGACCGGGACGGAGCAGCGCGGCATTGCGCAGGTCGTCAACGCCATGGTGCCGCTGGCCAACATGTTTGGCTATGTGAACAACCTGCGCTCCCAGACACAGGGGCGCGCGACCTTTACCATGGTCTTCGACCATTATGAACCTGTGCCACAACACGTTTCAGACGAAGTTCTGGCGAAGTTGGCGTAACGGAACGAGCTGAGGCAGCCGGGAAAAACGGAGAAATAAAATGGCCAAAGAGAAATTTGATCGCAGTAAACCGCATGTAAACATTGGGACGATTGGTCACGTTGACCATGGCAAGACGACGCTGACGGCGGCGATTACGAAGGTTTTGTCGGAAGCCGGGGGCGGGAAGTCCTTTGCGTTTGACGAGATTGACAAGGCGCCGGAAGAGAAGGCGCGTGGTATTACGATTTCGACGTCGCATGTTGAATATGAGACGGGCGCGCGCCACTATGCACATGTGGACTGCCCGGGTCACGCGGACTATGTGAAGAACATGATCACGGGTGCGGCGCAGATGGACGGGGCGATCCTGGTTGTGTCTGCGAACGACGGCCCGATGCCGCAGACGCGCGAGCATATTCTCCTGGCGCGGCAGGTTGGCGTTCCGGCACTGGTTGTTTTCATGAACAAGGTTGACCTTGTGGATGATCCGGAGCTGATCGAGCTTGTGGAGATGGAGATCCGCGAACTTCTGTCCGAGTATGAATTCCCGGGCGACGATATTCCGATCATCGGCGGTTCGGCGCTGGCGGCGCTGGAAGGCCGGGATGACGAGATCGGCAAGGAAGCGATCCTGAAGCTGATGGCGGCGGTTGACGAATATATTCCGCAGCCGGAGCGGGACATTGACCGTCCGTTCCTGATGCCGATTGAAGATGTGTTTTCGATTTCGGGCCGGGGTACGGTTGTGACGGGTCGTGTTGAAAGCGGCATCATCAAGGTGGGTGAGGAAGTTGAGATTGTCGGCATCCGTCCGACGACGAAGACGACCTGCACGGGCGTTGAAATGTTCCGCAAGCTGCT
>CEOG01037042.1_pt1 | contig 13874 bp, 17 predicted proteins | sample 530301 | NCBI WGS metagenome assembly CEOG01 (sample SAMEA2619903, study PRJEB7988) | marine metagenome | biome: marine biome (ENVO:00000447); feature: surface water layer (ENVO:00002042); material: "saline water (ENVO:00002010), including plankton (ENVO:xxxxxxxx)" | depth 5 m | reverse complement strand
CCGGCGAAGCGCGCCGCCGTATGGCCGCGCCCCAGGCGCGAGCCGGGCCGCTGGCCGGCGCGTGCGCCGCTGCCGCCGGCTGCGGAATGGCGCATCGAGGACTTGCCGCCGCTGGCCTTGCCCGCCTGCTTGAGTACCTTGGAAACGAAGCTCTGGCCCTGGCCTTTGCCCCGGTTCTTCGGGGCGCTCGGACGCACCCGGAAATCGTCGTCGCGGCGGGCGGTCATGGCTGCGCTCCCTGCAAGCTCTGGCGTGTCCTGTCGTGCGAAGCACGGGGACATGCCTGCATTGGCGCGGGCCTCGCGCCCCAAGCGGCACGGTGGCGAAGCCGCTCCGTGCCGCGCCACCCCCATGTGCAGACAGGCTTTCTACGCGGCCTGGTGCCGCGTCCTTTTGTCTTGCCTTCCGCCTTTGCCCTTCGCTGTCGCTCCGGGCAGCGGCGGCCCGGCGGCGCTATGCTGCTAGCAGCCAGCGCGCCGGCGAACAGAGCCACGACCACAGGTCGGGCATGTTCGAGGCAAGACGTCTGCACGTTGGAAGGCAGCACGGATGCGCGCGCACTGCACGCGCGATAACACGGCGACGCGCCATCAAGGAAGAGCTTCGATGTCACGCTGAACCACAGTAAATCGGCGGCCATCATGGACGTTTCTCCAGCCAGGCAGGGCTCGCAACACCGATCACGGCAGACACGCTGACCGGACCAAAATAGCGACTGTCAAACGACGCTGGGTTGGTCACGCTCAACAGGAACAGTTCGCCAGGTTGAAGCTGCCGGCAGTGCGGCCAGGCTTGTAGCTCCCGGCCAAGCCGGTCGGTGTGCAACAAAGTCGCCACCAGTACACCGTCGATGCGTATCTGATCGGCCGAAATGCATACATGTTGCGGTGCGACTGCACCCACACGTTTCAGCAATGGAATGTGGTCTGGCAGGTAACCACGCCGCGCGGCGAGCTCAGCCGTTTCTGGCGGTAATGTGGTCAGGACGATGCTGCCGACTTCCAGCCGATGTGACAGCGAATCGGACGAGTGTTGCAGCGGATCGAGGCGATACCAACCCACGGGCACGCTGTCCGACGGGTTGTAGATCAGGCGCGGCAACGGCTGCACGAAGGACGCCCAGGCCAATGCAGCTAAACCGCAGACGGAAAGAACTATCAGCAAGATGCGCACGCTCAAGGGCGAGCGAGAACGCAATGCGGGGCCAGTATTAGACACGACGGTCATTGCAGCGCCCTCCCGGCCAGCCAGGCGGCATGCCGCTCGGCGGTGTACTCGGGCAACGGTAAACGCGCAGCAAGCCTATTGGCGAGCGTACGCCAATACGCGGGCGGCACCGTTGCCGGTGCAATATCTTGTGCCTCGATAGCGTCGATGCGTTCCAGCATAGTGCGCACCCTGTGGTCGCCTTGCGTGTGCAGCAGAAGACGCGCGCCGGGCTTCACACCAGGGATACGCTGCATGGCATCTCGCGGCAGACCAGACTGCATCACCATGAGTTGCCAACGCACAGTGCCGTAGTCATTAGCCTGCCAGCGGATGCGGCAGAATATGGCGTTTGGCAGGAACCCCGCCACGCGCCGCCAGCGATCGAATCGAATGATGCGTACGGGTTCACCGAAGCGCAGGTAAAGCTTGAAGCGGGATTCGAGATAGGCCAGCGAGACGCGCGTCAGCGGTGCGCTGTCGGCCTGACCGGGGAGCGTGGCGAGCGGCGGTGGCGATGCAGCCGGGGTGGCAGAAAACTGTGTGTTCATGATGGGTTCTCCGGGAACTCGCGTTCCAGCAAGGCACGCAGCAACTCGGCCACGGTCACGCCCTGCGTGAAGGCTGAGACCTTGATGCGCGCCCGCATGGCAGGCGTGATGTCGAGGGTCAATCGGGCGGTGTAGAGATCGCCCTTGTTGAGTGCGTCGGCGTCGCCTTGGCGAATCCATGCCTCCGCCTGTGGATTGGCAGGAGGACGCGCACCGATGCCGACGCGTTTGCTGTGCGCCTTGCTCATAACGGCCACCGCAGCAGTTCATCCACCAGCGCCATGATTTCACATGCGGCGATGCTGTCTGGCGCCGTTTCGCGTGCCAATCGGCCAGCGGCCACGCTGTCGGCGAAAACGATACGCTGGCGCACTTCAGCGCGCAGTACGGGCAACGGCTGTTCGGCCAGTGCCTGTCGTGCTTCACGCCCGATCACCGTGGTGCTGACGCGCCGATTGATGATGAAGGCCGCAGTGAGCTGCGGGCGGAACATTTGTGCCTCGCGGATCAGCGCCATCATCTCGGCAGAAGCCCATAGGTCGTAGGGGCTCGGTTGCACCGGGATCAGCACCCGCTCGGCCGCCAGCAGTGCGGAGCGCGCCAAGGCGGCAATCCTGGGCGGGCCATCGATAATGACGTGATCGGCCCTTCTGGCGAGTTCTGGCGCTTCTTGATGCAAGGTCTCACGGGCGAGACCCACGGCACTGAATAGCCTGGGCAAACCTTGCTGGCTTCGGCGCTGTGTCCAGTCCAGTGATGATCCTTGCGGATCGGCATCCAGCAGAATGACGTTCTGACCGCGCAGCGCTAGTTCGCCGGCGATGTGGGTAGCGAGCGTAGTCTTGCCTACGCCGCCTTTCTGATTGAGCAAAGCAACGATCATGGCGCGGCCCTCCGTACAGGAAAGTAATACCTTGAACAGCCTGAAAAACGCTTTTGTCGTTGCTGGTTGACGGTTATCCACCGATTCAATAGCTGTTTATTATTATTGGTTAGATAAGTTTTTAAGTTAGATATAAAGTTAAGGGCCGAAAAAGTATTTATAAACCAGTTTGTTAGACTAAATTCTCGCGGCTGATAGCACGATACCGGTGCGCCTGATAGCACGAGTCTTAGCGCGTCCGATAGCACGAGCCCGTTCACAGCTTGTTCTGCTGCCATCCCCAGACTTATCCCCGTGCCGTTTGCGGCACGGGCCGGAAGGCGAGAATCTCCGGTTCGCCGGGCCAGCGTTCGATGGACAGCTCGTAACCAGGCAGTGACTGCTTCGCTACCAGGGCGCGCAGATCGCGGGCAAAATCGCGCGGCTGCGCCAAGCTGCCGGACTTGCGATACAGGTAAGGAACATCGAACTGCCAACCGTTTGCCTGCCGACCACCATGCTTGCGTACCAGTCGGTACAGCCAGCGCTCTATACCGCCGGTGAGCCGAAAGTATGTCGGGTCGATGGTCAATACCAGTGCAGCATCGAGTACGCCCGCATAGAACCAGTCCGGCAAGATCAGCTCGATGCCTAGCGGCTTGCCGTTGGCATCGGCCAGTTCTTTCCACTCGTTGATCCAGGAAAACCGGTGCAGGCGCCGCCCGGTGGTCTCGCGGATGGAGGTGGCCACCGTGGTCGATTGCAGCCGGTCGAATGCGGCTTTGAGGCGCTGGTAGTCGCGCAGCGACGTACCGCGCCCGATAAAGCGCAGGATCTCGTAGGGCGTGGCCTGCATTCGACGTGACGGCTGGATGCCCGCATCGCGGGCTTCGACAATCTGGCTGGCGGCCCAGATCAAAATATCGGCATCCCAGATAGTGGCGATGCCGTGTTCCTGCGTGCCCTCGACACGAATGGTGATCTTGCCGCTGCGAAAGTCGATCGGCGCTGTGCGCCGCGACTTTGCCAGCGAGAAGAACGGATAGGCCATCAAGTCCTGGGCGTCGCGCGGTGCCATATCCTCGGCTGGCAGTGCGCGGAACAGGTCGAGCTGCTCTCGCTGCTGCCGGAGTGGCAGCGATGGACTGGACATAGAGACGGCCACCGGCGAGCCGTTGATCAGCGGCCATCACGGTAGTCACCCGCGTGGCGTTCGGCGTATTCGGGGTCGGAGGTGGCCTCGTAGCTGCGCGCATCGGCCCACGCATCAAGATCGGCCACAGCGTACATGACACGGCGGCCAAACTTACGGAACTTCGGCCCGCCACCGATCACGCGCTGCTTTTCCAGCGTACGCGGCGACAGACGTAGATATTCGGCGGCTTCGTCGTTGGTTAGGTAGCGTTGTGGCTGCGCGGGCGCAGCGGCAGTAACGGCGGCGGGTCGTAAAGGAGCGGGTCGCATGGGATGTACCTCCATCGGTTGAAAACGACCGGCCACACAGCGTGACCGGATGGAGGCAGTCTCAAGAAACATGGGACTCTTGTTCAGGGACGTTTTGCGGTAACCGCAGCGCGTCCCTGCTCAACCGGAGGAAGTTGCACCAAGCGGCGATAGCCGCCGCGCATCAGCGCATTACCCCGGCGAACCAGTCGACGCACGCGGGCGCGCAAAGCGCTGTCGGCATGCCAGTCATCGGCGACGGCATCGGCCCCGAAGAGCCCTTCGGCTACTTCACGCAATGACGCGCCGGCCAAGGTCGCGTCGAGTGCCTGCAAGGTGTGTAGTTCCAACAGAGGCGCCAGAGATGGCCGAGGTCCTGTCAGCGCGACAGGAGGGATGCCGGTGACGGTTGCCAACTTACCCAGCGAGGCCGACAACACCTGGCAGCGTGCGCGGGACGTGCCGGATGCTCGAATGGCATAGGCGTAAGCCATGCCATCGGCCAGGTCGGGCGCCAAAGCGAAGTGCAGACAGGCACCCGGCCAGCGGGCCACCAGTATCAATCGCCGCCCATCATGGATCAGGTGCTTGTGGCCCGGAAGGCGCCAAAGCGTGAAGACTTCCGTATCGAGCGGTGGGTCGACATCTGGATAGAGTTGGAGTACTGCATCGTGATCGGGAAACCAAGCTGGATGCGCTTCGCGCGCATCCACCGCCGGGTTTTCCAGCAGGCGTAAGCCCCAGCGCAGCGCCGCGTCCGACCGGCGCCGACGGCGTAGCCAGTCTTGGCGATAGTCAGGATGACGGCGCAGGTATTCCCACGCCAGCGCGGGGCCATCTAAGTGCAGAGCATAGAGATAGGCCGCCGCTGGATACCAATACTCAGAGCTGCGATCAGCCATGGCGCAACCTCCCTCGGCTTGAGGTACGTCGCCACGGCGGATACTCGTGCTATGGAGCGATCATCAGAATGTCATGGGTCCAACGATAAACTGTTAGTGTCAAGACCGATTGGCTCCGAGCTATTGCAAGTTTCGTCCGAATGCGACGGCGGCCTGCCCCAAAATGGCGTGCCGCATCGGCCAGCCTGCCAAAAGCCGCACCAGACATCATGACCGTTTCGATCAGGTGCGCACCATTTCTATGCAAGGCCGGCCATTGAGACCCAACCGGTCTGAGGCCAGACCCAAAAAGACACAATGCGCTGGCGTTGTCTCTGATTGTTCAGTCGATGATCGAGCCGTTCTCCTCAGCCAGCCGCAGGTATTCCGACAGCCGCCGCACCGGCTGGAGGTAGTGATCGCGCATCACGGGCTGCCGGTGCGGCCCGACGATGGACGCCAGATCAGACAACTTCACCGTTCCCAACTCAGGCATCCCGATCCCTAGGTCGATCAGGCCATGGGCTGTGTCCCCGTCAGCAGGATCGAGCGAGGCCAGCAGCCAGGTAGCGTGAGCGTCCGGGGTGAACAGCCGCACGACTGGCATCGGGTCCAGGGAGTCGCCGTTGGTGATCAATTGCGCACGCTCCGCGTCGGTGATGAGCAGAGTCATGGCCGCACGCCTTCCTCAAAGGAGCAGAACCACCAAACCGCTTCACCATTTGTACGTGAAAACTCAAAAGCGCAACCCCACGAATCAGCCGAAGCGTAGAAGCGTGAAGGCGCATTGGCGTAGGTCTGGAAAGGCACAAATACGACTCCTCGAATTTGGCGAGATCCGCAAAACCGGATTTCTGTAAAAGCGCGGAACTGGGAATCAATACAAAATGAACACTATAGATTGTAGCCCTATAGGATGCAATAGGTTGTCATCTTGGTTTTTGAGAGGAAACCATAGGTGGCGGCAGAGTACTCATTGGCGAGGGCGTTGAAAGCAGTCAGGAAAGCGCGTGGCTTGAGCCAGGAAGCGTTTTCCGACGTGTCGAGCCGTACCTATATGAGCACCTTGGAACGCGATCTGAAAAGCCCGACCCTCAGCAAGCTGGCCGAACTGTGCGAGGTGATGGAGGTGCATCCGCTTACGTTGTTGACGTTGGCATATACTGGTGATAGCGAAGACCAAGCCGATCAACTCCTTGCACAAGTACGGCAGGAATTGGAAGAGATTACTGAAAACAATCTTTAGGTAACTGAGGTTGACTATTTGCTGTCGCAAAGTGCGTAAACACTTCAGACTGGTGTGACTGCGCGTACAAATCATCGATCACTAACATCACGTAGGCCGACGAAAAATAATCATACTGGAGGAAGAAGTGATCTCTATCAGCGACATTTACGATAAGGACGTCAATTTTTTGTTTGGCTCAGGGGCTTCATTTGGACTTCTTCCCACGCTGCAACTCCAGTTATCTAATGAGAATGGTGAAAAATTCACGCTAGAGGAACTGGCGACGAAATTCGAGCAAGAACGTGACCGACGTTTCGTTCCGTTGTTCATGCACTATTATTCCACCTGCATCAGGCCCGCAGAACAACTCACGCTCGAAACAGCAACGGCTACCGACTCCGGTAACCAGGTCATTGAGAACTATCGTACTTTTCTCACTACGATTTTAGAGATGGTCAAGCGGCGAAAGGCATTGGATCGCTGTTGCAACGTCTTCACAACGAATTACGATGGATGCTTTCCGCTTGTGGCCGACCAATTGCTCAAAGAGGGGCACACGGACTTTATCTTGAACGATGGTTCGCGTGGATTTACTAAGCGGATATTACAGGCTCGAAATTTCGGTTCTTACCTTTGCCAAACTGGTGTCTTCGGCCGTTATCAAACCAGCATCCCACAGATCAACCTGATCCATCTCCACGGGTCGGTGTACTGGAGCAAAACAGACGGGGCCATCTTGGTCGATTACGATATTTTGTCCAAAGAATCCTTGTTGAGCGAGGATTTGACAACTGCGTTGCAGCAGTTTTCTGACGTTCTCGATAGCTCCACCGCCACGCTAGAAGATTTGCAAGAGCCAGATTTTGATGACGATGCCCTGTCTGTATTTTGGGCGAAGTATGAACAGATGCCCATCGTCAACCCGACTAAGTGGAAATTCCATGAAACCGTGTATGAGGAGCACTATTACCAGATGCTCCGATTGCTCAGTTATGAACTTGAGAAGCCAAATGCAGTACTTATTACCTTCGGTTTTTCCTTCGCTGACGAGCACATCCTCAATCTTGTGATGCGCTCTTTGTCAAATCCGGGACTACAAGTATTTGTATGCTGCTTTAATACTGCTGAATACCAAGTGATGTGTGAGAAATTCAAGGGCTACCGCAACGTCCAGTGTCTTGGCATCGATGGGGAAACCATAGATTTCTCAACGTTTAATAAGAAGATTCTGGCATGGCCAGAGGCATCCATCAAAACGGCACAGCCTGCGGCTGAGGCAGGATCTGATGTAATCGATGATGGAGCCGAAGCAAGCGTATGAGTATCCGCGTGGGTGATGTCATCGCTGTTCATGGCACTAAGGTGATTCTTAAGATCGACGAACAGTCCAGTAAAGAGACGCTATTTCACGGTGGTAAAAAATACAAAGGTGTATCTATCCGCGAATATCTTTCTATCCAGCGTGGTTTTCGGGACATCATATGCATGGTTGAAGGTGAATACCTTGACGAAAGCCGAATTGAGACACGGAACGGTAAGCCGTCTTATGTGCGGAAGGTTGAGGTTAGGCCTATCGGATTCTTTGACCATACAGGCTTCTCCCAAGGGATAAAGTACTTACCGATGATTCAGGACCCTGCATTCCTGATGCCAGAGGAGCGAATCCGATCCATTTTCGACCGAAAGTCTGATGGCGAATTCAAAATCGGGCACATGCTTAAAGAGGAGATCGCAATCGGGCTTCCATGGAAACGCCTCTTTAACAGTCATATTGGCATATTTGGAAATACTGGAAGCGGTAAATCCAATACGTTAGCGAAGCTCTACTCCGTACTATTTGATGAAAAACTTCAGCTAATTGCTGGGAAGAGCCGTTTCATTATTCTCGACTTCAACGGAGAATATGGGGGCGAGCAGCTAGCCCCAGCGGAACACAAAACTGTCTATCAGCTCTCTACACTGATAAATCCTGATCCTGAAGACCTCAATGCCCGCTTCCCATTGGCACCGCAAGAGTTCTGGGATATTGAGACACTATCATTACTTTTCCAAGCGACCACCAACACGCAGCGACCATTCCTAAATCGGGTCATTTCCGGGAAACTTAAGTACGGAGGCAACCGTGCTGCATTGGCGAACTACGCAAAAATGAAGTTCCGCCAGTCATTCTGCGCAGGCGAAGTTAAACCCGCAACGCTAGATCTTATGCGGACGGTTGCTCGGCGCATGAACAACCAAGCCGTTCAGGATCTCTTGGCGGAGGTTACGTGGTACCGCAATGGTCGTTTCCATTGTAGGGCGTTCATTGACCCCGATGGAAATCAATACGCGGCACACATCGCACCGACCGTAGACACACTAGATATTCAAGGTCTCGACGAATTTGATGAGCTCGTTCTTCGTGTCAACCTGCAATTGATGTCTGACTTGAATGCAGGTTATGTCCAGTTCGAGCATATTCAGCCACTACTCAAGCGCGTTGAGTCGTCGTTATCCAGTATACGCAAAGTCATTGTGATTGGAGATGCTCCACAACCCGAAAGGTTACTAACGGTCGTTTCTCTACGCCGCTGCAACAACGAAGTCAAAAAAGTCTTACCGTTGCTATTTGCCAAGCACTACTACAACGCACACAAGGCAGCTGTAGATACTCCTCCCGACCGAACGATTCATGTCATTGTCGATGAGGCTCACAACATCCTATCTGACCAATCCACTCGAGAAAGCGAAAGTTGGAAGGATTATCGACTAGAGCAGTTCGAGGAAATCATCAAAGAGGGGCGCAAGTTTGGAATGTTTGTCACGATCGCTAGTCAGCGCCCCGCCGACATCTCCCCGACCATTATTTCCCAACTGCACAACTTCTTCATCCATCGGTTAGTGAATGACCGAGACCTATACCTGATCGACAATACGATTTCAACGCTGGATTCCCTGTCACGAAGCCTCATTCCAGGGCTTTCTCAAGGTTGCTGTGTGGTAACAGGTACGGCCTTCGATTTACCAATGGTTATACAAGTAGACCGTTTGCCCAGTAATAAGCAACCTAGCAGTGAGGACGTAGACCTTGAAAAGCTCTGGAACACACCTGCTAATGGCAATGAGGATGCCTGTAGCTAGTTCGATGGTAATAGCTAGTCCCTTCAAGGATAAGCGGATAGCAAACCTGGAGCAGCGCGATCCGCAGAGCGGAGACGCAAGGAGGCATTTCGCTTATTATCTATTTGTATGGATTGACTGCCATCATCCAATAGGGAACATTCGTCCACCGATCACAACAACGATCCGCTCATGTTCAACGAAGTCGTTCCCCTGTTGGCTTTTGCCAGTAAAACTGTGAGAATCTGGTTTCATGCCTACCAGGTACAACCTGTAGATAAGAGTTTCACAAGATTGCAAAAGGTTTGTAGTGAGTGAAGAGCAGCCAAATCCTATCATCCTGAATGCAGAAGAACTTAGAGCAAGCATGCTCTTAAACATCTTTGCAGGGAACCCCCTCTACGGTCTAGACGAAGAATATGCTTTCTTCTACGATGAAACCAATAACATCCGCAAGTTCTGGATCAGGGATGACGGTTTCAACGAGCAGCCGAAGAACTTTGTCTTAGGTGGAATTGCCCACAAAAAATCCGAACCGTTAACCGGGCTTGATGAGTTGGTCAAATCGCTGCACATCCAAAAGTCCGCCAAGGAAATCAAGTTCAATCAGCTTGCTACGGGTAGCTATCTCGGCGTGCTGAACTCCAGGAAAATAAGGACGCTTTTGGAGTGGCTGAGTGCCAATGGGGTGTTCATCCACTACACAAACTTCAATATTCTCTATTGGTCACTGGTTGACATTGTGGATTCGCTCTGGGATGAGCCCGAGCTGCGCCAGTACATGCCGTATGTCATGCACATCAAGGGCGAACTCTTCAACCTTGCCAATGCGGATTTAGATCGGTTGGTGCCAATTTTAAAAAAATATCGATTTCCAAATGTTCAGCGAAATGCAAGTTTTTCGTTCATGACGGAATTTTCTGACCTTCTTGAATCAGTCTCCAAGAAGCCACAATCTGACATCAGCGAACTGGTTATATACATGGTTCGCAAAGCGGCAAACCTTCCAGAGTTACCCTTCATTGTGGACAACGAAGATGACGTGCTCATTGATAGCTTCGACAGTCTATTCCTGCGACCCTTGTACATTTACCCAACAAGCTCTCATACCTTTGACAACGAAACCGAGGTTCAGGAGGCGCTGGGGAACACTCAGATTGGATACAAGGGAAGGTTCGTAGAATATTCCTTCGTGGACTCCCGAGATTGCATAGAGATTCAATTGTCGGATGGCATCTGTGGATTGCTGGGTAGCCACTTCAATTTCTTGGAGGAGCATTCTGTTGAGGAGCTGATTGAGATTAAGAAAAACCTCAACCCTGTCCAACGCCAGACTCTCTCCTTGCTCCGCAAACTTATAGACATCTCCGACACTCAAAGCAATGGATTCATGTACCGAATCTCTCCGATGGATAGTGACTATAAGAATGACTACTTCTTGCATGACCGTACTTTGCCCGACCATCTGGTTTAACGTTGCCAGAGAGGCCAGATCTGCGCGCCTGCCTACCGTGCGACGATCAACTCTGACGCTTAGTTGTACTCTTTCTTAGTGCGCGATGGTCTGCAAGGGGTCACAACCGAACACTAATCTTCTGCATAAGTCGAAGCAAAAAGGGGGCCGAAGCCCCCAGGATCAGATCAGGCCACGCTCTGCAAACGACGTAGTGTCACTACCGGCGACAATGACATGATCCAGCGTGCGCACGTCCACCAGTGCCAGCGCCTCTTTGAGCCGCTTAGTGATGGCCTCATCGGCGCGGCTCGGCTCGGGATTTCCGCTGGGATGATTGTGCGAGAAGATCACCGCCGCCGCATTGAGCCTCAGGGCTTCCTTGACCACCTCGCGTGGATACACCGAAGCACTGTCGATGGTGCCCCTGAACATCTCGGTGTATTCGATCAAGCGATGCTGCGAGTCGAGGAACAGTACTGCGAAGACTTCGTGCTCGAAACCAGCCAGCTTGGCACACAGGTACTCTTTGACGAGTGCCGGTGAGGTGAAGGACATACCCCGCTGTATTTTCTGGTCGATGACCTGACGCGCGGCGCCAAGAATCTGATCTACCGACGCCGGCAGGTAGCGCCCTTGCGCGTCACGGACCAGCAGAGAGGAATCGAACGAGGAAAAGGACAGTTGTGTCATGATCGTGCTCCGGTTGCTCGGGCGGAATTGCCCGGAACCGGCGTCAGCACGGCGCAGCGCAAGCTGTCACAGGGTCATGAACGGCCATGGCCGCAAGCGTGCGAGCACGCGCAGCCCTTGACGGCGAGAACGCCGTGGTACGGTGAAGGGAACAGCAAGACCGCCCATACCCTACCCACTACACACTCTCGCCCTTGGCAAGCGGAGCGCGCAGACCCTCATGGGCCGGAGGTTTCAGGGATCAAAGCCGGATGGCCGCGATTCGGTACGAAGCGTGGGGCGTAGCCCGCGAGCCCGACGGCGTCACGCCGGGACACAAGAAATATCGTTAGCGGAAAGTCAAAATGATACTGATCTTCAACCGCAATCAATTCTCTTGATCTTCAGGATATGGAGCTTGGGGAATCGGCACCCAGCCATCACGAGTGATGCCAGCGCCGATGCGTATGTTCTGGCCTTCAGTTGCAGTCCAATGCCCACCCCGATGCAGTACAGCTCGAATCACCGATTTCCTCGGATGATCCTCGTCTGCTTTGGCGGAACTGCATATAGCATTCCAGTGGTGTTTGTCAGGCATTGCGTTCAGGCGTGGACCAAGAAGTTGATCCATAATCTCCGTCGAAACGTTGTGTCGTCCGCCATGATGAGGCACCTGAAAGTATCGAATACCTGGCAATGCGAGTCCAGCAACAGGCGCGTGGTCGATTACCTCTTGCAGCGCTTCACGCCCAGCATCGCCAGTAAGCAGGACGCTGTGGCCGTTTAGGATGGCCGTCTGCACCACACTCATTTCGTTTTCACGACTTGTCGGCTCTGGTGGAAAATACTCTTCCCCCCACAGGGACTTCATATAGGTGGTCGCGGCCTTCACAACCCGGAATATGCTGCTCAGCACGCTATCTGAAGCACTTTCCTCAACAGCTTCCGGTGTCTTTGCGGAATCCACAATCAGGTCGAAGTAGCGAGACAGTGTGGGCGCCATCACCACGAAGGGACCGATGCTCTGCCCCTGAAGAGGAGAATGGATTGGAATTCCCTTCTCCAGCGCAATGTCCTCAAGAATTGCCGTGGCATCATAGATGGATCGCAACTTTCGTCTCAGTGAATCGCCCCGGGTTTTCAGGAGACCTCTTTTCTTGAGAGGATATCTCCATGACGAATACAAAACGCTTTTCGCCCGAAGTGCGTGAACGGGCAGTTCGGTTGGTCTTCAGCCAAGAACAGGAACACAGCTCCCAGTGGGCTTGTATCGAGGCGATTGCACCAAAGATCGGTTGTACGCCTCAGACATTGCGGACGTGGGTCAAACAAACCGAGGTGGATCAGGGGCGAGTCGACGGTGTCAGCACCAGTGATCGCGAACGCATGAAGTCTTTGGAGCGCGAGAATCGAGAGTTGAAACGGGCGAACGAGATCCTGCGTAAGGCCTCAGCGTATTTTGCCCAGGCGGAGCTCGACCGCCGACCGAAGTGATGACGAGGTTCATCGATGAGCATCGTGATGTGTATGGCGTCGAGCCGATCTGCAGGGAACTGCCGATTGCGCCATCACAGTATTATGAAACAAAGCGTTGTGAGCGTGATCCCGAACGATTACCGGCTCGGGTCAAGCGGGATGCCGCGTTAGTGTCTGAGATTGAGCGGATATATGCCGAGAGCGAGTGCCGTTATGGGGCTCGCAAAACGTGGCGTGAGCTTCGCCGCGCGCAGTGGGATGTCGCCCGCTGTACCACGGAGCGTTTAATGCGTGAGCTCGGCTTACAGGGCGTCCGACGTGGCAAGCGCTACAAGACCACGGTGCCCGATGAGCTGTCACCCAAGCCACTGGATCTCGTGGACAGACAGTTTGTTGCCGTGCGGCCCAATCAGCTTTGGGTTGCTGACTTTACCTACGTCCCCACCTGGCAAGGCATGGTGTATGTGGCGTTCATTCTGGACGTTTATGCCCGCCGCATTGTTGGCTGGCGAGTTGCTAAAAACATGCGCTCGGAACTGGTACTTGACGCCCTCGAGCAGGCAGTCTGGGCCAGGGGTGGTCCGCAGGGTGTCGTGCATCACAGCGACAGGGGAAGCCAATACTTATCGATCCGTTACACCGAAAGACTGGCCGAGGCTGGCTTTGAGCCCTCTGTCGGGTCTAAAGGCGACTCCTACGATAACGCGATGGCAGAAAGTGTAATTGGCCTCTTCAAAACGGAGGTTATCAATCATCAAGGTCCTTGGCGCACCTTCGACTCTGTTGAATATGCGACCCTGGTCTGGATTGATTGGTACAACCAAAAGCGACTACACAGCGCGATTGATTACGTGCCGCCGGCTGAGTTCGAGATGGCATACTATGAACAACTGAGTGAGTCAGGTATTGCTGTCTGACTTAAACAAAACGGTCTCCTAGAAACCCGGGGCGATTCACAGTGCTTCAGCTGATTCATAGTTCTCGAATCGAACAATCAACTGGT
>CEOG01029340.1_pt1 | contig 13928 bp, 12 predicted proteins | sample 530301 | NCBI WGS metagenome assembly CEOG01 (sample SAMEA2619903, study PRJEB7988) | marine metagenome | biome: marine biome (ENVO:00000447); feature: surface water layer (ENVO:00002042); material: "saline water (ENVO:00002010), including plankton (ENVO:xxxxxxxx)" | depth 5 m | reverse complement strand
GTGGTTTTCAAGAACTCTCCGCCATTTGGGAAACGGCTTGAGGTCGGAATAGGGGGTTTCCTGATAGCCGAACAGGCTACGAGACGCGGCGTCTGCGGACGGGAGGTTCCATGTGCCAGCAAGGATCAGTCCTGCTGTCAGGGCCGTCAGGAATTTATGCTCTTTTGCAGATGCCACAGTCCACCCTCCGCCCGTCAGGCCGGGCGATTTTTCCAAGGGTGACATTATGGCCAGGCAATGGTTAACAAAACCTTACCTGATCCGCCAATACCGTTGCGCATTCAGGCATTTTTTGCATAGGGTAAGGGGCGGAATTTACCCATCCTTAAAGAGTTTCGGGGCATTCTGCAGTTTTATGAGTATTGTGTCGGGGTATCCATGTCCGGGATCGAGATCGAGACGACAGAACGCAAGAAAACGAACAGGACGCTGGGACTTGGCGTTGTGCTGCTTCTTGCCCTGGTGATTGCCGGAGTCTGGGCGACTTTCAGATTTGTTGATGAGCAGAGAAAGCGGGATATCCGCAACTGGGAAATCCGGCTCGGTATTGTGGCGGACAGTCGGGCGGCCAATGTGGAAGATTGGCTACGCAAACAGGAACAGGCCATTGGTACTCTGGCCACCAATGCCTCTTTGCAGGTCTATCTGACCCAGCTTGTCATCGAGTCGGGAGAAAATGGCATTGCCATCAATGAAATTCCCGAAGCGGGATATCTGATCAATCTGCTCAATAATCAGGCGGTGATCAGCGGGTTCTGGGAACCGGAGGAGCCGCAGATCCGGGCCAATGTGTCGCGGCCGGGCCGGGCCGGGATCGGCCTTGCGGATGCGACGGGCCGTCTTCTGGTCTCCAGCGGCAATATGCCGCCGATGAATCCGACAATCCGCGCCGCCCTTGCCAAGGCGGGAGAGGGGCAGTCCGCTCTTGTCGATATCTATGAAGGGATTAATGGTGATCCGACACTTGGCTTTGTCTGGCCGGTTTTTGCGGTCCAGGACGAGGGCAGCGTCAAGGATATTATCGGGTATGTGATCGGCCTCAGGACGGTTGAAACATCACTTTTCCCGCTTTTGTTTCAGCCCGGCGATACGTTGCAGACGGCGGAAAACTATCTGGTGCGCAAGGACGGGACGCTGGTTCAGTATATCTCGCCATTAGCGGACGGAACGCTTCCTCTCACCCGTAAACTCAGCAGCAAGGGAGACCTCGCGGCCGCTTTTGTGCTGGATAATCCGGGTGATTTCACTCTTGCCTCCAACTATCTGGGCAGTCGGGTGCTGGTCACAGGGCGGGCGCTTTCTGCCGCGCCCTGGTATCTGGTGCGCACGGTCACCGAACAGGAGGCCCTTGCCGAAACCAATCAGCGGCTTTCCACTATGCTCGGTATTTTCTTGCTGCTGATTTTCGCGGTTGCGGGGACGGTCATTGCCGTCTGGCGGCATGGTTCATCCATCCGCGCGGCGGAGCTGGCCGTGCGCTACAAGGACATGGCGGAACGGCTTAAGGAACGGAGTGAGTTTCTGAAAATTGTGACGGATCAGCAGCCGACGGCGATCGCCGTTTTTGATGTGGAGGATAAATATACCTTCGCCAATAGCGGCGCGGCCAGCGGCGTCGATATTTCGCAGGAAGAGATGATCGGTAAGAAGGTGGCGAGTGTCCTGGGCCCGGAACAGGCGCGGGAAATCATCGAAATGACCAATCTTGTCCGCACGGATTACGAACCACGTTCTCTGGTCAGCCGCATGAAAGGAAGCGGGGAGGCGACGACGGACCGGGTTGTCAAAGCGGACTTCGTGCCGCTGCGGTCCTCGCGCGTAAACAGCAAGGAAGTGCTGACGGTATTTCAGGATATTTCCGATGTCATGATGGCGCAGGAGCGGCGCGAAGCGGTGTTGCGCAATCTTGTTTCGACACTGGTCGGTTTCGTTGATCGTCGCGATCCCTATTCGGCGGATCAGTCGCGCCGCGTCGCCCGGGTGGCGGTTGCCATTGCCGGGGAGATGGGTGCGACCGATGATCTGATCCGCACTGTCGATATCGCGGGGAACCTTCTCAATATCGGCAAGATACTGGTTCCGGCCGAGTTGCTGACCAAAACGAAAGATCTGACCAAAAAGGAACTGGAGACAATCCGCAACAGCCTGATCGCCAGTGCGGATCTGCTGGAGGAGGTGGAGTTCGACCTGCCTGTCGCCGCCACCTTGCGCCAGTTGCAGGAGCATTATGACGGCAGTGGCCAGCCGAATGGCCTCGTCGGCACCGAAATCACGGAGGCTGCACGTATCATTGCCGTCGCCAATGCCTTCGTCGGGATGGTCAGCCCGCGCGCTTATCGCGGGGCGTTAAGTTTCAGCGATGCGGTCAAAATTCTGCTCGATGATGCGGACAGGCGGTTTGACCGCCGGGTCGTCAGCGCGCTGACCAACTATCTCGAAAATCGCGGCGGACGGGAAGTCTGGAAATATTTCTCTGAAAATCCGGATGCGAATGCAACAAAGGATGAAACCTGAGATCACGGGCAGGTGGCGTTTTCCGCTCACTCAGTCATAGTAGCGTTTCCACTGTCCGATCCTGCAATAGTTTGAGGTGGATCACCCGCGTGGCGTGGCCTGTAAGGCGGCCGGACCGGTCAGGATCAGCTTCACAACCTCGCTTTGACGGCTGGTATCCGTTTTCCTGAAAATTTGCCGCAGTTGTGAACGAACCGTATGCATGCTGACGCCCCATTCATCGGCGAGATCGTCCAGCTTGTGCCCGTTGGTGAGGCCGAGGGCGAGACGCCCCTCCGCCGGGGTGAGGCCATAAAGGCGGCAGATGGTGTCAATGGAAAGCTCAACCGGTTCCGCCGGATCGGAAACAAAGAGGACCGCGCCTTTCCCGGCCATGCCCGTACCGATGGGCGCGACCATGACATTCAGCGGATGGTCGCTTTCCATGCGGGTCAGGGAAATGGCGAAATCCCCTTCGGACCGGGTGTCGTCGCCGGGGGACAGCGTATCGTTCAGCAGCTTGGCCAGCGCCCGGCTCTCCCCCGGAAGGGTCGCGCGGCAGATGCGGTCGGCGCCGACAGTGAGACCATCGCCCTTTTCCAGATAGCGTTTCGCCTTGCCATTGAAGAATAGAATTTTCGAATCCGCCGTTACCAGTATCACGCCAAACGGCAGTCGGTTCAGAACGGCGGTTGCGGAATCAAGTAGCGGTGCCGTTTCTGCACGGCGCCCGTGCCCCTGATGCCGCTGGATTGCATTCAGGATACTGCGGGCCATGCCGTCGGTGGTGAGTTGGCTTTTGATCAGATAATCCTGTGCGCCTTTGCGAATGGCGTCCCGCCCGACTGTTTCATCTTCGCCGGTTAGCACGATGATTGGTGATTGTGGGATTTTCTGGCCGAGCTGGCTCACCGCTTCCAGGCGGCTTCCGGAATTTTCCGTCATATCCAGAATGATAACGTCGCCCTCATTGGCCGTACCGGTATTTATAAAGCTCTCGAGGCCGGTCACATGTTCGAACGAGAAATTTGCATTCGCCGCATTGGCGAGAAGCCAGCCAAGCTGCTGGGCATCCTCCTCCTTTTGTCCGATAAAACGGATGGTCGCGGTTGAAATATCTTCCATTGCAGATGTTGATCCGGTTTGGCATTTTTGACTATTCTGGCGATGGTGCCAGAAATTCGTCTTTTACCATCGCTAAAATTACCTAAAAATTTGATAACTTTGATGTAAAACAATTTTCAATTGGCCATCACAAGAAGCGGCCGATTTTCGACCTTACTGATAGTCCCTGACCATGCCAAGATATATTGCCTTTCATAAACCGTACGGTGTCCTCAGCCAGTTCACAGGCGAGGCGGGGCAGCGGACGCTGGCAGAATTTTCCCTGCCACCAGGCGTTTATGCGGCAGGACGACTGGATAAGGACAGCGAAGGATTGTTGTTGCTGAGCGATGACGGGCCGTTCATCAAACGGCTGCTGGATCCGGAAAACGGCCATGAACGGACCTACTGGGCCGAAGTGGAGGGAAAGCCGGAAACAGCCGACATGGCGAAACTGTCAAAGGGCGTGATGTTTGGCGGATATCAGTCGAAACCCTGCCGGGCGGAGCTGATCACGCCGCAACCGGAGTTGCCGCCGCGCGATCCGCCGGTCCGGTTTCGCAAATCAATCCCGACCTGCTGGATAACGCTTACCCTGACGGAGGGGAAAAACCGACAGGTGCGCCGCATGACGGCGGCGGCAGGGTTTCCGACACTGCGCCTGATCCGTCAGCGGATCGGTCGGCTGGAGCTTGGCGATCTGCCAATGGGCGAATGGCGGGACGTGCAAAAAAGCGATATTTTCTGACGTCCCGCCGACTGTATAATTAATGGGAGAGCAGCGTCGGCGCCGTCATGTGTGACAGAATGCTTTTCGTTGCGCCACCCAGAATCATTTCGCGGATGCGGCTGTGGCCATAGGCGCCCATCACCAGCATATCGGCGCTATAATCGACCAGCGCCCCCAGCATGGCATCGCCGACATCGAGGTCCGGCCAGTGCCCCGATTTGAATTCCGCCTTAATGCCATGTCGTTCAAGATGCGCCATGATCTGTTTGGTCTCGAAATTTTCATCTTCCGTTGCGTTAACCCGCAGCAGCGTCACCTTGTCCGCCTTTTTCAGGAAGGGCAAAGCTTCATGCAGGGCGCGGGAAGATTCCCGCGTATTGTTCCACGCGACCATGACGTGATTGCCGAAATCGTGAAATTTACCGGCAGATGGAATAATCAGGACCGGCCTTGGTGAGCTGACCACGATTTCCTCGGCAATATAGCGAACTTGCGCATTATTCTCCGCCTCCGGATCGCCCTGGCCGATCACGACAAGATCGACGGCGAGCGCGTGGGCATTCAGCAAATCCGGCGCATATCCCTGTTCGATGAAGACGTCAACGTCGCAGTCAACTTTAGCGGCCAGCTCCTCCAGACGCTTTTTTGCCGCCGCTGCTTTTTTCTCTTCCGCCTGGTGGGACTGTTCGATCAGTTCCGGCGGGACATAGCCCATATAGGTTGCCGGAACGACGACCTGTGCAATGGTATACAGACCGATCAGATGCGCTTTATGCTCGACCGCAAGGCCAAGGGCCGCTTCGATATTGGTGTCGAGATGGGCTTCGTCATTCAGATGTAGCAGGATAGTTTTTATGGACATGATGGTTTCCTCATTTCTCCCCCCAAGGATGGCGATTACATACTCCTCTATTTTGTGACCGGTGACATTGATTTCAGACAAAATATGTCGCCGGTCTGATAATGGATTGTCTTCTCCCTCATCCCTTTACTACTGTAGGGACAGAATGTGGCGATAACAACCACCTTGGTCCAACACTTTGGCCAGTCGGCGGATTTTCTGCTATTGCTGTTGGGACGCCGACGACCTTTAAAAACAGGAAACACCAGTCTAATGGATGCCATTGAAGCCCTGATCACGCGTAAATCATCGGCGCGGTTGAGCGAACCCGCCCCCAATGCCGAAGAGGTGAAGATAATCATGCAGGCCGCGGCTCGCGCGCCCGATCACGGTCGTCTCCGGCCCTGGCGGTTTCTGGTTGTTGAAGGGGAGGCGCGGCAAAAACTTGGCGGAATATTCCGTGATGCACTGCAAAAGCGCGACCCCGAAGCCAGCGATGCCGCGCTTGAAAAGGAAAGCCAGAAGCCGCTCCGGGCACCCATGATGATCATTGTTATTGCCAGGGTGACAGACAGCCCCAAGGTGCCGCCGATCGAACAGTATCTTTCCGCCGGCGCCGCCGCTGAAAATATCATGCTGGCCATTCATGCGCTTGGTTATGCCGGAATATGGCGTACCGGTGCGCCCTGTTTCGATGTCCATGTGAAAGCCGCTCTCGGCGCGCGGGACGAAGATATGATTGTTGGCTTTCTCTATATCGGCACCGCCGAACGGCCGCCCATCTTGCCGCTTGAGGTGGCGACGGAATGTGTGGAAATCTGGAACGGGTAGATTCTCTCAAAAGGGATGTATTCTGGTATTGAGGACTACCGCGACGCAACGCCGCAATTTCACTGTTTTGCCTTTTTTACCAGCTATTTCGGGGATAACAGGCTGAGAAGGGCGCAATGAGGGTTCTGGATTTATTAATCCGGTGATGTTATGTAGCTCTGTAACGCCTCGACAATCCCCAAACTCCGGAGAGACAATTGACAAAAAAGATTCAGTATCTGCTCATTGGATTGTTTGTGACAGCTGTCACAACGACGCTTTCCCTGCCGGGAGGGGCGGGTGCGCAGGCACAATCAAAGCTGCCGGAAGCCGTTGTTGCTGTTATTGATATCAACTATATCTTGCAGGAATCGGCGCCGGTAAAAAAGGCGGAGGATGATGTCAAGGCGCTTCTCAAAAGCAAAGTTGATGAGCTGAACAAGCGCGGCGATGCGCTGTTGAAGGAAAAGGAAGCGCTTGATAAACAGCGCGCCATCCTGGCCCCCGATGCCTATCAGCAGAAACTGGCTGAGCTGAATCAGCAGCGACAGGGTCTGCAGCGCGATTTTCAGGTTATCAATGGCAAGATGAATGAAGTGCTGGTGGGCGTCCGTCTCAAATTTCGCGAACTCATCATCCGTATTGCTGCCGATGTCAGCAAGGAAAAAGGGGTTAATATTGGTATTGATCGCGAAAGAACCGTGTTCTTCAATCCGACCATGAATATCACGGAGGAGGTCATGAAGCGTTTCAACGACGCCGACCCGAAGGTCGATATCAAGATCGAAGAAACTCCCGCCAGCGCGCCGAAAAAGTAGAACCGACTTTCCGACGGGACGACCTTGTGATGCGTTCTGCGGCAGGGGAGAGGTGTCGGACAGGAGTGTTTAGTTTTTTTCCGCCGTTATCCGCTTGTGCACCGGTGCAGGGGCTACCGGACAGTCATCGGTGAGGGTGATCGCTTTCAAAAGGCGCGCCTCGGCTTGATCCGCATCTGCCTCGGTGCGGGCATAAAGCGTGGCGACAGGCGCCCGCGGCCCGACCTTTGCACCAATACCAGCAATATTTACAAGCCCCACCCCGTGATCGATCATATCTGTCGCCTGCCGACGACCGCCGCCCAGTTCCATGACGGCAAGGCCGTATTCCCGGACATTGATCCGGTTGATGAAGCCGCGCCGTGGAGCAATGATGTTCCGGCGCACCGGGGCGAGGGGGAGATGCGCGTTCATGTTCGTCATGAGATCGGCGGGTCCGCCAAGGGCCGCCACCATCTGGGCAAATCGCTCGGCCGCCGTCCCGCTGGCGAGTGCGCCTTTTGCCGCGTGAAGTGCCGTAGTTTCATCCGCTATTCCGGCGAGAATGAGCATCTCACTCGCCAGGGCCATCACCACATCAAACAGGCGCGGATCCATATGGCGCCCCATCAGGAAATCAATGACCTCTCTGACTTCGACGGCATTGCCCGCCGTATGACCCAAAACCTGATCCATGTCGGTCAGCAGCGCAGTGGTCGGCAGGCCGCTGGCATTGGCAACGGATACGATGCTGCGGGCAAGTTCCTCCGCTTCCCCCGGATCTGGCTTGAAGGCGCCGGAGCCGAACTTCACATCCATGACAAGAGCGTCAAGACCGGCGGCCAGCTTCTTTGAGAGGATCGAAGCGGTGATCAGCGGAATGGATTCAACCGTCGCCGTCACATCGCGAATGGCATAGAAGCGGCCATCCGCCGGGGCGAGGGCGGCGCTCTGGCCGATAATGGCGCAGCCAACATGGCGAACGGTTTTAACGAACAGATCCATCTCCGGGTTTATCCGGTATCCGGCGATACTTTCCAGCTTGTCAATCGTGCCGCCGGTATGGCCAAGGCCGCGTCCGGCGATCATGGGCACCGCTCCGCCGCAGGCGGCAATCAGGGGCGCCAGGATCAGGCTGACCTTATCTCCGACGCCGCCCGTTGAATGTTTGTCGACAATGGGGCGGGAAACACCTTCCTTCTGCCAGTCTATGACGGTGCTGGACCGCAGCATGGCCTGGGTCATAGCCGCGCGTTCCGCCATGCTCATTCCCTGAAAATAAACCGCCATGGCAAAGGCGGCGATCTGTCCTTCGCTGATCCGGCCGTCTGTAAGGCCGCGAACCATGAACGCGATTTCAGCCTCATCGAGTGTTTTGCCATCGCGTTTTTTGCGGATGATTTCCTGCGGGAAAAAACTGCCTTCAGGCTGGCTTTCAGCCATTATGTCCCTCCGTGCTGCGGATATGGGCTTTCAGCAACTCCCGTTTCAGGGTTTCCAGAAACACAATGACGAGCTTTTCCAGATCGCCCGCCGCGATTTTCGCCTGTTCAAGCGTTTGCTCGTGGCTGAGGGGTGTTTTGTTCGTCCCGGCGACGGGGTTGGTGATGCTGGAAATAGCGAGAACACGCATGCCCGCATGGCGGGCGGTGACAACCTCCGGCGTCGTTGACATGCCGATGGCATCGGGACCGAGCAGGCGAAAGGCGCGAATTTCCGCCGGGGTTTCGAAATTGGGGCCGAGATAATGCAGATAAACCCCCTCATGCAGCGTGATGCCAAGCTCCTTTGCGACCGCCGCGAGATGTTTTCTAAGCACCAGATCATAGGCGTCTTCCATGGAAAAGAAGCGCGGTCCGAAGGCATCGTCATTGGGCCCGACCAGCGGGTTGAGGCCGGAAAGATTGATATGATCACGGATCATCATCAGGCTTCCGGGTTTCATCTTCGGACGAAAGCTGCCCGCGGCATTGGTTAGCAGCAAAATATCGACGCCGAGCAATTTAAGCATCCGGACGGGGATCGCAAGATCGCGGGGGTTGACGCCCTCATAATAATGGACGCGGCCCTGAAGACAGGCGACCGCCATGCCGCCCAATCGTCCGAGTATGAGTTTTCCGGTATGGCCTTCGACGGAGGAGCGGGGAAAGTCCGGGATCTCGCCGTAATCGATGCTGACGAGGGTTTCGATCTTGTCAGCAAGTCCGCCAAGGCCGGATCCCAGCACGATACCGACACGGGGCGAAAAGCCGGGGGCAACCTGTTTGACATAGTCGGCGGCGATATGTGGATTCAGGGTCATTCTTATTCCCGATTGATTGGCGAAACAGGGTCATCTTTCGATGTTGGATGCAGTATAGGGATGACTTTGATCATACCAAACAGGGATTTGCAGAAAATTGGCGGGAAAGGTTATAAATATTTGTTATCGGCCCTGCGCTGTGTCCGGCTGCCATGAAATAGCGGATCGTGCGCAACAGTGGTGGATTAGCCCGTAAACTCGTCTAAATTCAAGAATACCCGTAATCTGAAGATCAGAACATCCAGCCGTAAAGAGGCGACGCCCATGACCCGTGATCCGCGTTTTCCCAACCTGCATATCCTTGATCACCCGTTGATTGTTCACAAGCTGACGCATATGCGGCGCAAAGAAACATCGACCCGTAGCTTTCGCCAGCTGCTGCGGGAAATTGCCCTGCTGATGGGATATGAAATCACGCGCAATTTGCCCGTAACCGGCAGCGCCATCGAAACGCCGGTCTGCGAGATGGAAGCCCCGGTTCTTGCCGGTAAAAAGGCGGCAGTTGTGCCTATCCTGCGGGCCGGTCTCGGCATGGCCGACGGGTTGCTTGACCTCATGCCCTCGGCCCGCGTCGGGCATATCGGGATGTATCGGGATCATGAGACCAAACGGCCCGTGGAATATCTCCGCAGTCTCCCCTCGGCGGAAGGGCGGCTGTTCATTCTGGTGGACCCGATGCTGGCGACGGGGTATTCCGCGGCTGCGGCTGTCGATGTGCTGCTCGATCACCGGGTCGCCCCTGAAGATATCTGCTTCATGGCGCTGGTCGCCGCTCCCGAAGGAGTGGAGGTGATGCGGCGTCAGCATCCAAAGGTCGCAATCTATGTGGCGGCTCTTGATGAGCGGCTGAATGAAAAGGCGTATATCGTTCCGGGGCTCGGCGATGCAGGGGACCGGCTCTATGGCACGCATTGAGGATGCAAATAACGATTTATTTACCATTAAATTGTGCAGCGCCGAAATAATTGGTAACAATGTTTGATTTGTCTGTACCGAGGCTGTTTCGTACATTCAGGCTACAAAATTTGTACATGGTCAACAGAAGTGGCGGAAAATGTTTGTTAATCAAAAGACATTGCGGAACAGCATAAGCTGCACCGGCGTAGGTCTGCATGGCGGGGAGCTGATCAATATGAAGCTGGTTCCCGCTCCGGCGAACAGCGGCATTATTTTCAGGCGCACCGATGTTGACGCGGCCATTGCCGATATTCCGGCGCGCTATGACAGCGCGTCCGATCTTGTCATGTGCACGACGGTCCGCAATGACGCGGGCGTGAAGGTGGCAACGGTTGAGCATCTGATGGCGGCCCTTTCCGGTTCCGGAATTGATAATCTTGTTATCGAGCTGGACGGGCCGGAAGTGCCGGTTATGGATGGTTCGGCCGCGCCTTTTATTTTTCTGATTGAATGTGCTGATATCCAGGAGCAGGACGCGCCGCGTCGTTATATCAAAGTGCTGAAGGAAATCGAGGTGGCGGACGGGGCAGCGCGGGCGATTCTCTCCCCGGCTGACAATATCTCCGTTGCTTTTGATATTGATTTCGACAATCCCCGGATCGGCAAGCAGAATTGCAGCTATAACCTGCGCAACGGGATATTCAAGAAGGAAATCTCCCGCGCCCGGACGTTCGGCTTCCTTAGCGATTTTGAGCAGCTTAAAAAACTCGGGCTGGCCAAGGGCGGGTCGCTTGAAAACGCCATTGTGCTCAGCGGCTCGGACATCCTGAATGAAGAAGGGCTGCGTTATGACGATGAATTTGTACGGCACAAGGCGCTGGACGCCATCGGAGATCTCTATCTCGCCGGAGCGCCGATCATCGGTGAATTTTATGGCTTCCGTTCGGGACATGCGTTGAATAACAAGCTGTTGCACGCATTCCTGTCAGACCGGGATGCCTGGTGCTACACCACCGAGGCACCGCTGCGCAGTGGCAATGTCGGCGGGGCGAGCTGGCCCGCGCAGAAGGCCGCCGCGCCTGCCCGGGATTAACCGAAATTCTTGTGTACAATCTGGCGCTGTTTTAGAAATCAACAGCAAAAAACATAACAGGCGCGGAGTGATTTCCGCGCCTGTTCATTCTGTGAAATCTCTGTCGGGTGGAATTTATGCGGACTTGCGCCGCCGCTCCTTGCCAGCCAGACTTTTGATCAGACCGCTGACCGCGGAGCGCACAGCAGGCTCTTCAATTTCGCTGTAATTGCGGACAAGCTCGATCGTGGAGCGGTTTTTTCCGCCATGCTCCAGGGGAATGCTGGCTGTTGATGGTTCAAGATGTTCAAAGAAATAGGCAACATCGACTTCAAGCCGTTTTGCTATTTCATATAATCTGCCAGCACTTACGCGGTTGGCGCCGGTTTCATACTTCTGAACCTGCTGATAGGAAATATCGAGTGCCTTCGCCAGATGCTCCTGTGTCAGACCCATCATTGTGCGTCTTTCACGAATCCGCTCACCGACGTGGTCGTCGACTCTTTTCGCGACTTTGCCCATTGTAGTTTGGTACCTTTCTTAAAACCTGAATTTATTTTTGGTTGTTTTACTGTCAAGGGCGTTGTCGACGATTCGAGAAAAACGATATATTATCGTGGGAGAAAATCGAACGGCGCCTTCACCCTTATAGGTAATATAACACACACGGGTAGAAAAACGAAATATCTAAATTCTAACAATAATTAGATAAAATTTTTTTATCGCCTTCTCCGGAGCTCTAACGCCGGGTTATTGGAATGGGGTTTTTCCGAAACGGCGCCGGTTGCCGTTGGGGGACAAGGCGGCTTTGCGGATCATTTTTTCCGGGACACGAAGAAAACTTAATCGAAAACTTCCCCTTGCCCCATTCATTGGATAAAATGCCACAGCTTCTGTAGTTTGATGGTCATGGGCCGAGAGGAACAAGTTGTTTCACCAAATATTTTGCAAACAGGCAAAGGTGCTGTGCGCCTTTTCAATCGTCGTGTTGCTGTCGGCCTGTAGCGGCACATCGGAGCCCGACGCCTATGTCGAACGGCCCGTCGAGGATCTGTATAATCAGGCGCTGGCCGATCTGAATAACGAAAATTATGGTCAGGCGGCGCGTGGATTTGATGAGGTAGAGCGTCAGCATCCCTATTCCGTCTGGTCTACCAAGGCGCAGATCATGTCCGCCTTTGCTTATTACCAGAGTAATGAATATGACCAGGCCATTCTGGCGGCGGAGCGGTTCATCGAGCTGCATCCCGGCAACAAGGATGTCGCTTACGCTTATTATCTGGTGGCGATTTCCTATTATGAACAGATCACGGGTGTTGAGCGGGATCAGAAGGTGACGCGACAGGCCCTCGATGCCCTGCAAAATCTGGTGCGCCGTTTTCCGAATACGGAATATGCCCAGGATGCGCGCCTCAAGATTGATCTGACACGGGACCATCTGGCGGGCAAGGAAATGGCCATCGGGCGGTATTACCTGAACCAGAAGCATATTGTCGGCGCCATCAATCGGTTCCGCACGGTGGTTGAGGAATATCAGACGACTACGCATGCGCCGGAGGCGTTGCACCGCCTGACGGAAGCCTATCTGATCCTCGGTATTCGGGATGAGGCGCAGACAGCGGCGGCGGTTCTCGGCTACAACTTCCCGGGCAGCGAATGGTATGAAGATTCATATGCGTTGCTTGACAAGAATTATCTCAAGCCGGAAATCCACGAAGATTCATGGATCGTCAAGGCCTGGAAAACAGTCTTTTAGCGCCCGACGGACATGCTGGAAAAACTCTCCATCCGCAATATTGTCCTGATCGACCGGCTGGATATTGCCTTTGAAAAAGGGCTGTGCGTTCTGACGGGGGAGACAGGCGCCGGAAAATCCATCCTGCTGGACAGCCTCGCGCTGGCGCTTGGGGTGCGGGCCGATGCGGGCCTTGTTCGCGCCGGGACGGAGCAGGGAAGCGTTACGGCTGAATTCCATCTGCCTCCCGATCATCCGGCGTTCGAATTGCTGTCCGAGATCGAGGTCGATCGCGGGGAGCCGTTGATCCTCCGTCGCACTCTCGGAGCGGATGGCCGCAGCCGCGCCAGTATCAATGATCAGGGGGTGAGCGCGGGCCTGATGCGCAATGTCGGGGAAATGCTTGTTGAAATCCACGGGCAAAATGCCGAGCGGGGCCTGCTGGATGCGCGCGGGCATCGCCTGTTACTGGATCAGTATGGCCGGTTGGAGGCTGATGTGATGGCTGTCGGGCGTCTCTATGAGGAGATGCAGGAGACGGCGGAAAAGTTGGCGCGGGCCCTGCGTGAGATGGAGCAGGCGCGCATTGATGAAGAATATCTCCGGCATATGGTGGAAGAGCTTGGCGATCTCGCCCCGGAAGAGGGGGAGGAGGAAGCGCTTGCCGTGGAACGCTCCAACCTCATGCATGCCGAGAAAATTGCGGAGGCGCTCCGCGATGCGGAAAAGGCGCTCACGGAACATGGCGGTATTGAAAACCGTATTCGCACCGCCACACGCGCGGTGGAGCGGGTGATCGAGAAGGCGTCCGGCAAGCTTGATCCGGTCCTCGAAAGTCTGGAGCGGGCGGCCATCGAAATGGCTGAGGCGCAGACCGCCATAAATATGGTAGCAAGTGATCTGGACATGGATCCGGCTGGGCTGGAACGGGTGGAGGAACGGCTCTTTGCCCTCCGGGCAGCGGCGCGCAAGCATAAATGCGAGGTGGCGGAATTGCCGCGTTTGCTGGAGAACTTCATTTCCCGCCTGCGGGCGGTTGAGGAAGGCGACCGGCAGATCACCGCCCTTCGCGAGCAGGCAGAGGCGGCCCGGGAACAATACAGGCAGGCGGCCGCCGCGCTGGGGGAAAAGCGCCGGACCGTTGGGG
>CEOG01012283.1_pt1 | contig 14000 bp, 10 predicted proteins | sample 530301 | NCBI WGS metagenome assembly CEOG01 (sample SAMEA2619903, study PRJEB7988) | marine metagenome | biome: marine biome (ENVO:00000447); feature: surface water layer (ENVO:00002042); material: "saline water (ENVO:00002010), including plankton (ENVO:xxxxxxxx)" | depth 5 m | reverse complement strand
TTGTCGGCTAGTGCGTCGGTTTTGTTTGCTCCCGATGAGTTTGAACTTACGTTCATGTATAAGAAACCCGGAGAAGGTTCCGTTGAAGAAAACTTATCAATTCCAAAACTTGGTCGTTGTTTTTTGAATAGCGTCAATGTTGATTATGCCCCGAACTCAAGATCGGCTTTCTTCATCGACGGATCTCCTTGTGAAATCAAAATGGATCTAAACTTTATGCAGGCATTCCATATGCACCGTGCTATGGTATTGAGAGGATTCTAATGTTTTTTAGTGAATTACCAACAATCCCCTTCATCAATAAAGATGGGAGTCAGTCAAATCTTCGTGACATTATTCGTAGAGTCGTTTTTTCTGACGAGTCTTATCTAAACATATCAAACTATGATTACTACACGGTAAAGGACACAGATACTCCAGACTCAATCGCCCGTGATTTTTATGATAATCCAGATTATCACTGGGTTATAATTTTATACAATAATGCCTTTGATCCATTTTATACTTTTCCGCTTTCTCAACGCAACTTAGATGATTATATCAATAAAAAGTATGAGGGTTCTGCCCTTTTTATATCTCGAACTGATCACAATAAATTTGAGCCATTTTATGACTCGACAAATACTTGGGAAGTGGCAGACGTTATTACAACAAGCACATTTGATGACCAAGGAGCAGAGGTATTCGCAAACGAAAAGACTTTTGCAAGAATCAAAACTATCGATCCACAACTGTCAAAGTTACAACTTGATAAACAAATAGGTGTTTTCAACGTAAATGATAGACTCTCACGAAGAAGAGATGTGGTTGACAACTTGAGAGCGATTGTATCAAAAGTCGTTGATGGTAGATTTGCAGTTCATCATTTTGAAGATTCAGATGGAAATGTGCTAAACCCATTGGCTACCCCACCAAACGATGACGGCGTACAATTTCCTCTGAATTCTACAAATCTTGACACTAACAGCACGGTCGGGTGGTCATCAACTGTCTTATACAACTATATCAACGGCTCATCTCTTTATGTGGTAACCAATCAAGATTATGAGGAAAAGATCAATAATAATAAACGACAGATTAGAATTCCTCGTAAGCAAGTGATTGACCAAATTTACAAAGAATATAAAGACATAATTAGAGGATAACATGACATCTAATGATAACAGAACCATCATGGATAAACAAAATGATGTTGTCATTGAAGATATCACTCTATCATCTCAATATGCCACAGAGCCACTAAGCATTGTAAAAAGCACAATGTCTGTGAGTATTTTTGAAGACATTCTTAGCCATTTTCTTATTGGAGAAATTACTCTTGTAGATGGTATCAATCTGATTGATAAGTATCCCATCGTTGGCAGAGAAATTATCGAAATCACGTTTAGAACACCATTGTATTCTGACACCAAAAAAGTAAAATTACGAGTGGTTGGTCAAAAAACAAGGGCTAAACCTGAAAATGGTGTCAGTGACATCATTACTTTACGGCTCGTATCAGAGGCGGCTTACACAGATTCAGTAACTCAAGTCTCCGAGACACTTGAAGGCACAAACTCTGAGTTGGTGACAGATTTGTTGGACAGATTTTACCCACAAAAAATTGAATCTTCAAAGGTAAGTGACACAGGATCAACTCGGTTCAAATATGTGTTCCCTTTTCAAAGACCGTCGCAGATGATTGACCAAATGATTACAAACAGTTCGCCCAGTGAATCACAAAGTCCAGACGAAAACTCTGGTTATGTTTTTTACGAGTCGTTGACAAAATACAACTATGTTCCGGTCAACTTTCTTATTGAACAAGATCCAAAAGCAATTTTTTCAAATATCAAAATTTTGCGTGTGCCAAAAACACAAGCACCAAATGATTCTAGGCTTGAGTTTGATGATCGCTCTGCCGTGATGCTTCAACGAGTAAATGGTATCTCAAGCATGGACAGAATGAATCAGATCAAAGTAGGGGCTTTTTCAAGCGTAAACTATTTTCACGATCTGACTTCCAAAGAGTGGGGTAAGGAACAATACAATCACTCAGAGGACTCAAACAGTTATGTTGATTTTACTGAAAAGGATTTGAACGAAAATACAAAACTTCCGAAAAGAAAAGATGTCGTATACAAAGATGAGCCATTGAATTTTAGCCCGTCAGTCATCCATTTTTTTCCACAACACACGAATGTTCAAGGACCAGATTTCAAAAAGAATTCAACTGACTTTGATATCAAAAGACACCGGATGTCGAACATGTCTTTACTAGGTGATACACAATACCAAATAGAAACAACAGGCTCGTCTAACATTACAGTCGGTGACACAGTTTTTCTGAGACTAACTAATAATATACCAAACACAGAAATGAGAACTCAGGGTGATTTTGACGAAGAAAAAAGCGGTGTATATTTGATCAAGTCAATACAACACTTTTTTACAATCGGCGACAAACAGAGTCAGACTTACAAAACTGCGATGAGAGTTGTGAGAAACTATAGAATAGATGGCGTGACCTCTAAATCCTACACACAATTTGAAGGAGTAAATAATGCTTAATATGTACCAAGGTGTGGTTGAAGATCGAAAAGACCCGATGGAGTTGGGTAGATGTAGAGTTCGTTGGATTGGTCTTTACACCGAGGAAAAAAATCTAATCAAAACGGAGGATCTTCCGTGGTCTTATCCTGTCCAGCCAATCACATCCGCTGCCATGAGTGGAATCGGGACAACACCTCTTGGACCCGTCGAGGGAACTTGGGTTGTTGGTTTTTTTAGGGATGGTGAAAAGCGGCAGCAACCAGTTTACTTCGGGACGTTAGGTGGCATTCCCCAAACGGAGGCAGACACTTCAACTGGATTCAATGATCCTCAAGGTAAGTATCCTCTAAGTGAAAGATTAGAAGAGCAAGACACAAATCGACTGGCGAGAGGTGTAGAGGATGACACACCGATCTCAATCAGACGAAATTCACTTGATGAAATGCAAGCACCATCGGGGGGTGGGCAACTAAAAGATATTCAAGAGCCAGAAACAGAATACGCAGCAGAGTATCCTTTCAATCATGTTAGGTTTACCGAGTCAGGACACCTACATGAGTTTGATGACACCGAAGGTGCTGAGAGGATTCACGTTTACCATACGGCAGGTTCATTTGAAGAAATTTATCCAGATGGATCAAGAGTCGTAAAGGTTGTGAGTGATAATTACACTGCCATTTTAGGAGAAAATAATATTCACATTACAAAGGACACGAACGGACATGTTGTAGGGGATGTGAATATTCTTGTAAATGGTGACGTAAATCTTGAGGTTGACGGAGACATGGATACCCACGTTGATGGTGATTACAGTCTTCGTGTGGATGGTAAAATTGACATCATCGCTCAAAAGCAAGTCACCGTTCAGGGGAAGTCTATTAATTTGAACTGAGGTAAGAATGTCACAGTATACTCCACCCCCACAACCTAGCGGCAGCAATATTGACTTAGAGAAGTTTTACAATTTTATACTGACCTCTGGATTCAGAATTTTTGAGTATCAAGAGGAACCTGAGTACGCTCAATCTTTTGATTCTTGGCGTGGTAAAGCACCATCAGCCAGATATCACTTTGTTGAAATGATCACGGAGGGTGGACATGGTATAAATCGTCCTTTACAAAATTTTGAAATTGTTCAGTTTCACCCAGATTTGTCAATTCAAGAAATACAATCGTTGAGAGAGTTGTTTGAAACAAACGAGGGCATCAGACCGTTCAAACAACCCATGCAAATCAGTAAGACTGGTCTTCCAGAAAATAGCAAAAATGATATCAAGAGTAATCTTGAAGGTTTTTATAATCTGATCAAAGAAAAATCTCCCAAAGTTGAAAGGATCATACCCCCCTTCATCGGAGCAACTCTTTCACCAAGACCCGCAAAACTGACAGGCACATCGATCAAAACCATGTTGTCATCATTACCAAACAATCCAGAGGTAGGTGATCTATGGTTCAATTCATCAAAAGGTAAATATTTTGCTTATCTTTCTGATGGCATCTCTAAATACTGGGTGGAGGTATAATGCCAGCAGTAGCAAGATTTGGAGACGTATGTGGAGGGGGTATTATTGCGGGTGCGTCTACTGTTTTGACGAATGGAAGACCAACCGCTCAGATTACCAATGCTGTTCAGGGGCATGGTATTTGTCCACACTGTGCGCCGGTAACTTCAAGTGCCTCATCCACCGTTTATGCCGAGGGGCTTCCAGTTCACAGACTCTCTGATGCTTGCTCATGTGGACACTCTACATCAAGCGGATCGCCAAACGTAAACGCAGGAGGATAATATGCCTAATTTATTTGATCCACAATTAGTGAACACCACCGGCTGTGATTTGCCGACGCTGCCTATTACTGAAAAACAAAATGAACTTTTACAAAGAGTGATTAGTGGTGAGATTTTTGAAAACCCTCTTGAGGGAGTCGCAAATGCCACACAGGATGCGATGAACAACGCATTCGCTAGACTGGGTAATTTTCTGGAATTTGATGGCACTAGCGATATTCGTGAATCACTCGCCACCGCTGCGGATCAAATCGCTTTGATGCGGGATCACACTAGAAGGCTTAGTGGTCTTTCAGAAAATCCGGGCAACGCTCTGGGGCTACAGGGTATACAAGCGATTGCTAACACATTCAACAATTTCAAAAACTCAATCGAAGGTGGAACAATCGGTCAGGATCTTGTTGATAATTACACTCCATTTTTCCAAAGTGTTTTGGGACCGGGTTCTACAGTTTTTGAGTCATTAGATGGTTTGTTGACTGGTGATTTCGAGAATGCTCTAAGAAATATGGAGGCAGCGGAAACTGATGCTGAAAAACAAGCAGCGATTCAAAAAGTCAGACAAATCACCGAGTCCGTCAATGATATTGTTGCTCAAGTGGAGTCGATTAGACTCAACGATGAAAATCAACTTGCGGGGGCTTTGGACTATGTTGCAAAAGTCGGTCTTGGATTTTCTGTGCTAGGCATGGCAGAAGACCCGTGTTTTAGCCAGAAGGTGCTACAAAATATCGTAAAACCTGACGTAAAAGGTTTACTGAATTTATAACAGATAGATACTAGGATGGCATATTATACACAATCAGATGTTGAAACTTCGACTAAATCAACGGTCAGATTCAGTGACATTGATCTGAATTTTGAAATGAATCCGTTGACAAAGGATGTCAATATCTTAAAAAACGAGGATGCCGTCAAAAGATCAGTTAGAAACATTGTGCTGACAAATTTTGGAGAGAAAAAGTTCCAACCATTTTTTGGCGGGAACGTCTTAGCACAACTGTTTGAAAATTTTTCTCCATTTACATCAGTCCAACTCAAAAAAGCAATCGAAAGGTCGCTTTTTGAAAATGAACCCAGAATTGATAGGTTGGTTGTAGACGTTATCGCAGAAAATGACAAGAATTCTGTTGATGTCACCGTGAGATTTACACTAAAAAACTCACAAGAGCCTGTTTTGGTAACATTTACTTTGGAAAGGATTAGATGATGTCAACGGAAAGAAGAGAACTCTCAGTAAATCAATTAGATTTCTTTGCGATTAGAAACAATCTCAAGTCATTCCTAAAATCACAAAATGATTTCAAGGATTATGATTTTGAGGGTTCTGGACTTTCAGTCCTCCTTGATATTTTATCATATGTCACACACTATCAGGGAATTTACAACAATCTCACTGCCAACGAACTTTTTCTTGATACTTCAATCAAACGATCATCACTTGTCTCTCATGCCAAGAGTTTAGGATATGTGCCAAGATCAATTACAGCACCCGTGGCAAATCTAAATATCACTTTTGCCGGTAGCGTTCCAGACATTTTACCTGCCGGACAAGTTTTTACAACAAAGATCGGGGCAAAGACATATAACTTTACTAACACCGAGGCAGTGCAGACAAACTTTCGTGTCACGCCCCACATTCAAAACATGGAGGTGAAAGAAGGTGTTCTGAGAACTGTTTCTTACGTCGTGCCAAATTCTAATCCATATCAAAGATTCAGAATCAAAGATGATGCGATGGACACTAAAACAATTTCAGTAACCGTCACCAAGTCATTCAATGATAACACTGGTCTTAGTGATGTTTGGTCTATTGGCACGAATGCCGTTGTTGTGGATGGCTCGTCTAATGTTTACTTTGTTGAAGAGGACTACGATGGAGCATACTCACTATCTTTTGGTGATGGCGTAATTGGTAAAAAACTTGAGGCTGGTAATATTGTCACCGTAACTTATCTGCAAACTAAAGGTGCTGAGGCTAATGGTGCTGGCTCTACGGACACCGAAGATACCCCTGCCTTTGTTTACAATAATAATACAGTATCAGTTGCAAGTGCAGCGGGTGGTGGATCTGAAAAAGAATCGATTTCAAGTATTCGTTTCAACGCACCAAAGGCATTTGCATCTCAAAATAGGGCAGTGACCTCATCTGATTTTGAAGCCCTTGTCAATAACAATTTTTCAGGCTTTCAGTCTGTCTTGGTTTACGGTGGCGAGTTCAATACTCCACCTGAGTTTGGTAAAGTCTTCATTGTATTGAAGCCAAACACCGCAACCCTTGTTCCGACAAGTGTAAAAAATTCAATTGCATCCTTTTTGAAAGATCGATGTAGTGTTAGCATCACTCCAGAAGTCAAAGATCCAACACCTTTGTATGTGAGATATGTTCTTGACTCTGTTTACAGTCCCAATAAAACAAAACTTAATCAGTCACTTCTGAACAGCACGATGAAGGATGTGATTTCAACCTACATTGACGAAAACACATATGGTTTCAATTCATCTGTGTCTTTTGCTAAGTTAGAAAAAAATCTTTTGGAGAGTGTGAGTGGATTAGAAACACTTTCAATCAAACCATCTTTAGAGTTTAGATTTTTTCCTTTAGTTGATACAGCGACAAACTATGAAGTAAACTTCAAAAATGAAATTTTGCACCCGCATGATGGATACATTCCTGTGATTTCATCTAACGAGTTCATTTTTTCTGACGCGGATGGTATTCTGAAAAATGTGTATCTTGAGGACGATGGTTTTGGAAATTTGGTTTTGTATCAATTGCAAGGCTCAACAAAAGTGTATTTGGATGATGTAGATTTTGGTCGTGTAAATTATAAAACTGGTGCTTTATCTTTCAATTCCTTTGCTTTATCAACTGTGAATGACATTGAGCCGATTAGTGTGTTTGCAGAGATTGGCGGTGGTAGAATCATCTCATCAGAAACATTCATTTTGCTTCAAGACACAAGAGATCCTTCTAGAGCCGTAATCAATCTTACCCCTGACATCAGACCTGATGGCACTATTGGCACTGAGTCTGATTCATACATCGGTACATCCAGCCTAAGCGACACAGGCTCCTCTAGCGCACCGGCAACAACTTCAACAACGTCTAGCGGAACATCAACTTCGACTGGTGGCGGTGGAGGAGGCAGCAGTAGCAGCAGCGGTGGCGGTGGCGTTGGTGGTGGAGGTTACTAATGCCTGTCGGTGGTTCCCTACTCCTACCCTTTCAAATATTTGTTCCTGATGCTCTAGGCGATCTGGGACCAATTTCTGTTGATGAAAGATTTTCAACTCTTCTATCAACTTTAGCACCAGAGTATGTGCAAAGTGATCACCAAAAATTTATTGCATTTGTTCAAGCCTATTTTGAGTATCTTGAAATTCATGGCAATCCAAGAGCGGAGGCAGTCCGACTGGGTAGTTATCCTGACATCGATCAAACACTAGATGATTTTGTTCAATATTTTCAAAGCAGTTATCTCAATGAGTTTCCTGAAAATATTGAATCAGGGGCAGATACAAAACTTGCGGTGAAAAATTCCAATGCCTATTATTCTGAAAAGGGAAATGCTAGATCAATTGATTATTTGTTTAGGCTACTTTTTAATACCCCTGCCGATATTGATACACCAAAAGACAAACTATTCAAAATTTCAGATGCAGACTATAATCCATCCGATGTTTTATTTACCTCACATTACAATGGAATTGAAAGAGTATCACTTTACAAAGGTAGTCAAGTCAGACAACGCTTGTTGGATGATTTTACAAGTGAAGTAGTTGCAACTGCTTTGATTGACGATATCACTTTTCATTTGGATGATGGTGTCGAACACGCAAAGATTTTTCTCAAAGAAGTGCGAGGTAATTTCAAACCAAACCACTACGTCGAATTTGTCAGAGCAAACGAAAGCCGACAAATTATTGAGAGAACCTTTCCTGTTATTAGTAATCTAAAAGTTACTAACTCCGGTAGAAGTTATGCCCGTGGTGATGATATTCAAGCGTTCGACTCTGCTGGGAAACTTGTCTTGAACGCTGAAGTTGAAACTGTAAACAGTCTGGGCGAAATTCAAACAATCTCTTCGACACCAACACAACAAAAAATTTATTTTCCCGGTGAGGCTTACAACATCACTGTGACCACAGGCGGAGGATTTGGTGCTGGATTTACATTTGATGGTGGAAAGTCCACGGTATCTAATAGAAGAAACTTTTCATCGCAACGATCACTTCTTTCATCGGACTCCTTTGTTCAAGATAACTTCAGATTCCAAAATTTTTCATATATTGTCAAGGCAGAAAAACAAATCAAAGATTACGCCGCTCTACTAAGAAAAATTTTCCATCCTGCCGGATCAGTGATGCTCTCAGAGTTTCAGAACAAAAATTCTTTTCAAGGTGTAAAATTTACCAATCAAACTTACGCTGATGTTTCTTACATCGATGCCGTCATTGGTAACTACATGCCATATACCTTCGGTGCAACGAAAGATTTTCGTGGGGACACATATGCTCTTGGTGCGCAGGGTTATCGTGATTACTATCCCGGTGGCTTCAATGGTCTGACAGGAGCGACACTAGGTTTAGTCAATGGTGACGGTGATGCGATTACACATGACCCCTTCAATAATAACACATGGTTGCTCGGTCCTCTTGGTGGATTTACTTTAGGTATTATAAATCCTGAGTTCTTCATTGACGGTGAAATTAGGGATGGATACGAGCAAGCCATTTCACCTCAGTTGATTTATAGAAGTGATGATGATCCAGATTCACTTTTCTATATTGTTGCGAGACATCCTAAGACTTTGCTGACAAATGACCTTCCACCAGCATCTTCTACTCAGACTATCAGACAAAATGCCACTTATTTCAATTCAAAATTAGTTAAGACTCATAGAGGGCAGCCAGCAATTTATAGGGACATCGTTGTGTTGACATTCGATACCAATGAGGGAGTGTCTGGCAATTTTCAAGTAGGTGACATAGTAAGGCAAACTATTCCATTTAGACCACAGGCGATTGGTGAGGTAACGGAGGTTGTTACAACAAGAACATCATCAACTTCTTTTTACGCAAATAGACCACTAAACCAAATTATCAAAGAATTCAATCAAAAGAGATCAGCCTTGGATGTGGGTGCTGAGGTTGAAGTTGATGAAGTCGTGTCAAGTGAGGTTGTCTCTGAGAGTGGTGATTCAGGAAAAACACCCTCTCTAACAAAATATTCTGATTCAAAAGAAGCGACATACGCATCTACGACAAAATCTGTTAGGGTCGTTGAGCAGACATTGAAAAGTGGTAAAAAACAATTGGTTGCAAAAACTACGGTCAACACCCCAGAAACCATTATAAAAAATGATCCATTAGGTTCATATCAAACGTCTATCAAGGCTTCTGATTCTATCGACGCTGGAACGCTTTTGCCAATTGCGATCAAAGTAAAAGTTTTGGCTGGTGAATTTTCAAATCAAAGTGATAGAAATGGAGTACGTTATCCAGTCATATCCGATACACAATCGTCAGGACTTCTCGCTACTGGCTTGATAAATAGTGATAAGACCGTAAAGGGAACCGTCGCTGAAAAAACGGAAGTATTTGATGAGGCTCTTGAATTCAATGATATTGTAATTGGAGAGTTCCTTGAATTCCTAGAAATGAATCAAACCGTCCAAACCATGCAAGCCAAATCAGGAGATGTGATATAATGGCACAATACACTTTTGACGCACAACTCAAAACACAAATAGCAAAGAACTTTATTTCTGATTTTCAGGCATTCGGTAAAAATAAAGTTTACCTTGGCGTTGGGCAAGTTTCAGATGTTGGGTTATTGAATCCCCCACTTGAGAATAGAAGCGTTGAAAGAGACATAATCACAAGAAGAAATATTAGTTTTGCTAAAAGGGTAACACCCGCTGATGTCACAATGATGATTCCCAGAGTTGACTGGGTGTCGGGTATCACAATGTCAATTTTAGACACTTCCAAAGACATGTCTAAAATTTATGATAGCGACTCTTCTGGATCGACCGCTCCTTTTTATGTCTTGACAAACGAGAATAATGTGTACGCTTGCTTGAGCAATGGTGAGGGAATCACTGGATCTGTTGACCAACCAATTGGCACGGACACTAGCCCGATCACACTACCGAATGGTTACAAATGGAAATATCTGTATACTATTCCCGGCACTCATATCAAATTTATGGATAGAGATTTTATTCCTGTGTTGTCTCTGCCGTATTATGATGGTATTTACAATGTTTATAATGATGAGAGACAAAATCAATATGCTGTGCAATATGAAGCAAATCTTGATGCCCAGAATGGTTTGATCGATCAGGTTGTTTTGACCGACAATCCGGGCGGGGCAATTTTTGCACGCGGTGTTCCTGATAATATCAATAACGAGGTTGAATTTTCAACAAATGATACCGTTATGATTACACAACCAAACCTTACGAACACGGTGACAGACGAAAATTATTATATTAATTACTACATCAGGTTCTTGACAGGAGATGCCGCAGGTGTTGTCAAAAAAATTATCGCATCTGCGACAAATGGTGATGCACAAGACATTCTAACATTAGACTCTCCATTTGAAACAAACAGATCACCCAATAATAAAGATAGATTTGAAATCGGTGTTGGTATTATCATCACGGGCAATGGTCGTGATGCAGCGGCATTTGGGTCTTTGGATAGCAGTAAGAGAATCAAAGATGTCGTTGTGTATAACTCAGGATCAGGGTATTCAAGTGCTACAGCAAGTATTGATGGACCCGGAGAGTCTGAATTTGATGCTTTCCCAAGTGATTTACCTACACTTGATCCTTTGATTTCCCAAAGTGTTGGTAGAGATCCTGTGTTTGAATTGTTTGCAAATACCGCCAGAGTTCAAGTTTCAGTTGCGGGTGATTCTCAAAATAATGTTGAACAACTTTTGGGCAACGACTATAGAGATGTGGTGCTTTGGGCAAATCCTAAAGTTGGTGTGGAACAAACAGGTGCAGGAGAATTAGCGGGATATCTTGATCGGACTCAAACGCGAGTTGATATTTCAGGATCAACTGGTGCAATTCAAGAATTAACTAATAGCGATAATCAAACCAGATATTTTTATGGCGACACCACAAAGGAATTTGTAGAAATATTTAAAACATCACGCTCATCAAAAGTCACTGCGTCTTGTCAGGTTCTTGATATGAGTAAGCCTTTTGTTAGAGGAGAAAAGGTTTCGCTTCTTACCACGGATGAAAATGGTTTGTTTAGTGGGACAAGTAGCACTGGTGACTACACCGTAACAAATACTTTTTATGATGACACATCATTACAAATTGCAAAAACTGACTGGAGAACCACACATAAACTTCTGGTTGATTTTGGGGTTGATGGATCATACACACCCGAATTAGATGCCGGTGCTACAGGGAGTTCTGGAAGTCACGGAATGATTGCTTCAGTTTTGAATTATGATCCCACAGGTGGTGATGACGCTGACACTGATTACAAAAAACGCATAGTGCTTCTTACCGATGTCTCGAATGTGTCTGGGGCAACTCTAGCGTTCGTGCCTAATGAGAATCTGGCATACAAAGTGGGAGACACCATCGTAAACGGGGTGATTGAAAGCGTCGAGGGACCGGAGTTGGATTTATTTTCCGGTGAACTATTATACATAAAAGGACTAACACAAGAGGTCAAACGAGTTGTGGAGCAAACTGACCTTTTCCGATTTACTTTTGAATTCTAAGGGGTAATACATGCCTATTGAGCAAAAATCTTATGATTCTACCATCATGGGTGGTATTCCATACTACGATGATTTCAATCAACAGAAAAAATTCTTGAAAATTTTATTCAAGCCCGGACTTCCCGTTCAGGCTAGAGAATTGTCACAAGCACAGACTATTTTACAAAATCAAATTGAAAGATTAGGCTCCAACATTTTTAGAAATGGCTCTGTTGTTTTAGGTGGTGGTGTTTCTACGACCACCGCAAACTTCATCAGACTTCAATCTGAACTACCTCTTGCCACTTTGAAAAGAATGGTAAATCAAAAAGTCAGAGTCACTAAAGGTGATGGCACGAATGTTGATGCAATCGTGTGTGGCTACGCAGATAAGTCATCACTCACGAATGACGAATATCAAATTTTGTTCATCAAATACACCACAGTTGGTGAATTTGAGCCTTCCGAAACTTTTTTCACAATCGGTTTGGGCAACATTGGTGTATCAAATTCAGTTTTATCCGACTCTGTAACACCCGGAACTGGTTTTGTTGAAACTTTTGTCACTGTTGATCAGGGTGTGTTTTATGTGGATGGTTACTTTTGCTTGGCAGATGCACAATCAGCAGCAGCCACAACCGAAAACACTGATTTAGGGTATAGAACATTTTTAGGCACTAACAGTTCCGTTGGCTTCAACGCTAGAAAAACTGTTGTAGACACCGAACTTGACACAACTCTTAGAGATCCATCTTTTGGTTTCAACAACTTCAACGCTCCGGGTGCAGATAGATTCAAAATTGATTTGGTTCTGGAGTCACGATCAGTAAGCGGCACAGCGACCGACTCAAACTCATTCACAATTGATGATCCCACTGACTTTTTTGAATTGGTCAGAATTATCAACGGTAAGGTTACGAAAAAAATCAAATATCCTGACTTAGCAGAGTTAGAAAAAACTTTAGCAAGAAGGACATTTGATGAGTCGGGTAATTACACGGTCAATCCTTTTGAGATTGAAGTAGGCACTCACGAAGAAATTTTTGGTGTAGTTGACGAATCTAAATTTGGTGTTCGTATCAGTCCCGGTAAAGCATATGTCAGTGGATTTGAATTTGAAACAATCGCACCTACGTTGTTAACTATTGATAAAGGTAATAGCACTCTTACAAGCACAAGAAACTACAACTTGGGTCAAGGATCATTTTTCAGACTGAAAGGTGCTGTTCGTTCTATAAATTCAGATGGACTTGATGGCACACCAGACATTCAAGGCATGACCCTTGATGGTTATATCAACAACACCTCTACTTTCTTTACTGATGGTAGTAGAGTGGATCTTGAAGACGCTCAAGGGAACGTGATTGGTAATTGCACACCGACTCACTTTATGTTTGGCAACGAAAAAGTTGACGCACCCGGACGACTTTACTTTCATACGAAAACAATGACTGGTAAAGATGCCAATATTAGAAAACTCGTTGCCAAAGACATAAATGATAATGAAATTTTTGGTGTTTCTTGTGATTTCTCTGGATCTGGTGAGGACACTATCGTTACATCATCCTCAAAGAGAATTGTTGATATTTCCTCATCCGGCTCAGTAAACAACATTGTCAATCCTACAAGAATCACTGTGGTAAAACCGTTTAGGGGAACCACCGATGCAAATGGTGTCGTTGGATTTACCAGCGGTGTCGGTAGCAAAGACTTCTTAGCATCAATTGGAGAGGACACAAACAACGCTCAGGTTAGACCAGTCGCAATCGTAAATGTGACAAACTCTGGTCCGGGTTCTGGCTCAACCTCTGATCTTGTTTTGGTCAGACCAATTTTGTCCTCATCCATTAATAACTCAGTTTCATCAATTAGTTTGAACTTTGGATCAAATTTGGCTTCAAGAGATGTTACATGTTTCTTGCCGATGTCTTTTGAATC
>CEOG01036478.1_pt1 | contig 14041 bp, 13 predicted proteins | sample 530301 | NCBI WGS metagenome assembly CEOG01 (sample SAMEA2619903, study PRJEB7988) | marine metagenome | biome: marine biome (ENVO:00000447); feature: surface water layer (ENVO:00002042); material: "saline water (ENVO:00002010), including plankton (ENVO:xxxxxxxx)" | depth 5 m | reverse complement strand
GAACCGTCAAAGGCCGCCGCTCGCATGGAAGCGGTCGTCGCCCAGAACACCCGCTGCAAGACGCCCCGTTACCACTTCATCATCACCTTCGATCCGGGTGACGCAAAGAAGGGCAAGGTGACACCGGAGATGATGAAGGACATCGCCAGCGACACCATCGAGCGGCTTGGCCTGACCGAACACCAGCTTCTGGTCTATGCCCATAACGATACGGCGCATCCGCACATGCACTTTCTGGTCAACCGGATTCATCCGAGATCGCTTCGGGCATGGAGCCGCACCGACGAGGGGCGACGGTTGACCACCATCTGCCGGGACATCGCCAAAGAGCGAGGGCTGAATGTTGCCCGTGACCTTGCCGCCGAACGCAAACAGCAGGACCGCACCAAGGCCATCGATGACCATGAGTACAGGATTGCCGAACGGGAAGGGCGGGAGCCTTTGGCTCCCTTCGACAAGCGGGGTATTCTGGAACTCCGTCAGGCTGTCAAGGATGACTTCTTTGACGCAGCGTCTTGGGATGATCTAACGGGCCGCTTGGCAGAGAAGGGATACAGTCTGCGCCGCAAGGGGCAGGGTCTTGTTCTCACGGACGGCGAGCGTGTGGCCAAGCTGTCTGACCTTGGCAAGGGGGTGCGCTTTAAGGAGCTGGAGACACGCTTCGACCTGCCCTACGACGTTTGGCACAGTCAGGAAATCTCCCGCACGGCGGTTGATGAGCTGGGGGCCGGACCAAAGACCCATGACGGGATGGCGCCGGAAGAGAAAGCCCGCGCCGAGGCGCAGCATCGTCTTGAGCAGCTGAAAACCACCCATGCCCGTGATCCCATAGAGGTACTGGATACCGTCGATCAGGACTACCTTTATTGGAGCGGGGTGCAGGATGCCTATCGCCAGTCCGAGCGGCGTATCGCCATGGAGCAGCGAAAGACGGAACGCCTTCAGGCCGATATGACCCGCCAGCAGCATTGGGAGAATACTCGCCACAAGCAGCTCATGGAGCAGCTTGCTGGTGTCTATGTTGATGCGGAACGGGCGAGGTCAAATTGGTTAAAGCTGGAAGTGACCCATGGCAGCGATATGGCTGATGCCATGGTCACGCAGGACCCACGCGTGCTGGGGGAGATACAAAAAGACATTGTTGGCCACACCGGAAAGCGTGAGGCCGACAAAGCCTATCGGGCGCTAGTCAAGCACCGCCGCCAGTGGCGTGACGCACGGGACAGAGTTGCAGGGGCATTCTCCCGCATCGACCAGCAGAGGCGGGCGATGGAGCTTGCTGTCAGAGATTATGAAGCGCTCCAACGTTCAGGTGGGGATGCAGGTTGGATAAGTGGCGTGGTTCTGGAGAAGATTAAGGCCCGGGCAAAGGCGCTGGACCGAGTGACCGGCGATATGATCCATAAAGCCCGTCTTGCCGAGGATCGCAAAGAGCAGCTCTACCGGGCATGGCGCAAACATGAAGAGCGCCGCCGCCAGCGTGAGCGGGAACGTGCCATGCGGGATTTGGGGTTGTAATTTTGGCGGGGAAACATATCAGTTATTCAAACAGCCAAAGGTGCTGAGCCTGACGCAGGAAGCCTTATGTAATTATTTCCATTGGATTACTTACGTTTCTTGGCTTTCCTTTTCCCCTCATCAAATTTTTGGCACATGCATCTTCCGCATCAGGACCCCCACTGTAGCGTCCCACTTATTATTCGGTCTTGTAACTTGCTTTGTGACAGTTGCGAATAATTTATCATACGAACGAACATGAGGCGACAAAACGATGGAAATTATCATCTATGCACAGGGAGTTGACTGGGTAATTAAGCAGACAAACTCATCGTTTCCAAAACATTACCCTTCACGGCAAATTGCGCTCGATGCGGCGAGGAAAATTGGCCGAGAGACTGGTGCAAGGCTTGTGCTTTATGAACGCGACAAACCAATTCCGACAGTTTACGATTCTGGATCATATTGATAGGAAATTCGCTAAAGGCTGAGAAAGACCGTCCATAGCTCCGCTTAATTACTAGGATGATCCCAACGCCTCAAGTACCGGACATTCTGGCACCTGCTCGCCAGAGCACTGCGCCGCTGTTGCCGCCAGCACTTTCTCGATTCGCTTTAGATCCGCGATCTTGGTGCGCACATCTGAGAGGTGGCGCTCCGTCCGTTCCTTGACCTCCGCACAAGTCTGTGTCCCGCCATCCACCAAAACAAGCAAGCCTCGAATTTCCTCGATTGCAAAGCCCAGTTCGCGGGCGCGCAGAATGAAGCGCAGGCGGGAGGCATGGCTCTCGTCATAGACCCGATAGCCTGAACCCGTGCGGGGCGGGTCTGGCATCATGCCGATTTTCTCGTAGTACCGGATGGTCTCCAGATTACAACCGGTTCGCCGCGCCAGAGCAGCACGCTGTAAACCCTTTCTGGTAACATGATCGTTCATTTCGCAAAAACTTCTTGAGCCTGTAGTTACTACAGACTCTATCTTAAAATGAGAACAAGGACGAGGACAATGAAACATGACTCCCATACGAGCGGAAACAGCGGCGTCTCAGTCTGATAGCGCTGCGGATCACAAGAACGGTTGGTTCGCCGCTGGCGGTGTCGTCGGCGCGGTCCTGGCATCGACCTGCTGCGTCGCGCCGCTGGTGCTGCTGACGCTAGGGATTTCCGGCGCCTGGATCGGTTCCCTGACGGCGCTGGAGCCCTACAAGCCCTATTTCGCGGCGGTGGCGCTGGTATTTATCGTTCTCGGCTTCCGGCAGGTCTATTTCAAAGCCAAGCCCGCCTGTGTCGAGGGATCGTACTGCGCCAAACCGCAATCCGCCCTCATCACGAAAACTGCCCTCTGGGTGGCGACCGCGCTGGTCCTTCTGGCCCTGACGATCAACTGGTGGGCGCCACTCTTCTATTAAGGAGCAACCGATATGAAACGATCCCTTATCTTAGCAGCCGCCGCGCTCGCTCTCGGCGGACTCGGTACTTTCGGCTTTATAGTCGTATCACCCGTTTCCGCACAATCTAATGGCGTTCAGGTGGCAGCCATGATGTCAGCGACATTCGCGGTCGAGAACATGACCTGCGCGCTCTGCCCGGTCACGGTGAAAAAGGCGATGGAGCAGGTCAACGGCGTGCAATCGGTCGAGATCGACTTCGCGTCTAAGACAGCGACCGTTGCCTTTGACCCGTCGGTCACGACGATCGAGGCCATTGGCGCCGCATCGGCCAATGCGGGTTACCCCGCATCGGTCAAGGGTTAGGGCGGAGCCGATGAAGGATGCCACCATCCTGAAGGCGGGCATCATCGGCTCGGTGATTGCGGCCATCTGCTGCTTTACGCCGGTGCTCGTCGTGGTATTCGGCGTCGTCGGTCTGTCGGCCTGGCTCGGCTGGCTCGACTATGTGCTGCTGCCGGCACTCGCGATCTTCCTGGGCATGTCGGCCTATGGCCTTTGGCGGCGGCAACGAGCGGCGGCCTGTTGCGCAACTGAAACGCAAACCACCAAGGAAAGCGACTGATATGACCGATTGCTGCACCACTGACGGAAAGAAGAACACCTGTGACCTCGCTGTCATCGGTGCGGGCTCGGCAGGCTTTTCCGCCGCCATCACGGCAGCCGAACTAGGGGCAAGCGTCGCCCTGATCGGCCATGGCACTATTGGCGGCACCTGCGTCAATGTCGGCTGTGTGCCGTCGAAGACCATGATCCGCGCTGCCGAGGCGCTGCATGGCGCGCGTGCGGCAGGCCGCTTTCCCGGCCTCGTGGGAGAGGCGTATGTCGACGACTGGCATAGTCTGATCGCCGCCAAAGACGACCTCGTCTCCACCCTTCGGCAAAAGAAGTATGCCGACCTGCTGCCCGAGTATGACGGGATAGCTTATCTGGAAGGCGCGGCGCGGTTGAACGGCTCCGGTGTGCTCGTCGAAGGCAACCCTGTCGCCGCCGAGAAGATCATCATCGCCACGGGCGGACGGCCTGCCGTGCCGCCAATTCCCGGCATCGAGACCGTGTCCTACCTGACCAGCAAGACCCTGTTGGAATTGAAAAACATCCCAAAAAGCCTCATCGTCATTGGCGGCGGCTATATCGGCGCGGAGCTTGCCCAGATGATGGCGCGCATGGGCGTCGAGGTAACGGTGGTCTGCCGGTCACGGCTGCTGCCGCAGGTGGAGCCGGAAGTTTCGGACGCGCTGGCTGCGGCCTTCCGCGCCGAAGGCATCACCCTCTACTGCGGCATCACCTATGAAGCCTGCCGAGAAGATGAGACAGGCGTGACCGTCTGTGTCGGCGAAGGCGGCGAGCTGGTCGAGCTGACGGCCGAGCGGCTTCTGGTCGCCACGGGGCGCACCCCCAACACCGAAACCCTCGGCCTGGCAGAGGCCGGCGTCGCGCAAGACGGCCGCGGCGCCATCGTTGTCGATGACCACATGCGCACGTCAAAAGCCGGCGTCTATGCGGCGGGCGACGTGACCGACCGTGATCAGTTCGTCTACATGGCAGCCTATGGCGCCAAGCTGGCCGCGAAGAACGCGCTGAATAGTGAGAGCCTTGCCTATGACAACAGCGCCATGCCGTGGGTGGTGTTCACCGACCCGCAGGTAGCGGGCGTGGGACTGAGCGAGGCGGCGGCGAAGGCTGCCGGTCATGAGATCAAGACTTCCATCGTGCCGCTGGACCAGGTGCCGCGTGCGCTGGCCGCCCGCGACGCACGTGGGCTGATCAAGCTGGTTGCGGATGCCAAGACCGATCGCCTGCTCGGCGGACAGCTCCTTGCGCCAGAAGGCGCGGACAGTATCCAGACGCTGGCCATGGCGCTCAAGTTCGGCATGACCGCAAAGGCGTTGGGCGAGACAATTTTTCCGTATCTGACCACGGTCGAAGGATTGAAGCTCGCCGCCCAGACGTTTGATAAGGATGTAGCAAAGCTGTCCTGCTGTGCTGGCTAATGCTGAAGTTTTCATAACGTCTACGCCCGAACTTTTTCTGTCTAGCATGAAATCATTTACGACATAACGCTTCTAACATAGTTGTTTGTCAGTAAAGCATTTTCGTGAAGCGACATAAGCGTCTGTAACCGAAACATCTTCATCCCGCTTGACCTTAAACCGTCGCTCTTTTGCGACGCATGCGGCGTTTCGGTCTTTCCCCCAACTCTGACTAGGGAGCCCGATTTTTTCGGGTACAGACTTATGGACGCAAATACCAATCCTCGTGACGTACTCCCCGTAAACAGCTGGACAACCAGACAGGAAGTCCGCAAGCAGATGTGGGAGCGGCAATCCTGGTCGACCCAATATGACCTTGTCACCCCGACGGAGGACAAGCTCGACCAGTCCTTGCTCTTTTTGACGCGGGACATGGGCCTCGACGATGTCCTTGAGCCGTTTCGTATCTTCGTCTCCGAAAGGGCGCTTGCGCTCTTCAATCAGGTGACGTGGATGGGCAAGGACTATGCGGAAGCCAGCAACGAAGCCAAGATCGCATACGAATCTGCGAATGGCCTTAACGGGCGATATCAGGGCATCGTATCTGCCGTGATCCATCTCCGTTCCGCCACAGCTACCGCTGCGAATGTTGCGGTGAAAAAGGCCATCGGCGAGTGCGGCCAGAGGTACAACATCTACAGTGATGTGCAGAGCCAGGAAGGTCTTGTTCTGGCAGAAAAGCTCATCAATGTACTACGATCGGAGGGCTTGATTTAAATACTCAAGCCGGAAGCCATCCTTCGGGGTGGCTTCTTTTTTAGCAAAGGTCTTATTCGTTAAAGCCTTAGAAAAATTGGCTATAAAAAATGCGGACATTCATGCGGACATATGAGCGGCGTATTTCAGGGGTGAAAATTCAAAAAAGATATGCTATATAGTAAGTTATGAAGAAAAAAGATGCGGACCTACAAGCGGACATAAAACCGGTCGATGACCGAGGGGAATCCATCGGGCTCATGGAGCCTATGGTCGTGTCTGACAGCTCCCGGCACCGTGCAGAACTGGCCGACCTGGCTTTCGTTCTTGCCACGGAGACGGCGGCCTTTAAAAGCAGTCTGCCTCACGGTGTGCTGACGGCGCTCGCCGATCTGGTTCGCTCAATGAACTGCTATTACAGCAATCTGATTGAAGGGCATGACACCCATCCGGTCGATATCGAACGTGCCCTTAAGAATGACTATAGCGCCGATGCCCGCAAGCGAGACCTTCAGCTTGAAGCCAAAGCTCATATCACCGTTCAGAAATGGATCGATGATGGTGGGTTAAAGGACAAAGCGACGTCGCTGGACAGTGTCCGCACAATCCATAGCCGTTTCTGTGACCTGCTACCGCCAGACATGCTTTGGGTTGAAGACCCTGATACTGGGGTGAAATACCCCCTTGTGCCGGGCGAACTGCGCACGCGCGATGTGAAAGTCGGCAAGCACGTTGCGGTCAGCCCCGGTGCTGTGCCTCGGTTCCTGGCCCGCTTTGAAACTGCCTATGCAAAACTTGGCAAGGTGGATGCGGTTCTGGCCGCTGCTGCCGCCCACCATCGATTGCTTTGGATTCACCCGTTTATGGACGGTAATGGCCGTGTTGCACGGCTCATGACCCATGCCATGCTGCTTGATGCCCTTGATACGGGCTCTGTTTGGTCGGTGGCCCGTGGGCTTGCCCGAAACGAGGCAAAGTACAAAGCACGACTGGCGGCTTGCGATCTTGACCGCCGTAACGATCTGGATGGTCGTGGCACGCTCAGTGAAGAAGAGCTGGCGCAATTCACCCATTTCTTTTTGGAAATCTGCCTGGACCAGGTCCGCTTCATGCGCGACCTCGTCGAGCCGAACAAGTTACGCACGCGCATACTGATGTGGGTTGAGGAAGAGATTAGAACGGACGCCCTGCCGCCAAAGGCGGGTGCGGTGCTTGAGGCCATTCTTTACAGAGGTGAACTTCCCCGTGGCGATGTTTCCAAGCTTTTAGGCATGACGGACCGGCACGCACGGAGGATTACATCCGCCCTTTTGAAAGCAGAGGTTCTGACCTCTGATAATGACCGTGCTCCACTGCGACTTGCTTTCCCCGCAAGTCTTGCCGCCCGTTGGATGCCAGGGCTGTTTCCGGAGCAAGCAGACGATTAGCAGAAAAAAGCCGACGCCCTATAGGTGTCGGCCAGAGTCTGATAGTTCCAGGTCAGTCCTGCCACTTGTCCCATTTGCCCCAGAAACTCCATTCCCAGCGGTCGAAGTAGCGTATCTTGTCGGCCAGGATGGGGCGCATCCCCTGAACAAACAGCAGCTGCTTCTTCGTCGGCAGGGCCATCACTTCATCCTCAGTCATCAGCGGTCGGGAGCTTTTCATGGTGCCCCGGTGAACGCTGTGCGGTAGCAGACTGAACGGGAACGATGCTGACTTGCCCTCGGTCTCCACATCGACGGTGGTGACACCAAGGAGGGCTGACAGCTCTTTGGCCGTTTGCGCGTCCGCCACGTTGAACGCCTGCCTGACAGCGCAGTTGGCAACAATCGACCGCCATTTACGGTAGGTCTTTTCGAGCTGCGCCATGTCCTGAAAGAACAGCCAAAGGGTGACACCATACCCTGCGATATAGCCGATTGCCTCTTCCAGCACCTTCAGGTGCCCCAGTGCCGCAACCTCATCGAGCAGGAACAGCACCCGATATTTTGGGCGCTTTGTTGACCGTGTCATCGATGCCATCGCGACACCGACCATCACCCGCACGAAGGACCGGCAGACGACAAGATACTCCGGCGGAATGGATAGGTAGACCGTTGCGGGTTCATTCTTCAGATCCTGGAAGCGAAAATCCGAACGGCTTGAAGCCCGAGCAAGCGGTTTATGGCTTTGCCATATGGCCAGGTGGTTCTGGGCCGACGAGATAACGCCGGAGCGCTCCTTGTCTTCCTTTTGGCTAAGCGCCTTGGCGCGGGATTTAATTTCCGGGTGCTGGTGGGCCGACATGATGGTTATCAGCTCGCCAAGCTCGTCTTTGTTTGTGGTGGCAATATCCGCCACGCAGCCCAGGGTGCGCATATGTCCCGGCATTTCGTTTGCTACATACAGGATGAGCGCCGAAATCAGATTTCGGGCTTCATCATCCCAATAGGTGTTCTCCCCGTGAGGAACGACGATCAGGTCCGCAATAAGCGCGGCGTCTGCCGTCTCATGCATGGTGCCGAGGCGGATAAAGTCGAGCGGATTGAAGCTCGCCGGTTCTATATTCTCCGCGAACGGCGCGAGGGCGTAAACGGCTCCCCGTTTTGCTCGCTCCCTTGATGTGACCGCATAGTTCTCGCCCTTTACGTCGATCACCACGCAGGAACCGGGATGGTCGATCAGGTTGGGGATCACACCACCAGCACCCTTACCACTTCGGGTCGGTGCAAAAGTCAGGATATGCCCCTCACGGCTGAAACGCAGCAGGTTGCCAGCCAACCGTCCAAGCAGGAATCCCCGACCGCCAAATATGTTGTTGACGCTGACTTCCGCCTCGCTCGCGAAGCGGGCAGAACCATGGGATGTTGAAGGCTTCCAGATCAGAGCGGCAATCTTTTCGCCTGTATGGCGGATCATCACGCCGGACATGCACATCAGGCTGGCCATAACCAGCATCTGGGTATCGTCTTCCCTGAAATGCCAAAGCGCCCAGAGCGACAGGAGAAGGGGAAGACCCTTCCAAATCAGTCGGGGCAGGAAAAGTATGATGAATGACGATAGCCGGAAACCGGCCTTCATCGATCCCAAAATCATGTAAATAAACGGCATAACAAATGTCTCCATTCGGGAGACTGCTATTTTTTGCCGTTTGAGGGCTTAAAAATTATTCAATGCTTACCATAACAAGTAATGCGGACCAGCAATGTCCAATATGGATGGGTTGACGGATCGATTTCCAAGGTCAAAATAACAGTCTCCACTGTTCCTCGTCAGCCCTCCATATCTCTGTTTTGGTTATGCTTTTTGGGTGTTCAAGTGCTCGAAATGGGTGCTTCGATCTGGTTCAAAAGCCTCAATAAAGCTCAATTCTATCCAGTAGAAAAAATTCTTTGGTTCCTACATCTCTTGGTTGCCAGTTGCGTCTAAAATGGACACAATAGCTACAACAGGGGATTAGCTCCATGAAGACGATATCTGCGAGAGAGGCCAAAAACGGCTTTGGGCGTCTCATCGACACTGCACGCGCTGAACCGGTTCTGATCGAGAAACACGGGCGAGGGGTCGTCGTCGTCGTGGCTGTGGAGGAATACGAGCGGTTGGTGTCTCGCAAGGCCGTACAAAATAACAAAAAGATAAAAGGTGCTCGCTGAAATGCGCTTGTCCTGGAATGAAATTCGTATTCGCGCCGCTGCCTTTGCCGATGATTGGGCAGGCGAAGGTTATGAGAAAGGGCAGACTCAGCTTTTTTACCGCGACTTTTTTGAAGTCTTCGGCGTACCCGTCCGTCGCGTTGCCAGCTTTGAAGAGCCAGTCAAGAACCTTGGCGACAAGCGTGGTTTCATCGATTTGTTTTGGAAAGGTGTCGTCCTCGTTGAACAGAAGAGCGTCGGGCGAGACCTAAAAAAGGCGAAGACGCAAGCTCTCGATTATTTTCCCGGCCTCAAGGATGCCGACCTTCCTCGTTATATCCTGCTCAGCGATTTCCAGAGTTTTGAACTTTATGACCTTGAAGAAGGCGACGCTCTGTCGATCTCCCTAGCCGACCTGCCTAAGCATGTGGAGAAGTTCGGCTTTATCCTTGGCGTGCAAAAGCGGTCGTTCAAGGATCAGGACCCGGTCAACATTCAGGCGTCCGAGTTGGTTGGCAAACTGCACGACGCGCTTGAGGATGCGGGTTATACTGGCCACGATCTTGAACAGTTCCTCGTGCGAACGGTTTTTTGCCTCTTCGCCGATGACACCGGCATTTTTGAGCCACGCGACATTTTTCTTGACCTTCTAGAAAACCGAACCCGCGAGGACGGGTCTGACCTTGGCGGCTGGTTGGCGCAGTTATTCCAGATTCTCAATACGCCAGAGGATAAACGTCCGAAGAACCTCGATTCTGATCTTGCGCGCTTCCCCTACGTGAATGGCGATCTGTTTCGTGATCCCCTGCTTATCCCGTCATTTGACACAGCGATGCGGCGCAGATTGATCGATGCTTGTCAGTTTGACTGGTCGGGGATATCCCCGGCGATCTTTGGCTCGCTCTTCCAGTCTGTAATGGATAAGAACGAGCGCCGCGCACAGGGAGCTCACTATACTACCGAGAAGAACATCCTAAAGGTGATTGAGCCGCTATTTTTGACTGATTTGCGCGCCGAGCTCGAGCGATTGAAGGCCCGCAAGGACAGCCGCCGCCGCGTCGAGTTACAGGCGTTCCACAAGCGATTGACTGCGCTGACGTTCTTTGATCCGGCCTGCGGCTGCGGCAACTTTCTGATTATCACCTATAGAGAATTGCGAGCGCTTGAGATTGACCTGATCCGCGAGCTTCGCGCCTATCGCACTACTGAAGACCAGCAAGAACTGGACGCTGCCGACCTGTCGCTTCTGAACGTCGATCAGTTTTACGGCATTGAGATCGGTGAATTCCCGGCCCGTATTGCCGAAACGGCGCTGTGGATGATGGACCACATCATGAACAACCGGCTCAGCCTGGAATTCGGGCAGAGCTTCGTTCGCATCCCGCTCAGAAAATCGCCTCATATCGTCCATGGGGACGCATTGGAGACAGACTGGAGTAGCGCTCTGCCGCCCGCGAAATGCAGTTTTATTCTGGGTAATCCACCTTTTATTGGCGCGAAATATCAAACCGATGCGCAACGCGCCCAAGTGCGCGCTATCGCAGCCTTGGGAAAGACTGGCGGAACGCTGGACTTTGTTACCGCATGGTTCATCAAAGCAGGTGAATATGTAAAGAGTACGTCGGCGCGGATAGGCTTTGTTTCAACTAACTCGATCACTCAGGGCGAACAGGTGGCGCAGCTTTGGCCCATCTTGTTTGACCGATGCAAGCTGGAAATCGCCTTCGCCCACCGTACCTTTGCCTGGGGGTCCGACGCGCGTGGTAAGGCGCATGTCCATGTTGTCATTGTCGGTCTAGCAGGGGCCAAGGCTGTACCCAAGAATCGGCGGTTGTTTTCTTATGACGATATCAATGGCGAACCACATGAAAGCTTGCATGCAGCCTTGTCGCCTTATCTGTTCGATGCCGGTGGTTTGGCTGATCCGCATGTAGTTGTTCGAGAGGCGTCGCGCCCATTAAACGGGCTACCTCAGATTGTAATCGGATCAAAGCCGATCGATGGAGGGCACTACATTTTCAATGCCGAGGAAAGGAAGGAGCTTCTAAAGGTAGAGCCGGGCGCAGCGCCGTTGCTTCGGCCTTATGTTGGTGCGCAAGAATTTCTGAATGGCGGTGATCGTTGGATTTTAGTGCTGCAACAAGCTTCGCCCTCGCTTCTCGCATCTCTGCCAGTGGTCAAGGACCGCATTGCCAAAGTGCGGGCCGTTCGACTTGCTAGCAAGAGCAAACCAACACAAGCCCTGGCAGCGACACCTACGCAGTTTCACGTCAACGTCCTTCCCACTGCTCCCTTTCTTGTGGTGCCAGAAGTAAGCTCCGAGAGGCGGGAGTATGTCCCTATTGGCTGGTTGGAGCCGCCAACTATACCAAGCAACCTCGTCCGCATTGTTGGAAACGCAAATAAATCGCTGTTTGCGATGCTGACTTCGGCCATGCATATGAGTTGGATGCGCCACATCGGAGGGAGGCTAAAGAGCGATTATCGCTATTCCATCGGCCTCGTCTATAATACCTTCCCGGTGCCTCCAGCATCTGAACCTGCTCTGGCCAAACTAGAGCCGCTAGCGCAAGCTGTACTCGATGCCCGCGCCGCCCATGCCGGCGCAACGCTTGCCGAATTGTATGACCCGGACCTGATGCCAACTGCATTGCGAAGAGCGCATCAGGCGCTCGACCGTGCGGTGGATCGCCTTTATCGCAAGCAGGGATTCACCTCCGATCGTGAACGGGTAGAACACCTATTGTCCATGTATGAAAAAATGACGGCTCCTTTGGTGCCGCAGACCGCGATTCAGCGGAAACAAAAACGTCGTGTTGGAAAAATAACGACATAAGTGGAGTAGGTAATATATGAGTAACTGGAAAGAAATGGTACCTGGGTGTTTTGGAGAAACGGATAAAATATTCGCCGAACACCCTCTCGATGAGGATCGAGCATTTGAGCTTCTGAAGGTGTGCCGCGATCAATCCATCGGTTGGGCTGCGTTAGAGCGAGAGTTTCAGTCCTTCTTGTCAGGTTTGGACCCGAGTCATGTCTCAAGGCAGATTACAAAGGCAAGGCGGATGATGAAGGAATGGCTGCTGGATTGATCCGATAATTCGAGTGATTGGTTAAGGAAAGAAGCCCCGCCTTGCGGCGGGGCTTCGGTCATAGATAGGGGCCGTGTCAGGCCGCGTCGTTCAAAGCCTTCGGAGCCATACGCTGACCCTCCAGCCACTTGTTGAATTCGGCGCGGTCGATATAGACCCGTCCACCGATCTTGATCAGCGCAGGCTTCAATCCATTCGTTTCCGCATGAAATATCCACCAGCGCAGCTTGGCTTCCGTGATGAACGGTGCTTCCACCGCTACCTGCTTCACGGTCGCCAGGTCCCGAAAATCAACCATGTTAACCTCATGGTATAAGGGGCCTATAAAGAGCAGGAACCTAGACTATGCCTCAGAAAAGCTTTTCGTTCAATTGCTGGACGACGCCCTTGACGTGGCTCTCCGACAGGTGGGCGTACCGTCGTACCATCTGAAGGGTTCGATGACCCAAAATCTCGGCAATCTCAACGAGGCTTGCCCCGTTCATGGCCAGGTAGCTTGCGGTCGAGTGGCGAAGGTCATGGAAACGAAAATCATCGATACCTGCTGCATCACGGGCATTTTCCCATGCCTTGCGGATATCTATGGGCTCAAGGCCATCTCGTCTTGGAAAGAGCCAGCGTTTTGGCGCTGGTTCTTCCAGACTGTTGTAGAATTCGTTTACCTTGGCAATCTGTGTCGTTAGTAGATCATGCAGGTGATGAACCACTGGCACGGCGCGTGTGTCGCCGTTCTTGGTATTGCGCAGCACAGCTGTTTGGCGGTTTAGGTCAATATCACTGATTGATAGGTTGAGGATTTCGCTCTTTCTTGATCCCGTAGAGAGCGCGAATATGACGACGGGATAAAGCTGCTCATTGTCACTTTCCTGACACGCCTCCAGCAGCCGCTTCCGCTCTACATCGCTTAGATACCGAATGCGCTCGTTCCTGATCTTGGTGATTTTGTTTACACCATCAAGCGGGGTGTTGCCAATCCAGCCCCATTGCACCGCATGCTTGAACAACACTGCCAAGGTATCCCTGTAGTGTTTCAGGGTTTTGCGGCTCTTGGGTTTAGCCGGCTTGGATGGCGTATCGCTTTTCTTGTTTTTGAGGCGTCCATCGCCCGACTCTGCCAACTCGGCCATTTTCTCGCTGACGAGGTCTGGCGTAATGTAGGAGAGGGCATATTGGCCGAGTTCGCGTTCCCAATAATTCAGGAACGAGGCTTCAGCCCGCTTGGTGCTTTCGGCACGGTGGATGAATATCTCTCGTCGAAACCTTGCGATTACATCGTTGAGAGTTTTACTGGCCGCGGTTTTGACAACGTTTTTGAACTCGCCTGTACGTATTGATGCCTCGGTTTGCTGCACCCACAGTTTCGCGTCTGTGAGGCGGTTAAATGTCTTCTGCTGTTGGGGGTAGCCGGTGATGCGGACAATAGCCCGATAGACTGTACCCTTCTTTCTTTCTCGCTTGTGAATCCAGCCCATGCTATGCTCCCAAAACTCAATGATCTAAAAATCGTAAGCTATATTAATATCTTATGGGAATCGGCGCAAATATTTTTGGGAGTAAAATGGGAGTAATTGAGGTCAAGAAAGCCTCATAAAACCCAACACTCTCCAACAAGTGAAAAATCGTAAACCATTGAAAAATATATAGTATGGTATTGGGTGGTGTTGGTTCTTATAGGTTATCTC
>CEOG01004463.1_pt1 | contig 14085 bp, 13 predicted proteins | sample 530301 | NCBI WGS metagenome assembly CEOG01 (sample SAMEA2619903, study PRJEB7988) | marine metagenome | biome: marine biome (ENVO:00000447); feature: surface water layer (ENVO:00002042); material: "saline water (ENVO:00002010), including plankton (ENVO:xxxxxxxx)" | depth 5 m | reverse complement strand
TTTTATATCAACAACATAGAGAGCTTTAATCTACTTCGCGGAACGTTATTCAACGTCGAGAAATGAGTATAAAGAGTGAATTCAAAATCCCCCGCCGTAAAAAGCGTGCCGGTTCGAGTCCGGCCTCCGGTACCATTTTTTCTTTAAAATCAATGATGTGCAAGCAATAAATTCATCAACCCACTAAAAAACCCACGAATAAAATTCTGCTTTAATTCAAGTTTTAAAGTCTTCGTTGGTCAGTTGCACGGCTAGTCCAAGTCACATAGTGTCGGAGACGATGGATCCAGTCAGCACTTTAACTCACAAGTAGGCAGGCTTGTCGTGCCCTTGCCTCGAAGCTTGGGCTATTCAAACAATCCAACATGCTCCCGAGCCAGACAGCACTACTTCGACTTGTCAGCTTAGCTGCCTCCGCAATTCCTCTCCACCTCCTCTTCAGTGATCACAAACATGCGCGCCCCCACTTCCCCTTGCACACAACCGGAGCCCATCATCACTTATTCCAATCTGTTGGACCTGTACAGAAATCAGGCACACTCCCAGAGAGAGCTGGACCCACCTGATTGGACAGCGAGTGGACGAGGATAAGTGCTTCCTCCATCATGAGCATCGTGCTCAGGAGAGAAGCATGAGACGGAAACGACGTACCCATTCGCCCGAGTTTAAGGCCAAGGTGGCCCTGGCTGCTGTGCAGGGCGATCTTACCATGGCTGAACTGGTGAAGAAGTTTGATCTGCATCCCAACCAGATAACCGACTGGAAAAAGCAGCTCCTCGACAGTGCACCGGATGTGTTTGGCAAAGGCGCCAGGAAGGCCGAAGATGCTGCCGAAACAGTTCAGGAGCTCCATGCCAAGATCGGTCAGCTGACCATGGAGAATGATTTTTTAGGACGCGGGCTCGAAAGGATTCACGGGCCCAGAGGAAAGAAATGGTAGATCGGAAGGATCCATTGCCAGTGACGCGCCAGTGCGCGCTGCTGAAATCTACCTCGCTCGACGTTCTACCACGTGCCCAAGCCGGTGTCAGACGAGGAGCTCGTGCTGATGAAGCTGATTGACCGCTGCCACCTGGATTACCCATTCCTCGGTAGCCGGCGCATCCGCGACTGGCTTGAGGACGAGGGTCACTGCGTCAATCGCAAAAAGGTACAGCGCCTGATGCGTACCATGGGGCTGGTTGCGAGTTACCCCAAGCGCAACCTCAGTCTGGCGAACCACGCGCACAAGGTGTATCCCTACCTGCTGAAGGACCTGGTGATCGACCGGCCGAATCAGGCGTGGGCAACGGATATTACCTACATCCCCATGGCCCGCGGCTTCGTGTACCTGGTTGCAATCATGGGTTGGTGCTCCCGGCGCGTTCTCTCTTGGCGGGTATCCAATACTCTGGATGCCAGTTTCTGCGTTGACGCGCTGGAAGAAGCCATTGAGCGTCACGGGCCACCGGAGATTTTCAACACGGACCAGGGCAGCCAATTTACCAGCGAAGATTTTACCGGCGTTCTCAAGCAACACGGTATCAAGATCAGCATGGACGGCAAGGGGCGATGGATCGACAACGTCTTTGTGGAGCGGCTGTGGCGCAGCGTGAAGTACGAGGAGGTCTACCTGAAGGCGTACGACAGCATCGGTGCCGCACGAGCTTCCCTGGGCCAGTACTTTACGTACTACAATTCGAGAAGGAGACACCAGTCACTTGACCGGCGCACACCGGACAATGTGTACTATGAAGATGCTGCCAGGCTGGCGGCATGACCCGAGGACGCACTTATCCCGCTGTCCAACTTGCGGGGTCCATTTCTCTCCACTGTTTTGTGAAGAGCCCCGCTACTAGTCGGGCTTTCGTACCTGCTTTCGCTAACTGATAAGCAATAGCCCTTTCAGAGTATGGAATATTAAAACTAGGCCGCACGCAAGGTGCGTGACCGACAGAAAGCGTTCTGTATCCAAGAGCGATTGTAAACTGTAACAGTACGTTTGCCCGTTGTCCGCTCCCTCTCTCAGAATCGCTGAACTGCTATATCGGCCGGGAGCGAATATCTCCTACTTATAGACAACCTGCTCTGTTCGAGACAATTTCGGAATTCGGCCAAAAGCGGACATCTAACGCCTGCAGCATGCGCGGTTCGGGAATGGAGGCGAAGCCACAATGGAAAAGACGTCGCCCTGCATCCGATTGTTAAGCATTTTCACCACCGAGGCATCCGCAATTGTAGTGGTCTAATAGAACCGGACACTTTAATAAGCGACAATATTGGTCGATTATTGAGGTGTCAGCATGACTCAAAAACGTACACATAAACGTTACCCGGAACCGTTCAAGGAAGAGGCCGTCGCCATGGTTCGGGAGCAGGGATATACGGTCCCAGAGGCAGCCAAGGCGCTGGGTATCAACCCGGCACTGCTGTACCGCTGGAAGGACAAACTCGATGCCCAGGCCGAAGGCCGTGCTCTGGCTGAGTCCGAGCGCGAGGAGCTCAAGCGCCTTCGCAAGGAGAATCGTAACTTACGGACAGAAAAGGAAATTTTAAAAAAGGCGTCAGCCTTCTTCGCGAAAGAAATGAAGTGAGATTTGAGTTCATCCGGGCTGAATCGGTCCAGTACCCGATTCGCACCCTGTGCCGGGTCATGCAGGTCAGCACATCGGCCTACTATGACTGGGCGAGCCGGCCAGGCAAGGTGATCGAAGCGCAGGAACTGATGCTGCGCCGGCGCATGAAAGCGCTGTTCGAGAGAAGTCGAAGCAGCCTGGGTAGTCGGGAGATGATGAAAGCTCTGCGCGGAGAAGGCTTTGTAATCGGACGCTATCGAACTCGCCACTTGATGCAGCAAATGGGGCTGAAGGTGGTTCAGCGCGTGGCGCACAAAGTGACGACCAAAAGAAAGCACGGAGATGCCGTGGCGGATAACCTGTTGAATCAGAACTTCAATCCACCGGCACCGAATCAGGTCTGGGCCGGCGACGTGACCTACTGCCGCACTGGCGAAGGCTGGATGTACCTGGCGGTGGTCATGGACCTGCATTCGCGCCGCATCGTGGGCTGGCATATCGACAAGTGCATGACGACGGCGTTGGTTACTCGAGCGTTGATCATGGCCCATACGCTCAGGCGACCGCCCAAGGGCCTGGTGTTTCACAGCGACAGAGGCTCGCAGTACACCAGCGCCAAGTACCGCCAACTGCTGCGAGGCTATGGCATGCGTGCCAGCATGGGTGACGTCGGCGCCTGCTGGGACAACGCGGTAGTGGAGCGGTTCTTTGGCAGTCTCAAGCATGATTGGCTCTACAAAGTGGTGCAGCCGACACGTGAGCATATGAAGCAAGACGTTGCCGCCTATATCCGTTACTACAATCTGGAGCGGCGTCATACAGCAGCCGGTGATCTGTCACCGGTGGAGTACGAAAACTCGCTGAAAAAAGTGTCCGGGAATTGTTGACCAGAACAAATGGTCTGTGAACGGGAAATTCAAAGTACGGGTACTGTTCCTGATACCAAACAACCATTTCTCGACAGAAGCTTTTGAATTTCTCATCTCGCCATATGATTTTCATCTGCTTCTTGGAAAGCCTACTACTTCTATCTTCTTGATGCTTTGCTTTGAATACGCGGCCCGTATAAGGATTTAGTTTAGGCCACTTATTGTTTTGGTTCTTGTAATGACCGTGAGGTACGGAAGGATAGGAGTCGGGGTCCGATTTCGTGAAAACCCAGATTCCTAGGCACAGAAACTCCATCCAGTTTTCGTCGCTTCTAGTAGAGCTTCCGCTTCCCTCATGAACTTTTGAGACCGTCGAATCACCCTTATCGAAGTCCTCATGCCGTCCGTCTTCCGGATAAACCTCCTCTCCCAGCTCTTCCCGAGGATCCGAATTCACCTCTGCATCGTCAGATAGCCATAGGGCTACCTCGACACGCTCCCAAAATTCATCATGACTAATCAAGCCAAGCTGGTGATGAATTTCCGCCATGTTGATCAATACATTTCTCATAGTCACTCTGATGCTCAACGCCCGCAACACCTAGAAATTTGGGGCGCAGCGCAAAATTGATCCTAGTGCTTACGCCTGTTACACGTGATCTGCACCGTCGTCGCTATCTCCATACCCGGCCAGAAGTGCATTGTGTTTTTTACTCTGACCTCAAATTTTTTCTCAACCAGCCGGAACCAAATTATGGAAAATAAACCGCATAAAATCTCGAGCAGTATTACGCTGATCTTCAACATCATTCCCCGGAAAAATATGATGCTCTGGATTCAGGGTTTCCCTCCATTGGTGCAACTCCATTGAAACCGATTCGCTAATGATGCCGTTAGCGGTCAGGCCGTCTATTCGTGCTCTCAAATTATCATTACTAATATTGCGCTCTCGTATCTGCTTGCCAAACCGGTATGACAACTCAGCTTCTAGGAAAACTCTAGGTCGATATTTTAGACGATCCACTCGGCGCTCTATAAAATCGATAATGTCTTCGCGACAATCGTCATGAAGAGTCAGCAAAAAATTACCTATATCGCCAACCTCTAATCCAGAAGATTCGGTATTTTTTGTGATTGTTATCAGCTTAATGTCGTGATTATTTGAAAAAGCATGTGTTTTCAAAAACTGGGCGATTCCTTCCCTATAGTGGCTGAGCAATATTATTTGTTCACACCGACTAGACAACTCAATCAGCTTCTTATGGGTTTGTGTTACGCGGTGGTCATCGAATGAGGTTACAGGATCATCAAACACAATAACCGTTTTCGCTAAATCCTCTGCACTCATTGCATCCAAAGAAGATAAAAAAACCGACAATCCCAACGCTCGTCTGTCAGACTCACTAAATACCTTATCAAGATCGCTCTCATTCACATATTGATCTTTGAATTTAACTTTCAAGAAATATACGGGCCGATGACCAGATCTATCCAAGCCTCGCATGAGTTCAAAATCATGGCTTCCCAAAGCAGTAAAGTACCTGTTTATCTTGCCAAAATAGTTATTTAGGTACTCACTCTGATCATTGCGAAGAGATTCTTCAAGTTGAGGAATTTCAGTTTCCAGTGCGGCTATACTTTCATTGAGTTGCAGAAACTCGTCACAAGCCGCTCTTTTTTCATAACGTAATATTTTCCTGGAAACCGACATGCCTTGCGTAGTAATTTTCTCCTGACTTTGATTTATTTCATGATCGTTGCTGCTTCTTTTGAATTGATCGAACTTCTCATTAATAGCGTCGATCAATTCATTCAGAGATATTACAAATGCAGCAATGTTATCAATTTTAGTAACTAGATGGCCAAGATCAACCACACCAACGGCCTGGTGCGGTCTCGCTCTTTTCGATGTCAGTGCTTGCTCAAAAGTTTTGTTAACACTAGTCAAAGGCGCCGCAGCTGATTCAGACAATTCAAGTAAATCATCCATACATGACTGATATTTCGCCTTTAAATCTTGAAACTCAGCATCTTCAGCTAACTCAGGATATGTCTGAAAAACTATTTCATTCTGTTTAACAGCTTGTTGCTCTGGCGATGGCAGTGTTACTGAGAGCATTGGCTGACATCGTTCAATCTCTTGGTTAATATATCGCTCATGCCGATCAAACTCTTCGTTAAAACATTGCTGATAAGCATCGAGAAGTACTTTTGCATCATCGCTGTATAACTGACCGCAAAACGCGCAGTAATTATTGTTGTTATATACAAGGCCTGCCTGAATCCAACGGTCAGCACCATCTTCTCTCAGGCAATGGTTTCTAATATGAGCGTCTAGCTGTGCCTTTGCTGCCACATGGTGAGTTTCAATTGATGTCTGGAGTAGCTGATTAAGTTTATGTGAACCTTCGTCAACCTGTGAAGTAAAGTTCACAGAGCTAAGATTTGATCGGCCTCGAATAGCTGCCGCGTCTTTTTTTCTCCTGTTTAAGGCACTATGTTCTTCGCGCAGATTATCCCGCAGAGCAATCAATTCATCAATCGAGCCTGGAGACTCTGTTGCAATAAATTCGTCCAGCGCATCAATATTGTGTAGAGTATCTTGCTCAAGAGATTTTTTTCTTGCAGTTCTTTGGCGCTTTTCCTGTTTCTTTTGCTCAATTAATTGAGCAGTTTCCACACCTTGTGAACCTAGAATAAAATCACTGAATTTGACCTTGGTATCACGAGTGAATTTTCTGGCAACGAACACATGCTCATGGAAAAATGCATCATCATAAACACGTAGCAGATGCGTATTGGTCAATCCGCGTTCCCACATCCCACGGCGAAAGAGGGCTCTACCATCTCCCTCATTTTGACCTTCTAAAGCAAATCCCATATCAACGAGCTGCCCCTGATCGGTACCTGGGATACTACTTCTTGCCAGAATCCCTGAAGGATCGTGTTTCCGTAATGATGAAAAAATATCACCTAACGTAGATTTTCCATACGTGTTGCGGCCATATATTAGAGTAACCTTGGCGAACTCAACGGGCCTCGCCTGACACTCCTGAAAAGCGCCGATATTTTTTATATGTGATATTCGTTTAAGCATTTTTATTACTTCACTTTTATTCTTCGATCAAAGGGATTAGAACCAATGTTTCTAAGGTGTAGGGGGATGGCAAGATGTCCGCTTCGGGTCGCAAGCTGCCATCCGAGCTACAGTCATTCGGGGACTATATCAGACGTGAATTGATTCGCTAGCACGTGAAGGGAACTAATATGCATGCACAAACCTAAGGTGCAACAACCTCCTAGCTCCTTGGCCTCAATCCCTGATGGAAAGGAGGAGAAATCCGATCTACACTTACAAAGCTGAATTTTCTACAAGACGGTCGAATGGAATGAGAGAAGGACCTATCCAGGTGACTATTTCTGTCTTCAAAGCACTGTGGCTGGTAATCGGCGATGTGGTTGCATCAGCTGAGCTGCAGCCTGACAAGCGCGATTTATGTGACTCTGATTTGATCGGTGAACTTAATCATCGCACCGGTCGCCTTGACGCCGGCCATGACCCGTATGGATGGTATGATCAGGATTAGGGCGTTTAGCGGCCGATTTTCCTGCTTACAGCAGCTTTGCCGATAGCTGCGCCCTGCTGCCCTGCGTCCTGACCGGGACGCGCCAGCGGTCCTGACGCAGTGCTGATTGCACGCCCGACATGGATCCCCACCCACGCCATCATGCCGCTCCAGAGGAGGGGTAATCCCAGATATAGGCTGGTCGTGATCATGTTCAACAGCAGACGCTTGGCATCGTGTTCGCCTGGGTTTGCGAAAATCTGCAGGAATAAATTGGCGTCGGGATACATGGCGCCAATCAGGTTCTGATCCACCCACATGGCGAGATACCACAGGACGGTCCAGAACTTGACCGTGAAGATCGCCATCGCGCCAGTGACCATCATGGCCAGCGAATAGCGCGACAGCACCACGATCATGGGTAATAGGGCGTAAATGCTGAGCAACAGCAGTGCCTGGACCATGGGCAGGGCCTGAAGGACGGCAGTGATGGTAACCGCAAACAAACCTGAGGCTGTTACGACCCCACCTGCGGCGAGGCCGCCCTTCACCAGGTTCTCCGCCGTGGCAAGCCACCCCGTGTTCGCCGTATTGCCCGCTACGAGTTCGTTATTGGACCAGATCGGGGGTGCGTTGGTCAGCACCGTGCGGGCGACGGCATCCTGTTGCTGCTCACTGGCCAAGCCGGGCGCAATGGTGACTACCAGGCCGGACAGTCCACCGGCCGTGGCATCCGCCGCGTCGATCAGTTGCTGGCGCAAGCCACCGGTGCCCTCCTCCCACCATTGCTTGCAGGTAGGTTTTCCCCATACGGGTGGTGCGGCCGGATCATATTCGGTATCGCGCAGGGCATTGTAGGGCCAGCCCGGAATCTGTTTGATGGGGCGCAAGTCGTCATAGTAGCCCGGCGTCTCCCGATAGACATGAGACCCCATCCAATCGGGGTCATCCGCGCCGTAGGTGTTCAGGGGTGCGGTAACCGCAGGCGTGGCCGGTTGCGCAGCCTGGTAGCGGGAACGGGCCGGGATATAGCAGTGACTGAAAAAATCGCTGACCGCCTGCCGCAATCTTGGATCAGTAATGGTGGCCAAGCGTGCCTGCTGCTCGTAGGTGCGCAGATCACTGGCACGGGGCAGTCCCGCGATCACCGCGTGGTTTATACCGGAGGATACGGACAGCACAGCGTACCACCACACAGGCAGGTTCACGGTGGCCGGGGAGCCGGTGAAGCCCGTGACACCGTAGGTGCTTTGACTGTCTGTGGGGGTGGCCGTGCTAGGTGTCGGGTCCGCAAGAGTCGCCTGCGGTGCATAGCTGAGGGTGCTGGCGTTGAGCGGCGTCAGTGCCGCAGGCTGGCCTGCCAGCACCACCACAAACAGCGCGATGAACAGTTCGATCTCCATACGTCGCAGAGAGAGCCCGGTCACCGAGCCAAACTCGCCGCCCTGCGCCGGTTCGCGCCAGTTATCGATCAGGATGCCCAGAAACGGCAAATAGACAATACCGGTGCTGACCAGCACATCCCACAACACGCCATAGAACGCCCAGCCAAAGAGCGTGGTAAAGAGCTCCAGATAGCTGTCGACACTCACGAGCCGGCACCGAAGGCGGCGGCAATCTTGCCTGGCAGATTGTGGCCGATCACCAGTTCGATCAACAGCAGCCAGCCAATGACCCGCCAGCGCAGTTTATCGAGGTGGGCAGCGTGTTGCGGAGTAGACGCAGCGCTGCAGCTCCACCGGACCAGTCGTGGCCACAAGACTGCCAACATCGTGATCAGTCCCAGACGCAGGGCGGTAAGGAGCGGCTGGACCTCGCTGACACGCTGCGCAACGGCGGCCAGCGAGCTCAGGGCCACGGCGCGCCAGAGCAACATACCGATACCCAGCGCGGCCAAGACCGCCAGCACAGAGCAGATCATGAGCGAGGCGCGGCGCTGACGCCGGGGTTTACTGTACACGGCCATTATTCAGGGGCCTCGGATCACGGGGCGCCGTCTGCGGGATATCCAGAGCAGACTGTCGGCGGGCCGCGGCACGTTGCAGCAGCACGGTGACGGTTTCCGACACCACCTCGCGGCGCACGCGGGTTTCAAACAGCAGGCTTTCGATTTCTTTATCGAGTTCAGCGATGGCGGTATCTGCGTGCTGGCGCGCGACCTCGGTGGCATATACCTCCGGGACCTGGCGACCCGAATGCAACAGGCGACGGGCATACAGCGCCTTTTCCACCGTGCGGGCGGTGCTGATCTCGGCGACCAGCCGACTGGTGATCAAGGCTTGTTCAGTGGTGGGCATCTCGCGGATCGCCTCGATGACTTGGCGGGTCACCGCCACACCGGGGGCTGTGATGCGCGCCAGATTCTCGCGGGTGGACGGCAGTTCCCCCGCTACCAAGGCCTGCAGGTCGACCGTGACGTCGGCCGATTCCCGGTACAGCGTGGGCAGCAGGCCGGTACCGGGGATACTGTCCTTGCGACAGGTATCGCAAGTGGTCACGATATTCTCGCCCACCACATCAACCACCCAGTTGCGTGCCTCTTGGGGTGAGGCCCAGATCTCGGACAGGCGGGTCGCATCACTGGCAGGCACCGCAGCGGTTTCGGTGATCGCCCGGTTCAGATTAATGTTGTAGCCGGCCTGCACCAAATCGCCGGTAAAGCGCAGTACCGGCTGACCCGATCCGCCGGCAGGGCCGCCAATCCACGGCACTCCGTTGTCGCCATTGGCGGATTCGACCGCGTCTTTGGCGCTGACCGCGTCGTTAGAACCGATGCCCATCTGTACTTTCCAGTCATTGCCCTTGGACAGCGTGATCAGATCGGCATAGGGGTTCTTGCCCTTCGCGATCTCGGCCTCCATCTGCTCGCAGGACTTGGTGGCGAGTTTCATGGTTTCTTCGGCTTTCAATAAAGCGTTCTGGAACAGGTCGTAGAGCCCGGGATTGGCCCGTTGCAGGATCAAGGCGGGCAGCGCGGCAATCGCAGAAGACGCGGCGGCCGTCATCGCATTCATCATGTCATCCACACCCGATTTGATGTTGTTCAGTGAATGGGTCACGGCCAGTAACGGATCGAACTTGGCACAGCTGTACCCCAGACCCAGCTGGGCCGAACCGCCAAGCGTGACGGAGGTCACCCGCGGATTCGGAGGCGGCGATACCGGCTGTGCCCCGCCAATCTCGTAATACCAAAAACTGTCCTCGGTCGGTCCCTGCGCGGCGTCTGCCGTCGGGGTGAGCAATAACGGCAGCAGTAGCCCGGCGATTGCCGCGGTTACCGGACCGGTCGGTGAGCTGGACGTTGATCTGGGAAGGTGGCGTCGCATCATGGGAAGTTCGTCCAGTTGATGTCTGTGATAAAGAGTTGCCCTTCACGCGTGCAGCACTGATAAGGACGCCAGAGCGTCCAGGCGTAATCCCCACCCGGATCGACGCGCCCACCGCCCCAGCCCGCGGCACTGAACAGGTCATTGGTGCCAAATACCGCGCAGCTGGATTCGCGACGGGGCGCCAGCATCTGCCAGGTGCCGGTACGGGCATTGCCCTCTACCAGCGGACCCGGTGGCCACACCTGCAGATCGGCGGTATAGGGTCCGGTGAGCGGCAAATACACATGGGGTTGGCCGGTCCGGGTGACAATGTCCCCTGCGCGCTGGGCATTGAGTGCAGCACCCTTGGGTTCCTCAGCCTGGGTGGTCCAACCGGTGCGTGGATACAGGCCGCCCCAGGTCTGCAGGGGCCATTGGCCGACCTCACGCAGACCGGGTATCAGGCTGGCGGGGTAGAGCATTTCCGGGACCTCCAGCCGCCAGGCCAGGGCGTCCACCCCGGACTGAAAATACGGCACGAAAGGCCTTGCTTGCGAGGGACAAACCAGTCCGCCCGTCCCGGGCGCGTCCGGCAGCAGCGTCAGAGGATGGCCGATGGCATCGGTTTCCCGAAACAACAGGGTGCGGTGTTCTAGACGGGCATGGGTACCTTCCGTGCGGTTGCCCGCGCTGTCCACGGGCACCGGCATCAGCCGTCCGAGCAGCCCCTGGGCCGCCGCGCGCTGAGCAGCACCTAAGGTGGCGCGGATCTCGGACCAGGGATTGCTCCCCAGAGTGTTGTAGGCACTGACCACCAGATCCGGATTGTAGTGCCCCACCTTGAGCGAGGACTCGACGCGGCAGCTCAGCAGATCGCAGTCCAGCCAAAAACACAGGCCCACTGGGCGCCATTGCATGCACGCGAGCGCAGCGGCGCTAGTCTGCGCCACGATCTGGGCGGTAGAGAGCGTGGCGGCTTGGCTCGCCTGTGGCCAGTGCAGCGCGATTAGCAGTACTGCGAGCAGCATACGAGCCCTCATGGCCGACTCTCCCCGCGCCAGACCTGATACCGGCGCACGGCTTCAGCCGAATCGGTCAACCCGTAAGTGACCGCAACGCCATTAACCACAATGGCCGGATAGCGCGTCAGCCCGTAGCGTTGTGCGGCAAGCAGACCCGTGGCGGTCGAACGCAACTGGGCGTGATCGCTGTCGGTCAGCACGCCGAGTCGCGCAGCGGCTATCGCTGTCGCTGCTGCAGGCTGCGGGGGCAGCTGGTGCGACAGCGTGGCATTCAGGCGCACAAGGCCATCCAGGTAATAGACCGTGAGCTGAACGTCCTGCTCTTTAGCACTATTCACTGTCGGAGGTGGGTAGTCCGCGGTGGTAAACAGCTCAACCTGATAGCGCGGCTTAGTAGCACTGACGGGAACGACGAGCAGGGGTGCAATGAGCCCGATAATTAGACCGCACAGAACGCGCTTGCGGCCCGCCTGCGTTGCCAATGTTGTGGGCGTAGCGAGTGAACGATTAGCCACCGCGCTGTGCCTCCAGCCGCTGGGCCACGAGGTGGACGGCCTCCAGTTCGGAGCAGCCGTGTTTCCGCATAAGGCGTGCCCGTTCAGCTTTCTCGTGTTTTTCGGTCATGGCGAGCGCGAGTGACAGCGGTGGAGGGACGTTCCTGAACAGCGCTTCCAGCTGGTCAGACAGCACCACACCCTCGACGTACTTACCCGGTTCTTTGCGGGCCGACAGGAGCAGGCTGCGTTGCTCCGCAGTCAGCTCCCGAAAGCGCGCGATTTGTTCCACCTCCTCCTTCGGCATCACCAGACACAGCCACCACTCCATCATATTGAGCATGCGCCGTGAGGCGTCCGGGAAGTCCTCCAAATTCTGGGTGGCGATCCAGAACCAGGCGCCGAGCTTGCGCCACATCTTGGTGATCTTGACCACGTAGCGCGCAAGCAATGGGTTGGTGGTGATAATGTGCCCTTCGTCCGTCACTACCAGGGTCGGGCAGCCATCGCTCTGATGGCGTTCTACCAGCTGGTTGATGTGGCTCATCATTGCCGTATAGGCCACGGTCAACTGGTCTTCATAGCCTTCCCGCGCTAAAAGCCCCATCTCCACCAATGTGACGTCCACATCCGGCCAAGGCGAGCCGGGCCGATCAAAGAACTCCCCCGCCAGCCCCGAGCAGAACAGCGCCATACCGTCGGCCATTTCAATGGCACGGTGACGTCGGTGATCGGCTAGCGTGGACTCCTGCCCCAGGGCCCTGAGCGCTGCGACGACGTCGCGGGTCAGTACCTGATCGCCGTGACGCCCGGCCACGGTTCTGGCCGCGAGCAAAATAGCGTTGCGGATCAACAGGCGATCGGCACGGGTCATGCGGGCATCCTCACGCTCATCACCGCCGGTGATCATGATGCGCGCAGCAATTTCCATTTCCCCTAAAATATCGCGACCGGGGCTGGCTTCGGCCTCCTCACCCTCTTCTTCATCTTCACCCACTCCGATCTCAGACAGCGACTCAGGGTCGGTGGCCAGCCTGCCCCGGCGGTCCTTGTCCAGCAGCTTCAGGGCATCGGCGAACGGTGGCAGGCTGACATCGGAGCCGGGGTTCAGGGTGACCTGATTGACGCTGATGTCGTGGCTGGCAAAGTGCTGCGCCAGCAGCGCAAAGGAACCGCCCGCCTCGATAATGAACAGACGAGGACGATGCACCGCCATCATCTGTTGCAGCAGGTAGACCAGCAGGGCCGACTTACCCGCCCCGGTGGGACCCAGGATGAGCATGTGCGCATTCTTCTTGCGATCGTCCGGGTGCAGAGGATCGAACATCAGCGGCTCCGCGCCGCGATTGAAAAACACCAATCCCGGATGGCCGGTGCCTCGGGAGCGCCCGTACACCGGCAACAGGTTGGCAATATGGCGTGCAAAGACCAGCCGTGAGCGCCGGCTCTTGCGATCAAACGCCGGATCGTAGGCCATGGGCAGATTGCGCAGGTAACTGTCCAACCCCAATAGATCGGCCTCGCGGCCAATCGGCTGCAAGCCGTTGCCGAGTAACAGCGCGTGCAGCTGATTGACCTGTTCACGCAGGTGATCGAGAGAATCCCCGCAGACATAGAACGCCATGCCCAGCGGGTAGAGTTTATTGCCAGCGGCCATTTCCCGCTCCACCCGGCCGGCATCTTCGCGGGTCAGTGACGCTTCGGCGTAATCCCCCACCGCGGCACGCTTGACCAATGCCACGTGATTGCGGGTGGTGTCCTGGGGCTTGGCGGTCAGGGTTAGGACCATCACCGTGTGTTCGGGTAATCGGTCAAAGACAGAGAACAGATGATCCCCGGCCGCGCGCTCGACCGTCATATGACCGATCTCCGGTGCGCGGCGCAGACCTTGGATGCTGACCACCGTATGCGGCCGCTCATCGAACCACCAGGTGCCCGTGTCCGCGTTTGAGCGCGGCAGAGACAGAGTCAGCGCTTCGGCAAAGTCATGCCCGTAGGGCAACTCCGCATCTTCCGTCTCCGCCGCCAGAGCCTGCAGCATCGTGCCGGCAGCGTCAGTGGACGCCGTGCCGGGATTGAACCAGGGCAGCAACCAGCGCGTCAGATCCACTCCGGACCCCCGTCGGCTGGCAATGCCCGCGGCGGACAGTGCCGCGGTCAGCTGGGTGGCCACCTGGTTGAGTTCTGCCTCGGCCTCATAGGGATTGGCGGGACGCTGACGCGCCGGCAGACGGCGATACAGCACCGCCCTAACACGCCGTATCTGGCCCC
>CEOG01020225.1_pt1 | contig 14178 bp, 10 predicted proteins | sample 530301 | NCBI WGS metagenome assembly CEOG01 (sample SAMEA2619903, study PRJEB7988) | marine metagenome | biome: marine biome (ENVO:00000447); feature: surface water layer (ENVO:00002042); material: "saline water (ENVO:00002010), including plankton (ENVO:xxxxxxxx)" | depth 5 m | reverse complement strand
ACCAGCGCCGTGTAGACGCCATTCGCCCGCATTGTCTGGACAAGGGTGCGGGCGCCTGCCGTCATGACAACCCGTTCCTCAAATACCCGTTGCAGGATATCTTCTCGCAGCCCTTTCAGCATGGCGACGCGGGCGCGGAAGGCATCGTTGAAATCCAGTTCCCCGTTCATCGCACGTTCCGTGATGGCGGAGACTTCCGCTTTCAGCCCGGCAAAATCAGCGAGTTCGTCAATACATTCGATGGTGATCATAGTGCTGTCCATATCGGCAAGGAACAGCTTCTTGCGCCGGTCCGCGCTGTGTTGCAGGCAGTAATCAACACCGGCAGGCACGCCTGCCGCCTGTAATGCCGTCTCTGCCGTCGCAAGGGGAAGCCCGCCAAAGACAATATCAACGGCGTGATCTTCTTTCAGCCAGTCGGCAGCGGCCACATCCGCTCCTCTGGACCTCAAGCTATTCATCAGGCTATCGGAAAGATTGCGCAATGGCGTGTCGACTGTATGATCGGCGACAAGGGTTAGAACCGAATTTTGTGTCATGTGTCGAGGCAGCAGTCCCTATGGATAATAACGTAACGCCGGCTCGCGAGGCGGCGGGAACGGTCCTTCTGGCCGGGCCGACCGCCAGCGGCAAATCTGCGGCAGCCATTGCCATAGCAGAGGAATTTGACGGTGTCATCATCAATGCGGACAGTATGCAGATTTATGACGGTCTGCGTGTCCTGACGGCGCGGCCGAGTGCGGAGGAGGAGGCGCGCGTGCCGCATCGCCTATACGGCGTGCTGGATCCGGCCGATGACGGCAACGCCGCCCGCTGGCGCGATATGGCCCTGGCGGAAATCGCCTCCGTGAAAACGGCGGGCAAGCTGCCCGTCATTGTCGGCGGGACGGGGCTCTATTTCGATATCCTGATCCGGGGCATTGCGGAGATCCCGGAGATTTCCGAAGGGGTGAGGGCGCGCCTTCGGGATTTACAGGCGCGCGAGGGCACCGCAGTGATCCATAATAGGCTACGGGAGAAGGATCCGGAGATGGCCGCGCGGTTGAAACCGGGGGACAGCCAGCGTCTCCTGCGTGCTCTTGAGGTGGTGGAAGAAACGGGTATCCCTCTCGGCGAATGGCAAAAGCGGGCGCCGACCGGAAATATTCTGGAGGGACCGCGTCTGCATCTGGCGCTCAACCCTGCGCGGGACTGGCTCTATGCCCGCTGTAATCAGCGTCTCGACTGGATGATTGATGGAGGCAATGCCTTGCAGGAAGTTGCCGCCCTGAAGGCGCGGCGGCTTGATCCGGCCCTGCCTGCGATGAAAGCGCTCGGCGTGCCGGAGCTGATCAAGGTGCTGGAGGGGGAGATGGATTTGGGCGCCGCGCGCGAGCGAATCAAGATGCTCACCCGTCGCTATGCCAAACGGCAGATGACATGGGTTCGGAATAAGATGTGCGAAGCAAATCACTCTTCTGCGCAAGATTTGGAAAGTTTGAAAGCTGATTTCTTTCCATTTATTCGTCGATTTTTGTTGACGGGGCGGAATTGAAGGTCTAGTTTCCCAAATTGCAGCCATGTCCGCATGGTTTGCTGATGCCGCCCGGTATTGTGCCGGGCGCTTTTTTTCCATTGGATTTATTTTTGAAGACAGCCCGTCAGAGAGATTAGGAACAGGCAAATGGCGAACCAGGAAATGACAGGAGCAGAAATCGTAATCAAGGCGCTGAAGGATCAGGGCGTCGAGGTGATTTTCGGGTATCCTGGGGGGGCTGTGCTACCGCTCTATGACGAGATTTTCAAGCAGAACAGCATTCGCCACATTCTTGTCCGCCAGGAAGGCGGAGCGGTTCACGCGGCGGAGGGGTACGCCCGTTCCACCGGCAAGCCCGGCGTTGTTCTGGTGACCTCCGGTCCCGGCGCGACAAATGCGGTCACCGGCCTTGCCGATGCACTGATGGACAGCATTCCGATCATCTGCCTGACGGGGCAGGTGGCGACCCATATGATCGGCAATGACGCCTTCCAGGAGGCGGATACCGTCGGCATTACGCGTCCGGTCACCAAACATAACTATCTGGTGAAGGATGCGAATGATCTTGCCCGCACCATGCATGAGGCCTTTTTTGTGGCCACCAACGGACGGCCCGGCCCGGTCGTGATCGACCTGCCGAAGGACGTCCAGCTCGCAACCGGCAGCTATCTGCCCCCGGCGCTGGTCAAGCACAAGAGCTATGTGCCGCAGCTCAAGGGCGATCTGAAGGCGATCAAGGCGGCGGTCAAGCTGATTGCGGGCGCGAAGAAGCCGGTTTTCTACACCGGCGGCGGCGTTATCAACTCGGGCCCCAAGGCCTCAAAGCTGCTGACCCAGCTTGTCCGGCTGACCGGATATCCGATCACCAATACGCTGATGGGCCTTGGCGCCTATCCGGCGTCCGACAGGCAATTCCTCGGCATGCTTGGCATGCATGGCACGTTTGAAGCCAATAACGCCATGCATGACTGCGATGTCATGATCTGTATCGGCGCCCGCTTCGATGACCGGATTACGGGCCGTCTGGATGCTTTTTCGCCCAATTCGAAGAAGATCCATATCGACATCGATCCATCCTCCATCAACAAGAATGTGGCGGTCGATATCCCGATTGTCGGCGATGTCGCCCATGTTCTGGAAGACATGATCAAAGTCTGGAAATCGGAGTCGCACAGGAGCGATAACAAGACCGCCCTCAAGAAATGGTGGGCCGAGATCGACGGATGGCGCGGTCGTGACTGCCTGAAATTCGAACAGAAGGGCAAGCTGATTAAGCCGCAATATGCGCTCTCTCGCCTGAACGAGCTGACCAGGAACATGGATCGCTACTTCACCACCGAGGTGGGGCAGCACCAGATGTGGGCGGCGCAATATATGCAATTCGAGGAACCGAACCGCTGGATGACATCGGGTGGGCTTGGCACCATGGGCTATGGCCTGCCGGCGGCGATGGGCGTGCAGATCGCGCACCCCGATGCGCTGGTTGTGGATATTGCAGGTGAAGCCTCCACCATGATGAATATCCAGGAGCTGTCGACCATCCTGCAATACCGCCTGCCGGTGAAGGTGTTTATCCTCAACAATGAATATATGGGCATGGTCCGTCAGTGGCAGGAGCTGTTGCATGGCGGGCGCTATTCGGAAAGCTATATGGAAAGCCTGCCCGATTTCGTGAAGCTGGCGGAGGCGTTTGGCTCCACGGGCCTGCGCTGCTCCGATCCTGATCAGGTCGATGACTGTATTCGCGAGATGATCGCTATCAAGGGCCCGGTCGTTGTCGATATGCTGGTGGACAAGGCGGAGAATGTCTTCCCCATGGTGCCCTCTGGCGCGGCGCATAATGAAATGCTGCTCGGCGGCGAGGAGGAGGGGGCCGGACCCAAGGTCACCACCGATGGGCTTTCGCTGGTCTGATCGCGCAGTTTTCCTTCGAAAAGCTATGGATTTAACGCTAATGCTGGTTTACAAGAGACCCGCGCTGCAAGAGGATGTCTGAGTAATGACTGAAGATACCGAAATATTCCGCCACACCATTTCCGTTCTTGTCGATAACGAGTTCGGTGTGCTGGCGCGTGTGGTTGGCCTGTTCTCCGGTCGCGGATATAATATTGAAAGCCTGACGGTGGCCCGCGTGGATCAAGAGGAAAACCTCTCCCGTATTACCATCGTCACCTCTGGTACCGCCATGGTGATCGAGCAGATCAAGGCGCAGTTTGGCCGCCTGGTGCCGGTGCACAAGGTTGCCGATCTCACCTCCGACGGGCCAAGCGTGGAACGGGAAATGGCGCTTGTGAAGGTCATCAGCAAGGGCGAGAAGCGGGTGGAGGCGCTGCGCATGGCGGATATCTTCCGCGCCCGCGCCGTGGATACCACGGAGGATTCCTTTGTTTTCGAAGTGACGGGCGTGCCGGATAAGGTGCGGGCCTTCATTGCCCTGATGGAACCTCTCGGCAAGGCCGAGGTTTGCCGGACCGGCGTTGTCGCGCTGCGCCGCGGAACCGATGTGATCTGACCAACAAACTGACTGAATGCTAGATAGTTAATCGAGAAGGAAGAGATAAAATGCGGGTTTATTACGACAGCGATGCCGATGTTAATCTGATCAAGGGCAAGAAAGTTGTCATCGTGGGATATGGTAGCCAGGGCCATGCCCATGCCAACAACCTGAAGGATTCCGGTGTCAAGGAAGTGGCTGTCGCGCTGCGGGCGGGCTCTTCTTCGGCGGCGAAGGCGGAAGCCTCCGGTCTCAAAGTGATGACCCCGGCCGAGGCCGCAAAATGGGGCGACGTTATCATGATGCTGACGCCGGATGAGCTGCAGGCTGACATCTATGAGGAAGAGCTGGCCGCGAATATGAAAACCGGTGCGGCGCTTGTCTTTGCTCACGGCCTCAATGTTCATTTCAACCTGATCGTGCCGCGTGATGATATGGATGTGTTCATGATCGCGCCGAAAGGTCCGGGCCACACCGTGCGCGGTGAATATCAGCGGGGCGGCGGTGTTCCCTGCCTTGTCGCGGTGCATCAGGATGCATCCGGCAATGCCCTCGATATTGCGCTTTCTTACGCCTCCGCTATCGGCGGCGGCCGCGCCGGTATCATTGAGACCAGCTTCAAGGAAGAATGCGAAACCGATCTGTTCGGTGAGCAGGCTGTTCTCTGCGGCGGCCTGGTGGAGCTGATCCGCGCCGGGTTCGAGACGCTGGTTGAAGCCGGTTATGCGCCGGAAATGGCCTATTTCGAATGCCTGCATGAAGTGAAGCTGATCGTTGATCTGATCTATGAAGGCGGCATTGCCAACATGAACTACTCCATTTCCAATACGGCGGAATATGGTGAATATGTCACTGGCCCGCGCATTGTAACGCCGGAAACCAAGGCGGAAATGAAGCGCGTTCTCGACGATATTCAGAGCGGTAAGTTCACCCGCGACTGGATGCTGGAAAACAAGGCACGCCAGACGAGCTTCAAGGCGACGCGGGCTCGTAACGATGCCCATCAGATCGAGGAAGTCGGCGAGCGTCTGCGCGCTATGATGCCGTGGATTGCGGCGAACCGTCTCGTTGACAAGTCCAAAAACTAGGTCGGAACAGGTGTTTCGAATAGCAAAACATGCAAAAGCCGACGGTCTCGTCGGCTTTTTCATTTTTGACCCAATGCCCACCAGCTTATATATCAGATAAAAATTATCCTTTATTCATCAAAATTTATGGTTAATCATATTTGCCTATTTGCTGCGTCTGCTTTACAAATCAGTTGCCCGCAAGAGGCAAAAAATCGTATTTGTCGGCGGATGGTGGGAAAATGTTAACTATCTTCTGCCATAACGGCAGAACGCTGTCTAGTTTGGGTTTTTGATCCGTTCGAACGGCGGCTTGGTCGGCATGATGGCATAAGGCAGGCGCGGGAGTATGCCGAACTTGGTTCGGTCCTGACCCGCTATCGGATGTCGGACGTGCATTCTGTGGTAATTCCGGAGCCCGTGGGACGGGTTCCCAAAAAACGGGTATGTGAGGCAGTTTTATGTTGAACGGATTACTCGGCTGGATGTCAGCCGACATGGCCATTGACCTTGGAACCGCAAATACGCTGGTTTATGTCAAGGGTCGCGGTATTGTCCTGAATGAGCCGTCTGTTGTGGCAATCCTCCACAGCAAGGGGAAGAAACAGGTTCTCGCTGTCGGGGACGAGGCGAAGATGATGCTGGGCCGGACCCCCGGAAATATCGAGGCAATCCGCCCGCTTCGCGACGGGGTAATCGCCGATTTCGAAATTGCCGAGGAAATGATCCGTCATTTTATTCACAAGGTGCATCGCCGTCGCAGCTTTGCCCGGCCGCTGATCATTATTTGCGTTCCTTCCGGCTCCACAGCGGTGGAACGCAAGGCCATCAAGGAAGCCGCGGAAAATGCCGGCGCCCGGCAGGCCATTCTCATTGACGAGCCGATGGCCGCCGCAATTGGCGCCGGGCTCCCGGTGACGGAGCCGACAGGCTCCATGGTCGTTGACATCGGCGGCGGGACGACGGAAGTCGCGGTCCTCTCCCTTGGCGGCATTGTCTATTCAAAAAGCGTGCGCGTTGGCGGCGACAAGATGGATGAGGCCATCATCGCCTATATCCGTCGCAATCATAACCTGCTGGTTGGCGAAAGCTCGGCCGAACGGATCAAGAAGCTGATCGGATCAGCCTGCGCGCCGGAAGACGGGGAGGGGGAAACCCTCGAAATTCGGGGCCGCGATCTGATGAATGGCGTTCCGAAAGAATTGATCATCAGCCAGCGCCAGATTGCTGAAAGCCTGGCGGAGCCCGTCGGCGCGATTATCGAGGCGGTGAAAGTCGCCCTCGAACATACGGCGCCGGAACTCGCCGCAGATATAGTTGACAAGGGCATCATCCTGACCGGGGGCGGCTCGCTGCTCGGAAATTTCGATCATGTGCTGCGGCAGGCGACGGGCCTGCCCGTTTCCATTGCCGAGGAGCCGCTTTCCTGCGTTGCCATTGGCACCGGTCGCGCCCTTGAAGAGATCAAGACGCTACGGCATGTCCTGAGCGGGGAGGCCTGAGAAACCCGCCCATGGCCCAATTGCCAATCGTGAAGAAGGGGATCTGAATGGCGCCAAGGCAGGGAAATGTCTTCAAGTTGGCATGGCCGCTGAAAACCATTATTCAGCGCTTCGCTTTCCTTGCGCTTGTCTCCCTGGCTGTTGGGCTGTTGTTTCTGGGCAAGGCCAATATTGCCGCAGTTGACCGCTTGCGCATGGCGACAACGGATTTCCTCGCCCCGGTTCTTACCACCATATCCGAGCCGGTCAGCGCCTTTCACCGCGCCGTCGCCCGCGTACAGAGCCTGACCAGGCTGATCGAAGAAAATGAACGCCTGCGGGAGGAAAATGCCCGTCTGCTCAAATGGCAGGCCGCAGGACGGGCGCTGGAGCAAGAGAATGAAAATTTCCGGCAGTTGTTAAACGCGCTGTCTGATCCGTTGGTGCTGCCCATCACCGCACGGGTCATCGGCGATAGTGGCGGGCCTTTCGTTCGCACGCTGCTGCTCAACGCCGGTCAACGTGATGGCGTGCGCGTAGGGCAGGCGGTTGTTGCGCCGCTCGGGCTGATCGGCCGTATCGCGGAGGTCGGAGATCGTTCCGCCCGTGTCCTGCTGATCACCGATATCAACTCCCGCATTCCAGTCGTATTGGAAAAATCCCGTCAAAAAGGCATTCTGGTCGGTGACAACTCGACCCTGCCGCTTCTTGAATTCCTTCCGACCACGGCAACAGTGGCGCCGGGTGACCGGCTTGTGACGTCTGGGGATGGCGGGATGCTTCCGGCTGGTCGGCCAATCGGCTTTGTTTCCTCGGTCGGGGAGCGGGACATTCGTGTGCAGGGCTATGCGGACTGGAACCGCCTTGAATATGTCAGTATCCTCCGCTACGACCTGCCGGGCATGAGTGGCCCGGATGACAATCCCGGCGACCTTGGCGAAAGCAGGCTGGGCGAAAGCAGATTGGATGCACAGTGAACCCGACTCTTGCCTATCAGTTTAACAGGTTTCTGCGTGGCAGCGTTCCTTTCGCGCTTGGCTGCCTGATGGCGTTGTTGGGGGTTGTCCCGACGGGGATCAGCGGCTTTGGCATCATTACTCCGTCTCTTCTCACCATTGCGGTGTTTTACTGGAGCATACACCGGCCCTATCTGATGGGGGCGCCGTTATGCTTCCTGCTTGGTGTCCTGTCGGATTTCCTGACCGGGGCACCGCTCGGTTTGACCTCATTGCTGCTGCTGGTGGTGCATGGGGTGACGCTGTCGCAGCGGCGGATTTTTATCGGCAAGTCCTTCATTCTCTCCTGGTTTGGCTATGCCCTGATTGCGTTGCTTGCGGCGCTCGTCGGCTGGTTGCTCTCCTCGCTTTATTCGCTGGCCCTTCTCCCGTTTCTGCCGGTGATGCTGCAATATGCGCTGTCACTTCTGGTCTTTCCGCTGTTCGCTTTCGGCTTCGGAATATTGCAGAACAATCTGCTGAGGCTGACCTGATGGCGGGCGATCAGCATAAGGAGAAGGGGCGTACATTCTCACGCCGGGCGCTGATGCTCGCGGGCGGGCAGGCGGCGCTGATGTCGGCGCTGGCCGGTCGGCTTTACTATCTTCAGGTCCTGCATGCCGATCAATATGCCATGATGGCGGATGAAAACCGTATCAACATGCGCCTGTTGCCGCCGTTGCGCGGACGTATCGTGGACCGTTTCGGGCTTGAGGTGGCGGGGAATCGGCATAACTATCGTGTCGTGTTAATCCCGGAGCAGACCAAAAGTATCGAGGCAACACTCGATGCGCTGGAGGAATTTATCCCTGCCGAGATGATTGATCGCGAGCAGGTGTTGACGGATGTAAAGCGCAAGCGCAGTTTCGTCCCCATTCCCGTAGTTGATAATCTATCTTGGGAGCAGTTCGCCCGCATCAATGTGAACAGCCCCTCGCTCCCCGGTATCCAGATGGATGTGGGATCGACCCGCGATTATCCATATGGCAATCTGTTTGCCCATATCGTCGGCTATGTCGGGGCGGTATCGGAAAGGGATCTGCAAAATCAGGAATATGATCCGCTGCTGGAGCTGCCGGAATTTCGGATTGGCAAAAGCGGGATCGAGAAATATTACGACCGGACCCTGCGCGGCAAGGCAGGCCTGAGCCGGGTCGAGGTGAACGCCTACGGCCGTGTGATCCGCGAGTTGACCCGTCAGGAAGGTATTCCCGGCAATGACACGGTGCTGACCATCGACCGGCAGCTTCAGGATTTCGCCGTCCGCCGAATGGGTAAGGAAAGCGCGGCGGCCGTTGTCATGGATATCCATACGGGGGATATCCTCACGATGGTTTCCGTGCCATCCTTTGATCCCAATACATTCGCGCGTGGCATCAGCTCTACAGAGTGGAAAACGCTGATTGAGGATCCCAAGCGGCCGCTGGGCAACAAGGCGATCGGCGGACAATACCCGCCCGGATCGACCTTCAAGATGATCGTGGCCCTGGCGGCGCTGGAAGCCGGAGTCATTTCCGAAGAACACAGGGTTTTCTGTGGCGGCCATACGGAACTTGGCAGTCATCGCTTTCATTGCTGGAAGCGCGGAGGGCACGGCTGGATGGATATGGAAGAGGCGATCGCCCAGTCCTGCGATATCTATTTCTATGAAATCGCCCGCAAGGTAGGCGTCGACAAGATCGCCGAAATGGCGCACCGCTTTGGCCTCGGCGAGACGCTGGAGATTGATATCCTGGGTGAACGCAAGGGCCTGATCCCGACCCGTGCCTGGAAAGAGGCCGTGCAGGGGGTGTCCTGGCAGGTGGGAGAAACCTATAATACCGGCATCGGTCAGGGGTATGTGCTGACCACGCCGTTGCAACTCGCCGTTATGACGGCACGGCTTGCCAATGGGGGCAAGAAAGTTGTTCCGCGCCTTGTTCGCTCCGTCACCGGGGCCGCGCAGGAGGGGGCTGTTCTGCCCCGTGAGAATCCGGGCGGTGAGGCGTTTGATCTCGGCATCAGCCGGAAGTCATTGCAGCTTGTCCTGAGCGGCATGAACAAGGTGATGAACGGCGCCCGGGGTACGGCCCGCGCGGCCCGTATCGAGGTGGAGGGTTGGGAAATGGCCGGCAAGACCGGCACAGCGCAGGTTCGGCGGATCAGCCGCAAAGAACGCCTTGAAGGGGTGCGCAAAACGGACGAAAAGCCGTGGGAGGAGCGCGATCATGCCCTATTTGTCGGATATGCGCCTTATTCCGACCCGCGCTATGCGGTATCGGTGATTGTGGAGCATGGCGGCAGCGGATCGAGTGTCGCCGCGCCCATCGCGCGCGATCTGTTGCAGGAAACCTTGCGTCTTGATCCCTTGCGCAAGCCCAGCTATGACATTGCGATCCGCCGTCAGAACGGGGGCGGGGATGTATAGGGAGCTGGGGCAGAAAAGCGTTACCATCCCCCTCACGCGTAAATTATGGGATATCAACTGGGGCTTTGTCCTGTTGATTTGCGCCACGGCCTCCATCGGCTTTCTTATGCTGTATTCGGCGGCCAATGGCAATCTTGAGCCCTGGGCCTCGCGCCAGATGGTCCGCTTTGGCGCCGGGCTTCTCCTGATGTTTGCCGTCTCGCTTGTGGATATCCGCATCTGGCTGCAGCTTGCCTATCCCGCTTATTTTGTTGCGCTGGCATTGCTGGGCGCCGTTGAAATCATGGGCGATATCGGCATGGGGGCGCGGCGCTGGATCGACCTGGGCCCGTTCCAGATCCAACCTTCAGAAGTGATGAAGATTGCCATTATCATGGCGCTCGCGCGCTATTTTCACAATATCGGGCTGGAGGATGTGCGGCGTATCCGCTGGCTGATTCCGCCGCTTCTGCTGGTGCTGATGCCTGCCGGGTTGGTGCTGCGCCAGCCGGACCTTGGCACCGCCCTGATGCTGATCGCCGGGGCGGGGATCGTTTTTTTTGCGGCCGGAGTGCGGCTGTGGAAATTTGCGCTGCTGGTCGGCACGGCCATACCGGGCGGCTTTTTTGCCTTTCAGTTTCTCCATGACTATCAGAAAAAGCGGGTTCTCACTTTCCTCAATCCGGAGAATGACCCGCTTGGCGCCGGATATCATATCATGCAGTCGAAAATTGCCCTGGGGTCGGGAGGGGTGTTCGGCAAGGGGCTGTTGCAGGGAACGCAGAGCCATCTCAACTATCTGCCCGAGATGCGCACCGACTTTATCTTCAGCATGCTGGCGGAGGAGTTCGGCATGGTCGGAGCTCTGCTGCTGTTTGCGCTCTATATCCTGCTGATCGCCTATGGCTATGCCATCGCCTATCGTTCACGCAACCATTTCGGCAAGCTGCTGGCGCTCGGGTTGACCGGCATCTTCTTTCTGTATGTGTTTATCAATGTGGCGATGGTAATGGGGCTGGTGCCGGTGGTGGGGGTGCCGTTGCCGCTCATCTCCTATGGCGGCACGTCGATGCTGACACTGATGATCAGTTTCGGTCTGATCATGAGTGTCTATATTCACCGCGACATTGATATCCCGGGAAAACGCTAGCGATTACAGAAGATTGGCCTGCGCCTCTGTCAGCAGGCAAAAGTCTGTGGCGGGAGACGATTTTATATGATCTCGGTACTTGTCGGCCCGTTCTTCCTATGTTAAACAATCGCACCCACGGGAAGGCGATCTGCTTTCCTGACCAATGCCGGTCGGTTGAACATCGTCTGGCAACCACGAGGGATAATTCCTCTGTGGGCGCTTAGCTCAGTTGGTAGAGCAGCTGACTCTTAATCAGCGGGTCACAGGTTCGAATCCTGTAGCGCCTACCATTTATCCCAATAAATATGCCAAACGGAATGCGCCGGCAAAGGGTGAGTTCTGTTCTTGCGCGGCACACCAGATGATTTAAGCTATGCCTGTTACCAGTAAAGTGATTTTTGTTGCGGGTTGCGCACTCCTGGATGAATAAAGCAGGAAGCGGGTCAGGCGGTTTGAGATTAACGCCTGGCCTGTTTCTTTTTGGCTGGAGATGTCGCCCGGCGGATGCCGTCCGCATTGTTTCTGCCTTTATGGAGAATGCGGCCATCGACGGTGACGTGGAGCCGCGCCAGGCCACGCGGGCCAATCACATTGATGCTGACATGATGTTGCGGACTGCGGGCAATGACCGGACTTGCCAGATCCAGCTTGTTATTGGTCGTACTGAATCCGGCAACGCGGTAAATCACCGCATCTTTACCGGTGCCCACCTGCAACAGATCATTCTTGAACAGGCGCGTGATAAATCTGGCGGCCGGATGGGGCTTTGCCTGCTGTTTGTCTATTTTTCCATTCCGCACATCCGCTGGCGAGTGGAAACGGCCCGTGAATTTTGCCTTGCCGCCTTTTTTACCGGGCGGGAGTTTCCAGATATCGCAGCAGATATATCCGCTGCGGCTGTACCCTTTGTAAGGGGCGGAGGCGATGGGGGTGACGGTTTTATCCGGCACGATAATACGGAGAGACCTGATGCCTTCCGTTTCGCCAAATGCTGTCAAATTTTCCTGCAGCGTCCGTCCGGGATAGTTGTCTAGGAAACTAAGTAGTTTCATGCGGAGCGTCGTGTCGCGGATGGCCCGCACCTCCCTTGCGTTGAGGGTGGTTATTTTCTTGCGCGTCACCAGCTCGCCTGCAACGGGCGTGAAGCCATAGGCGGTTTCCTTGTGTATCTTGCCGTTCAGGCTGTGATCGGGCCGGAAGGAAGGCAGTATGGCAGGGGCGCATTTCCGAATGGCCGTTTTTAGATGCCTCTCCAGCGGTGGAATAGCCACAGGGGCCTGCGTCAGAGATTTCTGCGCGCTGCGGCGGCTGATTTCAAGGAGCATCTGCTGGTCGAGACGGCCGATAATGGCGGCCTTTATGGCATGGTGGCGTAGATCAGTCTGTAATTCTGGACCGTCCGGGGGGAGCATGTCCCGAAGCCGCCACGCATGCCGGAGCAGCGGGGTGAGGCGGTCGGGGATCGCGTGGACATCGCTCAGGCCGTCAAGCCTGGAGAGATAGGCGGCGGTGATCCGGCTCATATCGTCGGTGGCGGCATATTGATGGTAAAGGGCGCTGTCTTCCTTCATAAGTTCGGCGGGCAGCTTGTCCGCGAACCGCCAGCGTTTGTAGTCCGGCAGGATTGCCACCCGGCGCAGAATATCACTCCAGATAATCCCACTGTGCGCATGACCGTTATCAGCAAAGGCGTCATATGGGGTTCTGTTGCCTTTCAGGGGGCGGACCCGGGCGAACGACAGGGTAAGATTGGCCATGCTGTCATCAAGACTGCGCGAGAAGGGCAGGATGTGGAGGATCTCGACTTCAGCCGGTCCGGAGGGATTCTCTCTCCAGTGTAGGGGCAGTGTCTCGCCTCTTGCTGCGGTCCCAATTCCTCCCACAGCCGGTATTTGCGGATATCGGCATATCGGGCGTCAAAGAGGCCGAAACGGGCAGCGAGCAGGGCCTGGATTTCTGCATCTCGCTTTTTGTGGTGGGCCTGTCGTCTTTCTGTCTCTTGCCGCTTTTTCGGCGATTGTTTGAGGGGCTGACTGAGCGCGAAGCGGATTTCCTCCGGCGCCATGCCAAAGCGGTCCGTAAGGCCATTGACAAGCTGGCGAAGCTGGTTGAGCATGACATGCATGTCGGGGTTGTTGATCCGTCCAAAATACCCTTCCGGCGCATGTTGCGGATCATGCGCCGCCGGATTGGCGTGCTGCATCCTGTCCGGCATGACCGCCCCGTAATAAGGCAGGCGGGTATAGAGGGGCTGACCCGGAATGCCGGAGATTGATGGCACCTCTTCGCCGATTATCTCAACAACGGCGCGTTCATACGCCTGCCGGTCCTTTCGCATCGCCCTGATCAGCCTCTCCATTGCCTTGCGTGACAGGCTGGCCGGGGCGCGGCTGAGTTCAAGCTGTGCAAAGGCCGTTGCCTCCTTTCGTGACAGGTGATGATGGTGACGGAGGGCATTGATGGCCTCCGCATCCGTTTCGGCGCTGTGCAGCAGGGTGAAAATATCGTCCAGCCTGACTGCTGCGGACGGATCCTCTAGAAAAGACGCGAGCAGGGGCGTGTTTTCCAGACGAACGGTCAGGCGGTTACCGGTCATTGTCTTGCGGCTTTCGCTTTCAAGATTGAAGCGGCTTTCCGCCTCGAACAGCCTTTTTCCTGCCGCGTCCGTTAATTTGCGCAATACCGAGAAGCGGACACTCATTTGCGTCGCGAGCTTGCGGAAGATGGCCTCATATTGTTCTGCCGTGAGGCGTGTGCTGCTATGATCGGGGTTGATAACCCGGAGCCTGTCAAGCTCCCGGCAGAGGCGATACTCCTGAGCGATGGGCGTGTCGGCCCAGTGACGATCTTCATCGGGAAAGAGGCGGCACTTGCCTCGCTCAACGGGTTTGAGGGGCCGCTGTTCAAGGATATAGAGTGCGAGTTGATCCCACATTACCGGGCTGATAATCGTGTTCCCTTGCACTTTGCGGATTGTCGCCAACTCCTCCGCATAGACTGTGCGCGATGCGTAAAAGGGGCTGTCATCGGTGAAGCGAATGGAGGTTGGCGGCTTCCTCAGGCTGTTCTCCGGTGGACGGGGAACATTATTTTCCTGCTGGAATCTG
>CEOG01028559.1_pt1 | contig 14319 bp, 27 predicted proteins | sample 530301 | NCBI WGS metagenome assembly CEOG01 (sample SAMEA2619903, study PRJEB7988) | marine metagenome | biome: marine biome (ENVO:00000447); feature: surface water layer (ENVO:00002042); material: "saline water (ENVO:00002010), including plankton (ENVO:xxxxxxxx)" | depth 5 m | reverse complement strand
GGACCATGGGAAGCGTCGGAAGGCTACCCCTCGGACATCTGGCACGTTGACATGCCGAGTCGAGGATATTCCGTCGTCGTATCCCGAGCAGAAGAAGATTGGGACGTGGCTGTCGAGGAAGTGCAGGCCAACGCACACCTGATCGCGGCGGCACCTGAGTTGCTGGATGCTTTGATCATCACACTCGATCTCGCCGTGGGTCACGCCTGTGACTCTCGGGGAATCACACCAGCAGAGTGCGCAGACTGGGAGTGGGTGAAGCAGGCTCGCAAACTCATCGCGAAAGCGAAAGGAGGTGAGTGATGCCGAGAAGATGGCAAGGAAGGTGAAGTAATGGAAAACAATGAAGCAAACCGATTGAAGTTAGCCGAGGCCATTTGGGAAACGCTAAGTCTCGACGACTTACATGAGCAGTTCATCTTCCAAAGTCTCGAACGATACAAAACAGATCCCGACGCATTCGAGGAAGATTGTGCGGCCATGGATCTCGACAATGATGGAGGTGAGTGATGGGTAGATGGCAAGGACCAGAACACCAATACTCAGAGGCTCGACGCGCCTACGAACAACGTGAAGAATATCGCTATGAGCGATGGAAGGAAAGGAATCCAGAATGTCATAAGTGCGGAGAGCGTGAGCACGAAGACAAGATGACCGACATGTATGGGGATGACTGGTGTACTCATTGTGTCAGTGAGCACGCATTCGAGTGTGACGTGTGCGGCAAGACACACGCTAACGAGTACCTGACCGACGTAGACTTAACGATGGGCGAGTACGTATGCGACGAGTGCGACGAGAAGTGTGCAGCCGACAAGACGCGCCATCATGCTCCAGTAGAGATCCCGATCGGTCACATGGAATATGTACTATGGACTATGGAGAACGCTGCGAAGGACGAACCATATGAAGGTACTCAACCGGGCAACGCAAAGAAATGGTTGAGAGAAAGCATTGACCGGATCAAACAATCAATGCCCAAAGAGGACGGTGAGTGATGCAACGGTTCGATGAAGTGATGGTCCGGCGAAGTGTCGGGTGGGGCTCCGGTTGGGAGTATGAATACGGCTACGTAAAGTTTCTATACTCAGAGACGCCTTGGGTGAGGGTGAGAGTTTTCAAGAGCAAGCGTTTTGGACCCTCATCTTCGACGTTCCATGTCGATAGTGTATTTCCTATCTACGGTCCTATTCAAGCGCATGCAGGAGGTGAGTGATGAACATATTCGTTTTACACCCTATGCCTGACTTGGCTGCGCGTATGCAGTGTGACCGGCATGTAGTCAAGATGACCCTTGAGACTGCACAGATGCTCTCTACGGCCATCAATGAGTTGGGTGGGCAGGCATCCTACAAGTCTGCCCACGTCAACCATCCGTGCTCTGTGTGGGCACGGGAAACGCTCGGCAACTTCGTATGGTTGTGGGAGCACGGAATCAACCTCGCCCAAGAGTACACCGCAAGGTACGGGAAGGTACACAAGTCGGAAGTAGTCATCCGTGACTGCTACCACACAATGATGCAACGTCAGCTACTCAAGAGCCGAAGGCTGACACCACACCCACTGTGTATGCCTGACGAGTACAAAACAGACTGTGTGTATGAATCGTATCGAAACTTCTACATAGGTGAGAAGTCACGATTCGCACGATGGAACAAAACAACTGAGTCACCGTCATGGTGGCCGCAACAAACAAGGACATGAGTGATGATTATCTATGTACTGGACGACGGAGAGACGTGGACCCTGAGTGAGCCCACGGCGGTAACGATCACGGATGAGCAACTGACGCGCATTGAAGGCGGTGAGAAGTTGTACCACGTCGTACCCGATTGGGATGAGCAACAGGGTGACGATGCCGATGACTTTTTCATTCGGGCTGGCATCGCTGCCCGAGAAGCACTGAAGGAAATCAAGAGAGACTACACAAACAGCATCGTAGATGCTCAGAACCAGGGAGATGAGTAATGCCCTATAAATATGTATGGCCAGAGGAAGCATTCGAGGTACGCATCCAGTGTACTGAGGAACAAATACAACAGCATTGTGATGCGGCGCCTGAGAACGACCGTCGAGACTTCGATGATCGTGGTGGGCTTCAGATACCGGTGTACCATGTATACAAAAACGATTCGATTGATGAGCGTTTGACTTATTGGTATACGCTCGACAAAAACGAGTGCGATACCTACGAGTTTGATGTTCGCGATATTCCGACATGGTGGAACTGTTCTTCAGAAAGTCCAGAGAATCATCAAGACTGCATCCAAGAAGCATTGAACGATGGCGTCATTGAGTTTGATGGATTGCTACTGAAGATACACAAGATGGCTGAGTGATCCCCATGTCGGACCTATTGTCCTGGCTCCGTACTCTCTAATGAGGCACTATCGCTTCACCAACACAGGAACCCAAATGACTGACGATGAACGAATAGCACTGATCAACGACACAACAACCAGTGACTCTCTAAACTACGCGCTGATACGGGCCGAACGAAACTCACTAGACCACAGCGCGACAATCTACGACAACTACCCTGTCGGTGCCACCAACATCACAGCCACCGACTGGCAACGCCACTGGACTGAGTCTGATGAAATGTTCGATATGATGTGGAACGGTACAACGAACACTTAACAACATTCAACCGAGTGACGTCGAGGACGCTCCACAACACTCATCGCGAGGTGCATCATGTTCTAAGTCATAGTGCCGGTAAGGGTGAGGGGCCTGGATTACTCACCCAAGTAGACCTTTTATTGTGACCCATGTCCAAACGGAACCAAGCGCCGGTTCTGTCCACCGAGCCTACAACACAGGAGTATGTATGACTCGCTTACCAAACAGATCAGCCTTTCCAAGTTTCGACTTGGCCCTTGGCCCGCACGACCCCTCCAAACTTCAGCACCGTCACCCGTTTACAGAGTGGGTGAAGCCGGTGCCAGAGACAATCCCCCCAATGAATGAACCACAACAAAGTGAATGGATTCGCCTGAACGATAGCGTGGTTCGCAGAGCAAACACAGGAGAGCAAAAATGACTGAGCAAGAAATCAAACAACTAAAGAGCATGCGGAGACTATTAGAGCAGTGGTCTAAACCACAACCCACGGTTGCGATCGGCAACGCAGAGAACGTTCAATCGTTCCCTGAAGAATCTCGTATTGCGTTTCAGCAGCAGCTTGAAGCAATCAACAAGGTTCTCGAAAGGGCAGAGGCAGAGGACAGCCAAGCATGACACCAAGCAAAGAGACACCCATTGGAACACCACTGAAGTCTACCGTGAAGGGATGGGGTAAAGGTCCATTCGTTTACATGGGCAACGGCAGAGGCGGACAGACAATCATAGTCGCAACGAAGAAGGATGGATTGCAGCAAGCGCGCGCATCTGACTTCTCCATCGATTCGATTGCCGCCAAAGCCATTGGTGACTTTATTATCAAGTAGCGGTTGACTATGGCTTTACTTGCCTGTAAGGTCATACCTACCCTACCTCAACACACTGGAGCAGAAGATGAACAAAGCAGAGCAGTTTAGATTACCGGTGAGCCCGCGCAACATTTCAGTTGAGTTGGTTCGAGAGGTTGAAGACGAAGATACAGGCGAGGTTGTCGCGGAACACATCATCGAGGTATTTGGTCGGTTCCTTCCTGCGGAGCCCAATGTGGGTCTTGGTCCCCACATTGAGGTTCTGTCAGCGCACCGACAAGACAGGGACGTTCGCGTTCCTGTAGAGTTAGAAGATTGGGAGGTTGACACGTTGCTCGACCTTTATCAAGAGCAGTTGCGGACAGAACTTGACCGTGACATTTGATTTTTTATGGCATACTTGACGAACACAGGAGAACAAAATGAGCACCAATCAATGTAATAAATGCTACAACCCCATCGGAAACAACATCACAGCCCTTCACAACATTCAAGTGATGAAGGCCGTCATGCAAGATTCGATGGTGCGTGCGGACGAGGCCGAGGACAGCGCGCATAAGGTGATGATTCTGGAATCAACAATCAACCACATTTTAGAAAACATCGAGAGAGATTTTGGTGAAGCGTGGTCGATTCATAAACAACAAATGAAGGAGTTGATGGAGTCTCTGAGAGATCAGGGAATCATCAGCGATGTAGGAGGTGAGTGATGTTTGTTTTCAACGATGGTGGTAGAGCAGACGCAGGATTCAAGGGGACGACCGGAGATTGTGCCGTTCGCGCCATGGCGATTGCTCTTGATCTTTCCTACGCTGACGTGTACCGCGAGTTGGCCCAAGCCAACAAAGACGCAGGCCGCAAGAAGTCAGTGAGGCGAGGCGTGATGAAAGAGGTATACAGCACGGTACTTTCAAAGTACGGATGGGAGTGGCGCTCTGCACCGAAGTTCGACGGACGCAAGGCACGGTATAATGACCTACCCAATGGCAAGTGTATCGCTCGCATGGCGGGTCACTACGCAGCGGTCATCGACGGTAATCTACACGACTCGTGGAACTCTGGACGCAAGATGGTGTACGGCTACTGGGTCAAGGCAACCGAAGGAGGTGAGTGACAATCACACTTGACACACTTGGACCAACCAAGTAATGTACTCAAACCATACAGGAGAATGTAATGAGTAACAACGTTACGAAACTTAGAAAGCGTAAAGCAAACCAGAAAAGAGAATGGTCATGGCCGTCATTCATATCGGCATGGCAAGAGTCAGAGTCATACGAAGATGTATTAGAGCAGCTTGGCTTTGAAGATACACCACAAGAGCGCAGCTTCATTGGTGGCAAGGCTTCATACGCAAGAAAAAAGGGCGTGCCCTTGAAAAAGTTCAAGCGTAAGCGCAGAGGATCTAAAATCGATTGGAACGGACTTGCGGACTTAGCAAAGTCAAAGAGTGAATCGTGATTGAATATACAGAGGTCCTCTCTTTTATAAGAAACGCAAACCACATATTTTGGGCCGTGAGCCTTAATAGAGCGATTGGCAAACTTAACAATCGTTGGTACACAAATCGATTGGAGGTAGTAAATGTCAAACATTGAAGACGCAGAGGGGTCATACAAAGTCTTCCTGGCGATCAAAAGCGATTCAGACCTGAATGAAAAGTTTCGCTGCACTCGTGACGGAGTCATGTACTACAGCGGCAAAAAGATGACAGAACCTGACTTCTCACAAGTGTCAGTCTACTTGGCACAAAAGTGGAAAGTAGTGTGCTCGAAGGAAGAGTTGAAGTCTGGCATCATGGCAGCGTCTAAGCGCATCGAGCCTCAACTTATCTACGGAACAAACTTGGCCGAAGACTTCAGACTGAAGGTCAAAGAGTTCTTAGAGCACAACCCGCCATCGTGCCACAGGTATGACATTACAACTGATGTAGTGGCTGAGTACGTTGATCCTGATGGATGGCAAGAGCAGAGGCGACTGACAGAAATGAAAGTAGCAAAAGCCCTAAAAGAGCAAGGGCTTCAAAAAGTGCGGGTAACGCACAAGGGAGAAAGAAAAATGCGTTGGTTCCCGATCACGGGATCGTAATCATAAACAAACAGGAGAGTGCTGTGGAACTCACATCACAAGAAATAATCGCCCTTACGAAGGCGTTCAACACGAAAGCAGTCTCGATTGCAAAACGGGACATCGACAACAACTCTGAGATTGACGTGAACCTTATCGTCAAGATCGCTGGTAAACTCAAGCGAGGCCAAGAGTCTAAGCCAGTCAAAGCTACCTCCACAATCCCGTGGAAAGTGGCCCTGGCTCTCTTTGCCAAGCGCTCTGGGTTCACCCGTGAGCAAACTGCAAAGGTGCTGCTTGAGGCGGTTACCTTCGCACTCGAAACCAACTCCGACAAGAAGACTGAACTTCTTGAAGAAATGGGAGTTGGGGATGCCCTGGCCATGCTGGACCGAGAGGTCTTTGACAAGCTGCCCAAGAAGACCCGTGATGGAAACATCACCTTCGAGGTGGCAATGGTCGAGGCTGTTCGAGAGCCAATGTTGGTGGCTGACCAAGACACTTTAACCCTTGGGGAAGGGGAAGAGGTGGCGAAGTAAGTCGCCGGGGTCACCGTTTCAGCGGGGCGGTGACCCCACTTTTCATTATGGAAAAATCAGATCAAATCGAAGATTACGAACGTATCGACACATTCCAACTTGTGTTTCAGATGACTCAATCAATGGGTGGACTACAGAAAGGTAAGCACTCAAAGATGGCCTACATCTACGGCACAAGCCGTTCCCGGCTACGCAGCATCCTAAACCGTGAGGCAAAGGCACCAACACTGGATACCGTTGTTTCATGGATGCACAGAGTGTACCGGCTGACCGGAATGAAGGTCGTGCTGACCATCACACCTGATCTTAAAATGCACTACAGCATCTTGAGTCAGAACCAAGAACGTATCGACGGAATGATCGTTCCCCCGAAAAACAGTTTGTAGAAAGTCATACGACCGACTACAGCACAATGCCCTTTGGGGATTGATCCCCCCAAAAGTGGGGCTCCTGACTGAGCCCACCGGGTATCCGGTGGCGCTCTTTCGGGCTCCCCGTCAGGAGTTACCATGTGGATACAAAGCGCTAAAAACGCACGCATTACTACCGTCGCGTCCGACCTTGAATACAGTCGAGGCAACGGTCAATCCATCTTTCCATGCCCATCGTGCGGCATGCTTGAAAGGGGATCAAACGATAAAAAGCGTGGCCCTATCGGATTTGGTCGAAGTGAAATGGCCTGGACTTGCTACAAATGTGGAGCAAAGGGCGACGTAGTAGACTTTGTATCCCAACACTTTTTTCAACAACCGTTGAGAAATCTGGACAAAAATCAACGCTCTGTTGTTCGCGATTGGTTTGCCGAGCAAGGCTACTGCACGCCATCGGGAGTTCCAGCACACGTGCAACCAGACCCAAGCAAAAGGCCGGTTGTTACGCCCGCACCGACTCAAGGGTACGTAAGACCTCCGCAACAAGAACTGAACGATCTTTGGCAACACACTACGACCATAGAATCTGCACTTGAACAGCCAGCAAGCTTTGCGGAGCAACTGAGCAAGTGGATGATCAATAGAAGATTTTCACCAAAGGTTTTGGACAGCACATCATGTGTTCGCGTTCTACCTCTTCCCAATGAATACAAATATCCTGAATGGTTTCCGCATCAGTGGGGCGGCATCTATCGAGTAGCAGCACCGTGTTTTGAGCCTGATGGTACATTCGCCAGTATTCATTGCCGCAGCGTATCATACGCAAAGGGTCGCCAGCCTGCTGGATCAAAGACAAGATGGCCAACCGGGTACGAAGCCGGTGGATTGTTGATGGCAAACACATATGCTCAACAGATCATGCGTCAACACCTGAACGATTCAATTCAAGGGTTTTTGATTTGCGAAGGTATCACCGACTTTATGAGAGCATGTGAGCAAGCGCACCGTGAAGATTTGAGGCTCGCTATCGTTGCCGGAACATCGGGTAGCTACAAGTCCCTTGCTAAGATTCCAATACCCCCTAAAATGAAAATATATATCGCTACTGATTCAGACGACTCTGGTGATGATTACGCATCAATCATCTGCGATCAGCTTCCCCAACACACCCTATACAGAGTACCCCTGGAGTTAAACGATGGCTGATTTGGATGAAGTCCTCTCCGCTGGACAAAGAAGGCTCGGTGATCTACTGAGCATTGCTGAAAATGAGAACTGCATCAATCAGCCAAATCAAGAACCCGTTGAGGTTCCACTTCCTGAAAACGAAACGGATACCCGTATTGTTGATCTACTCGATCAATACACGGATAGGAATGGTGACCCATCCGGTCGGTTCAGGAAAAACAAAAACAACCTGTACATCATCTTGCGTAGGGACCGCAGATGGCGTGGCCGGGTGTGGCTAAACAGCTTTACCAACACACTTCAAATCGATGATCGGGACTACAGGGACACAGACGACACACGCATCGCTTTGTGGGTATCACGAGCATACGGCCTGGAGTACTCTGATGCTGCAGTCAGCGCTACAGTGCAGTTGATTGGCGAAGAAAACAAACGCAACCCACTATTGGAGTGGCTGGATTCACTTCATTGGGATGGAACCCCACGCTTGGCCTCATGGGTCATCGAGGCAACAGACTGCGATGATACGGACCTGAACCGGAAGATGGCTGAGAAGTGGTTGATTCAAGCCATCGCACGCGCATATAAACCGGGCTGTAAGGCAGACTGCGTATTGATCCTGGCAGGAGATCAGGGCGCCGGTAAGAGCACCTTGTTCCGAACGCTTGCCACAGAAGAATACTTCGCAGATACACCTCTGGATATCGGCTCCGCAAACTCCTATAGCCAAATCGCACGAGCGTGGATTTATGAGGTTGCCGAGTTGGACTCCGTTCGTCGTTCAGCGAACAGTGCAACAAAAGCATTCTTGAGCGCGCAAGAGGATAACTTTCGCCCCGCCTATGGGCGCCATGCAATCACGATTAAGCGTCACGTTGTGTTCGCTGGAACAACAAATGAATCACAGTTCATTAATGACATGACGGGGTCACGTCGGTATTGGCCCATCAAAGTCAATGAGGTCAACCTTCATTGGGTTCGAGAAAATCGAGACCAGCTTTGGGCAGAGGCAATCGTAGCATTCAAAGCTGGAGAGACTTGGTATCTCGACAAAGAAATGGACGTGAAGCGTCACGATTCGAGCAAGATTTACAGGCAAGATGACCCATGGATGGACCCCATCAGCACGTTCCTGATGGTTCAGCAGGGATGGGTGACTATGACTATGGTGATGGAAGAGGGTCTTAAAATCGAGAGGGGCCGAATGAATCGGAGAGACGAAATGAGAATCTCAGAGATTTTGCGTGAGTTGAACTATGAAAAGAAACGCATGATGCTCGGTGGAAAAAGAAAGTATGTTTGGGCAAAAAATGAAATACTGAAAGTAAAAAGTAAGGAAGCATAATGAATAAAGTAGCATTGGGTGGCGGGGTATTTCTCGCACCTGGATATGAGAATGAAAAAGCGATTTTAAGTAGATTTGAAATCGCAAACCCTGAGTATCAAATGGCCATGGGAATGCGTAAACAGGGACGATACGTCCCGATTCCCGACAAGCACATCAACGCTTGTCACCGTATTCCATACGATCACCCATGGGGTGGTGGTCTTGCAGTGCCACGAAAGGCTGCATCACAAATGGACCTTGGTAAAATCATCGATGTGAGAACTGATCCGGCAGCGCCATCTTTGCATCTTACGAAAGGATTTTCTCTGAGGGATTATCAACTGAAGGCCCTGGACTCTTGGAAGTCAAACGGTGGAGAGGGTGTAGTCATCGCACCATGCGGTGCCGGTAAGACTGCAATCGGCGTTGCTGCCATGGCTGAGTACAACACGAAGGCCCTGGTTTTAGTTCATACGAACGATCTGGCAGTACAGTGGATGAATCGAATCGAATCGATGCTCAACGAAAAGGCAACACAGTATGGCGCGGGTAAGAAAAATGATTCTGGACGGATTGTTGTCGCAACTTTTCAAACACTTGAACGAATGTCATTCACCGAACGATACACATTCGGCCGACAGTTTGGGCTCTGTATTGTCGACGAAGCCCACCACGTACCAGCCCATACCTTCTGCTCGGTCATGTTCTGCATGCCCGCCAGATACAGGCTTGGGCTTACAGCAACACCAGAGCGACCAGACGGATTGACCTCCATACTTTGGTGGCACTTCGGATCACCTGTGTATGAGATCACAAATGAACAGCTTACAATCTCCGGTCATGTAGTTGCTCCTGAAATTGAATGGCTATTCACTGACTATTTGGGTCCACCAAATCGTGTGGATTGGTCCAAGCTGATTACAAAAATGACTACGGATGAAGGGCGCAACGAAAAGATTCTAAACAGGATTTTATCCGCGTGTCGAGAAGGCAGGCAGATTTTGGTTCTATCGGATCGGGTAGACCATTGCGTTTCATTGGCAGATACGCTTCAGACACACAATATTATTGCAGAGCCATTGGTTGGCAGGATGACAAAAAAACAACGAACAGAGGTATTACAACGTGCGAATGATCGAGAAATTCAAGTCGTATGTGCCACAACGGTCGCAGATGAGGGACTCGATTTGCCGTCACTCGATACAGTTGTGCTCACTACTCCGACAAAAGCTATGGGTAGAATCCAGCAAAGAATCGGACGGGTCATGCGACCACACCCACAGAAAAAGAATCCGATCGTTATTGATTGCGTTGATGATAGTGGACCAATGCGTGGATTGGCTCGAAAACGACATAGACTCTACACTAAACTTGGATGCTCCTAAGATGATCGATGTGTTGAAAAAATTACCGACCGGGTGGTCTATGATTGAAACAAACAACGGCTACCAAATCCGTGACCAAGATGATGAGTTTGTATGCGAAGCAAAGTCACCACAGCGATTGAATGAAATCATAAACAACGAATTTGAGTTGGCGCAAATGTACGCCAGCATGATGTACGTTTTGAAATCATCACAGGCTGCAGAGGCTTAGTTTGCTCGTCTGGAAAGTCCAGCCCAATCACGCACACTGACTTTGTTTTTTGTAAAGTCTTCTATCGCTATCGCCAGTCGTAAAGACGGTATGGATCGGCCCGATTCGAGATCACGAAGATAAGCAACGGACACGCTCAAACCTTTCGGCTTTAGTGTTTCGTTCATCCATTTGCAGAATCCAAAACGGCTATTGAAAGCAGGTTGGCTTTCCCTAAAAGATCGAATGTCCATAAAAAATCCAGTCAGAAAATGTCCGGTTGAGGTGATGTTATAACCATCACATCGTGATACCATACAGTCAAGCAAAGGAAAAACCAACAATGAGTGAAACATTACCAACAATCGGAAGCAGTAGCATCGGCGCCATCCTTGGCCTCTCCCCATGGAGTAGCCCATGGGACGTTTGGGCAAGAGCCCATGGTCTGAGTGAAAGTTCGTCATCAGCGGCAACGCAAAGAGGACACATCTTAGAACCGGCTATTGGAGCGCACTATGCGCACCTAAACAATGTGGAAATCAAAAAAGGGCCAGAGTACGAGGCCGATCCAATCATTGGGCCTGAGTCTTGGATGCACGCTCGACCAGATTTTTTCGTGAAGTCAGACGATAATCACTGGCTGCTGGAGATTAAATCTACTCGAAAGTTTGATCACAGATGGGGGTTTTCAGGATCAAATGGTGTACCTCCATACTACGCTGCACAGTGTATTTGGCAGATGGCAGTGACCGATGACGAGCGATGCGATCTGGCAGCATTTGCAACCATGAATGATGAATATAGATCCTATACGATTCATCGTGACGAATCTGTTGAATCGAAAATGCTTGAATATGTCAGGGATTGGTACGACAGGCACATTCGTGGAGGGGCACCACCAGAGGTGGATGGATCTACTGCATGCTCCAAGTCGCTCGCAAAGATGTTCGAGCAAGAGTCAAAAACGTTTATTGAGCCATCCGAAACCCACATGGATTTAGCAAAACAGCTTCATCAAATCCGAGCACAGTGTGCTGAGTTGGATGAGAAAAAACGAATGATTGAGAACAAAATAAAAGAAGAGATAGGCACCGCATATGGTATTAGTGGTGTAGCAACGTGGTCACAGAGCAAACCACGGAGCAGATTTGATCGCGCTTCATTTGAGGCCGATCACCCACACATCGCCAAAAACTACTTGAAGGTTGGCGAACCAACACGAACATTCAGATTTCAATACACAGGAGAACAAAAATGAGCAATGCACTTCATCCAGCACATCAGTTTCGCAACGTAGTCGAATCCAAGGCATCGGACTTCCTCCAAGCAATGGCAGGTACGGAAGAGGGCGCCAAGGCCGCAGGGCGTGTCGCACTTGCGTTTAGACAAGCAGCACAAACCAACGACCGTTTGTACGGTTGTGATCCAGTATCAGTGGCGCAAGCTGTGGCACTTTCGGCAATGACGGGGCTTATGCCCGGTGGCCCACTACCAGACGTTTATCTGCTGCCAAGAGGCAAAAGCCTACAGTGGCAGGTATCACATCGGGGCTTCGCTAAACTCGCAGCCAGAAGCGGTGTACGTCTTCGGACAAAGGCTGTATTTGAAAGCGATACGTTTCACGTCATTGAAGGTACAGAGCCGAAGCTTGAGCATGTACCAGACCTTTCTGCCGACCAGTCTTGGGACACGCTTGTAGCAGTCTATGTAGTCGCACACTACAAAGATGGCAGCAAAGACTTTGTTGTGATCCGAAAGGCCGACATTGAAAAGCGTAGAGCAAACTCAGACTCGTACAAGCGAAACAAAAATCAATCACCGTGGGGTCAGTGGCCTATTGAAATGGCGCTGAAGACAGGGCTTCGATACGCGTTCGCACGCGGCATCGTTTCGATGGACGACACAACCACTAGCGCATATGAGCATGACGGTATGCAAGATGCATCAACTGATGACTTGCAGGTTGTTGAAATGAACGATGTTCCAGAAATGAACACCATGAATGTTTTGTCTGATCAGCTTGATGAACTGGTTCAACAAACCGAAAAACAAGAAACGTTAGTGGAGGACTAAATAGCAAATGGCCCGTGACTACAAACGCGAATACGAACAATACCACAGCAAACCAAAGCAAAAAAAACGTAGAGCGGGCCGTAATGCTGCCAATCGTATTATGAAGATGGTTGGAAAGATAAAAAAGGGTGATGGCAAAGACGTGCATCACAAAGATGGAAACCCACAAAACAATCAAAAATCAAACTTAAAAGTAATAAGTAAATCTAAAAATAGATCACAAAAATAAAAGGAAGTATCATGAGTCTTTTTGAAGAATCAAAGCAGCAAAAAAATCCATTTGGTGAAAAGAAAAAGGAACACGAAAAGTCTGATTCTATACCTCAAATAAACCAAACGTCTTCATTTTTGAGAATCTTAAACGCAGTGTTTGATGAACAAATGTTGTCTGAAAATGAATCTAAAAACTGTGATGGATTTAGAACACGTTTGTGCGACTCTTCCTGGCCTCTTCATAACCTTCAAGGTAATGTCACTGAGCCCACGTGGGCAAACATGATCAATGCCACTATTGCTGGAATGAAGAAAACGATCAGCAACAGTCAACCCAACGGTGACTGGAAAATTCTCCAATACGAAACCAAGATTGATCACGACTCATCTGCTGTAGAGCGATTGTTTTTGGTTGTTAAGTTTGTAGATGTAGACAATAATAACGATCTTCAGTACACAAACGGTGCTCCTGTAGCAACAACTGTAAATGTTCAAAACAGCCCAATACCGCCTGAGTTGATTGAAGCGTTAACAAATAAACCGACTGACGATTCTCGCCTGACTGGACTACTTGAGCAACTTGTAGAGGCAATTGCAGACAAAAAAACTCCAGCAAACAAGACCAAATCAGAGCCAGTTATCTCAAAAGATCCTGAACCTGAACCTGTTGTTTTCAACGACTAAAAACGATGCCGTTGTATCGATTTGTGTGCGGTGTTTGCAATAACGCTGTTGAGCGCTTGCAAGCATTCGAAGATCCAAGCCCCCATTGTGGGGCTTGTGCTTTAGATCGTGGCACGTCCACTGAAATGAAAAGAGTAATTTGTGCTACCAACTTCACGTTGAAAGGAAGCGGGTGGGCGAAAGATAATTATGGTTTGAAAAATGACAAAAGTAATAAAACTTGAAAGACGATGCTGTATTGAGTGTGGACACATTTGGTTTGGTGAACTCAATTGTCCAAGGTGTGATGCACCAGGCGAGCCACTTCATGTTGAGCATCAGGTGCGATGATGCCAGATCATTCATTAGACGACATTGTCCACTCTATACAATCTGCGGTTATAGCGGCGACCGATATTGCAGAGCGCCATGAACTTGATTCGATTAAAAAAGAAGAATTTTGGGAACGCAAGGTTGATGACAATGGAGAACCGGTCACAGATGACGACGGAAGACACATATATGTACCTCGCATGGTCGTCATGGAAATCCCAATGTGGGAGGATGGAGTACTGGTACGAAAACGCATACCAGTCCCGTTGCAATCGCTTACGACTGGTCAAAGTCTGCGTGTGGATACGCTCGAAGTTGAAATGTCTGTTGAGATTTCAGGCCTGACCGCAGACAAGAAAGAAGGCAAGTTGATGGTCCGGCCATGTTCTAATACTCCGTCATGGTTCAAAAAAGAAAGCAATGCTGCTAAAGTAAAGCTGATCTTCAGGGGCAGTGAGCCTCCAGAAGGTTATGCAAGAATCGACGATCAATTAATCAAACTGCTTCCGTAGGAGAGCATCATGGCAGATTCCGGCCTC
>CEOG01014358.1_pt1 | contig 14345 bp, 12 predicted proteins | sample 530301 | NCBI WGS metagenome assembly CEOG01 (sample SAMEA2619903, study PRJEB7988) | marine metagenome | biome: marine biome (ENVO:00000447); feature: surface water layer (ENVO:00002042); material: "saline water (ENVO:00002010), including plankton (ENVO:xxxxxxxx)" | depth 5 m | reverse complement strand
ATTCTAAAAACAGTAAGTAATCCTCTTGGAACCTTGATTTTCAAGGAGACTGCAGCAACTGCAACTGCTGTGGCTAATGTATTTGCAAAACAGGGTGCAACGTTATTTGCTATCAACTTGAACAACAGTGCGAATACTACTGAAACGGTCTACTTGAAGTTGTACGAGGATACCTCTGCAACGGCTCAATCGACTACAGTTGGAACGACTGTGCCAGTGTTTATCATGAAGTGTCCTGCTTCAAGTAGTGTTGAGATGTACATTCCGCAGGGTCTTGCGTTTTCGTCGGGCAATCATACTCACATGGCGGTGACGACCGAAAGCGGGATTGCTGGCACGACCGCACCAACTGGAACGGTTCAAGTAACTCTAATCGGGTCTTAGTAAGATGGCGTCATCAGATGACGTATTGATGCGCGGCATGTCGGGCTTTCGCAAGGAAGTCGGACAGCCTCTAAAAGTGCCGGTTGAACCTGGACAATATGATTCCTCTGTGTCGGATCGATACAATCAGATTCGTGAAGAGTCGGTACGTCCTGAGTACCGTGGGTTTACGGTTCCTGCTGGCATGGATCAGGATCAGTCGGATCGATGGTTTGCCGCAATTGATGCGCGTGAGGACGAGCGTGAGCGCAAAGAGGCGGAATCATTTTTGACGCGGAAGCCCGAGCCTTGGGAGGGGCAGTTTCTCGAACAAATGAAGGCTTTGAGTTTAGCGGCCTCGCAAGAAGAGCAGCGGTTTCTTCGAGATCCGAAGGCTCGCGGTGAGGTGTACAAAGAGTTTGCAGGCGAAGTTTATGAAGACGTTATGGCGGGTGATCCTGAGACTATTCGTAACGTTGCTGATGTTTCTAGCCTTGTGGACATTACAGGAACTTCTGATGTGACTTCTGCCGTTCAGTCTGGTCGATTGGCGGTGCGAGATCCTGAACAGAGGGCAGCGCATCTGACTGCTGCTGGTATATCGGGTGTTGCTGGTGGTATTCAGCTTGCAGCTACTGCGTTGGGTGCTGCACCGTTGGTTGGTAATTTATTGAGCGGTGCTCGCTTGAAAGCGGCAATGAAGGTCGATGCAGCCAGTTTGTCGAAGGCAGAAGAGGCGATTGCAGCATCTTTGAAAGAAACAACAGTCGTTGATGATGCTGGTGAGCCTTTGCGCGTTTATCATGGGACTCCGAGGCAGTTTGACGAGTTTGACACGGCCCGAATGGAGGGTAGGACTCTCGGTTCAAAGCCAGAACAAACTGAGGGTCAGGGCACTTACTTTACTCCATCGAAAGCGTCAGCCTCTACATATGCGGGCGAAGGGGGTCGAGTAGTCGAAGCCTTTTTGGATATTAAGAATCCTTTTATCGTGGGTGAGTCGTCTTTTGGTGAAGCAGGAAAGACCACAATCCGTAAGCATTTAGAAACTCAGTCATCGTCAAAACGGTACGTTGATGAGAAGATGGAGGCTCTGGAAAAGACAACAGACTTGTCGGGTATTGTCCCTCCAAGCGTAATAACGGCTGCTATGAGGGCCGATGGCTTTGATGGTGTAAGGAGTTCTGGTGTTGATGGGGTGGAGTACGTAGTTTTTGACGCCTTTCAAATTATTCCCACTCAAGGTAAACAGGCGATTGCAGCAAAAGACCCGGTATTTGAGTCTACTTTAGAAAAGGCTGCTATTGAAAAGCTTCAAAACAAGACGGGCGTGGATGCCGTTATTTCAACGTTGAGAAGCGGTGGTGCGACGAAGTCTGAGATTGCTGACACCAAGGTCGCTGAGTTTGTGGAGCAAGCAAAGGCAGCGGGCAAAAAGAGCATCACCAAGGACGAGTTGATCAAACATCTGGATGACAACAAGGTCCAGATCGACGAGGTGAGGCTCAGTAATGAGTCACAAAAAATTCCAAAAGATGTTGCAAGACGGCTAGACAATCTCAACACTAAGGTAACTAAGGCTTATAATGATCTGTATGACGATGCGAAGGCTGTAGCGAGAATACTTGCTCCTGGCGAAGACGTTACCGATCAAATGCACAGGTTTTCGGATAACTCGACCCACTTCACCAAACTGTACGCTGATTATGTTGTCTGGATCGAAGCGGTTGATATTCTTGATGATGTTCCTGGCGACATGGTGGAGATTGTACAACGACTAAAGAATTTGAGCACGAAATGGCCCCGGTCTAGTTGGACACCTGAAGATGCTGCACTGATCACTGAGGCACGCAACACGATCAACGCGAAGCTGGCTGATCCTGAGTATAAGAAGCTAGTTGATGAGGCTCGCTCAAACATAGTTCAATTAATTTCCGATACACCTTACGGAACAGGCAGTATCGTCCTTAATCAGCACGAAAACCTTGATGATATAGCAAGGGCTCTTAACAAGATGCCCGAGGCCGAAACCCGGTTGGCTGCATTGCGCAAGTTTCAGGCTTCGCCAAAGTACCAAGAATATCTTCGGTCCCAAAAAGAGTATAAGGAAACATATGATGCTTGGAGCAAGGGCCGAAAAGACCTTTCCCCAAGATGGGAAGAGTACACGGCTCCTTACGGCGACAACTACCAAGAGATTTTGCTGACTGTTCCGACGAAGCAATTCACGGAGTTGCCCGAGGGCTATGAAGTAGTAAAAGCGGGTGATCGTTACAAAAACTTACCGGGCATAAAAGAAAGCATCCGTGAAAAATATCAAGTATTCGGTCCTGATGGCGAAATAGTTGGTCCTGGTAAACCTGCTGGAGGACTTGGCACTCGATCCTCCGGTTCAGTCCCGTTTTTCGATTCTCCGAGCGAAGCAAAAGATTACGCGATTAGTCTTCTAAATAGTGGCGAGCATATACTGCCTGATTCTGTAATGGGAAGATATATTTTCACCGAATCCCACCACAGGGACATACCCAACGTTTTGGTTCACATTCGCACCAAGGACCGTATCGATGACAGGGGCCGCAAGATTCTGTTTGTAGAAGAGATCCAGTCTGATTGGCATCAGAAGGGCCGGTCACGTGGATATCAAATCGGACCTAGATTTTCTAAAAATTTAATCGCAACCGATAAGGGCGGATATTTTGAAGTCCGAGACGATCGCGGCGTTTTCGTCACCAATGTTGTTCCTGATGAAAATGTTGGTACGATTGTTAATAACGCTGACGACGCAATTGCAATCGCTCGCAGACGGATTGCTGGAGGAGAAGGCAAGTTTCGGATTGGTCGTGATAAAAGAGTACCAGACGCCCCCCTAAAAGACACCAAAGAATGGCTTAAACTTGCGATTAACCGCATCTTCCGAGAGGCTGCGGACGGTGGCTATGACGGTGTAGCTTTCAGCCGTGCAGACGTAATTACGCCCCTTGTGACACTGCCTCCCGGTGAAGCCATAGATTTAATTGGTAAACCAGAGGCGTTTCTGCAGCGTCTCGAAAACTTGAAACAACGAGGTGGAGACTTTGCGGAAGGCGCCGAGCAAGCTGAAAAGGTATTTAAGGGCAACCAATACTTCTACGACACCCTGATTCCAAGTATTGCTGAGAAGCAGTCGTTTGTTCCGCCCAAACGTTTACCAAAGGAGACATCAGAGGATTACAAGGTCAGGCTTGATAAAGCGAAAAAAGCACATCGCTCCAATACGTTTATCGATTTGGACCCTGACGGAGATCCTTATTCGTCTCAAAAATTGTTCCCCTTCTTTGAACTAACCGACAAAGTTAGAGACAGGGTCATCAAGCCACAAAAGCTGTACAGCGTTGCATTGCCTGGAATCGCCGTAGGAGCCGCCGCAGCAGAAGAGGAAGAGTTGTCAGCGGCTGCTGCATTGGGAGCGCTTGGAATGGGCGGCGTGGCTCTGTATAAGGGTGCAAGGGGTGCGCGCGCTGCTGGTCGTGCTGCCGACGCAGCCAAGCCCCCCGCCGCCACACCCGCCGCCGCAGACGTAGCCACTGAGCGAGAATCAAAGGGTGTAACGGTTTATCATGGATCTCCTGCTGAAGACATTACGGCTTTCGATGTAAGTCGTGCAGGCGAGAAAGAGGGTGGTTTGCTGCCTGGGATTAGTTTTTCTAAAAATCCATCAACAGCGGAGTATTACCGCCCGAAAGACCCGGTATTGAAGCCTGAGTATCGCGAAGAATATGAGGGTCTCTTGCGTGACGAGAAGCGTTTAAAAGAACAGCTTTTAGCCAAAATTAATGTTGATCATGGGACGAGCCACACAGAGTATGTTGGTTTTTTAAAGGATGCTGAAGGCAACTACATAGACACTCGTAAATACCCAGAAGAACAAGAACTTAATCGAGTTACTAAAACAATTCTTAATGTTTATGACGACTCCAACAGCGATTTTCCGAAGTTTCATACGCTTGTTCCATCAGGCAAGCTGTACGAGGTTAAGGTTGACCTTCAAGAGCCGTTCGTTTTTGATGCCAAGGGTGATGCCTGGTCGCTCGATATGGACAAAAAAATACTCGCACAGATGCGCGAGGTTGGAGGTATGGATCAGTTTGATGGCGTAATCATCAAGAATGTCTATGACGGTAAAGCGGGTGAAATTGATGATATTTATGTTGTTTTTGACACTGACAGAATAGACCTACGCAAGCCCGCCGCCACAGACGTAGCCACAGCCGGTGCCAAGACTGAAGATGAGGCTGTTGAGGCTGCTCGTTTGTGGCGCGAAATGGGTACAGAGTCTCCATACTTTAAGAGAAAGTTTGGTAACTCCAAGGTAGTCGATGAAGATGGCGAAGTGTTGCCCGTATTTCATGGAACATCGGGCGACTTTAATGAGTTTCGTCTAGGTTCATCTGAAGGCGCGTTTGGCTCGGCCATCTACTTCAGCGACAATGTTGACGATGTAAACCTCAACTATGCTCGCGCAGAAGGCCCTGACATCAAAAACAGGGTGGAGAATGAGATTGATCGCATTGACGGTCTTGATGAAGTCCCTGATCAAGAAGTTTTAGATGCTGCAAAACGCTATATTGATGAAGTAGGCGGCGTTTCATTACCATTTCTTGAAAAGGCAATCAAAGAACAAGATGTTTCATACATACTTAATGCAACAGGTGAAGTTGCTGGATCAGTAGAAAACATTTTGATTGATACAATCGCCCGAAAGAGAGTACTTGGTGACGAAAACTTTAGCGTCATGAAGACGTATGTAAATATCGAGAACCCCGTCTACTTGGACCCATCCGGCACTAAGGGCAGGACGACGTTTAATCTGGAGTTTGAGTACGACGAGGCCGGTGACATCGTTGATGAAAGCGGCTCAGTAATCGACTTGCTTGAGGCCATTGATGATGTTGCGTATGATTTCGATAATCGCACTGATGCGCAAAAATTAAAAAGTTTTATTGTAGAAAACTCTGATGATGGAGAGATAGACGCGCTGGACATTTACGAAGAAATAAAAGGTGGTGAATACTACTTTCAATCAGACACTGGTGGTCTCGAAAACACAGAGTTTATTCGTCAGGTATTCGAAAATATGGGATTCGATGGAATTATCGCAGATGCACACCACTTCTTTGGTCCAAGACGAGGTTTTGCAGGGGTCAGAATTCCAGGGATGGCCGACGTAACTCCAGGCACCTACCACTATATGGCGTTTAATCCCGAGCAAATCAAGTCAGCTACCGGCAACGTAGGAACGTTTGACCCAAGCGGAAACATACTCAAGGGCATCGGAGTGGGTGCTGCCGTTCCTGCTGCTGCCGCTGTACGGTCACAGCGACAAGAAGAGCAGGGTAACCCGCTCTCAGAGCCTCCAGAGTACGAGCCCATGTCCTACGATGGCGGATACAGCCAAGCAATCGACTTCTCAGAGACTGCTGCACTTGTGGAGAAGATGATTGGACTGAGCAATGAAGCACAGGACCTTTATACACAAATGGGCCTGATTGAAGCTGAGTATGCAAGCCTTAACGAAGAGGATAAGATCGGTAAGCGTGGTAAGCTACTGGCCGAGTGGTATGATGACTCAGCAGATAAATTTTCAGAAGCTGGCAGGCAACTCGATGAGTCTGAGTATGATCGATATCTGATGGGCTCGGACACGTATTATGACACTGACCCCAAGGGCATTCAGGGCTACGATGACGTTCGTTTGTTCGTAAACACGGGATATTCGGGCGATCCGATGCTTTTGGACGCTGATTTACGCACTTCTCAGGAAAATAAACAACGTAAGAGACTGAAGGAAACCATTGGAAACGGTGGTCCAATGTTAGATATGTTTGGTAAATCTGGAGATTTGAATCGTTATTTGTATCAAAAAGCTAAGTTTTTTGAGCATCCTGTACAGACAGTGCAGCTTAATAATGATCAAAAGCGTATACTGGCAAAAGATTATTACAATCTTGAGGCTCTAAAAGAAACAGGCTTGATATCATACTTGTTATATAAAGAGTTGTTAGGTAACGTAGAGTTAGTTTAGGAGGCAGTATGGCTCGTCGTATGGGTCCTGAAGCGGCTTATGAAATGGCACAACGGACAATGGAAGAAAACCCTGGGGCTAGTCGCGCCGAAATGAGGGCGAAGGCTGAACGGATGGTTGATCAGTCTCGTATGCCTCCATTTGATCGATCAAGAACATTTTCAGCGATGGGTGTGGCCCCTGTTTCTGCACCTATGACTCAGGCAGATGCTATAAAAATGGAAGTTAGGAGAAACAAAGAAGCCGCACGCCTTCCATATGTTCCACCAAGTGACTCTGCCTCCATGTTGACAGAGCGACAACCGCCATCAGCACCGGTATCCATGCAATATGATGCTGCTGCGTCAGCCAAGCTTGCTGAGTTGCGTGGTCAGTCTGCTTTTGATGTTGGTTTTCGCCAAGGACTCGAAGACTACCAAAAGATGAAGGCCGAGTCGCCAAACATTATCGATGAGTTGTCTGGTTCGACTGAAGAGGCCAACCGGGCTCGCAGTGCTATCTTCATGGGCAACATGACCAGTAGCGATATCAAGCGTCTTGGTTACGCAGAGGCAATGGAGTTTGCAGAGCGTGAAGAGAAAACCGGTGCAGATAAAATGTTGCGCCAAGGGATGATGCAATGATGCGAAAAAAACGACCAACAAGCATGGACGATAAACGTCGCATGGAAGCCCTGAACCAGGCGAAAGAGATCCGCATGAAGCGTGGTCGCAACCCTCGCATGGCTGCGCAACCACTCAAGGCAAATGTCGAGTCTGAAATGGGCAACCCTGGCGTCACTGCCCAAGGCAGGATGGACAGGGACCGTGCAGCAAAAATGGCTATGGATAAGTTTATGAAACGAAAGTTTGATAAGCTACCTCGCCTCAGTGAAGTTGGTGGCCCCAAAGAGGACCTCGAAGATATTTCAGGTCAGTTAGGCAAGGCATCTAAGCTTCACGGAGATCAATCTAAGCGTGTTGGCAAGATTGCTGCAGGCATGAAGTCTGAAACAGGCAATCCGTACATGAAGCGAAGCAAGTCGAAATACGGAATGTAAAATGGCTCAGTCCGCCGATGCATTGTTGAAAGGGGGAATGAAAACCAACAAGCCCCGTCGCATCCGTAAGGGCGAGCCTGGATACGGAAAAAAGAAGTTTGTTGTTGTGGCCAGTTCAGGTGGCAAAAAGAAAGTCATTCGATTTGGTGATGCCAAGATGGCGATTCGTAGGGACAACCCCAAGGCCCGTAAGAACTTCAGATCACGTCATGGTTGCGACAAGGCCAAGGCAAAAAACAAACTGACGGCAAAGTACTGGTCTTGCTATCAATGGCGAGCAGGATCGAAGGTGAAGGGCTAATGCACGACAACTTTCTTATGAGCAGAATGCGTGAGCATGGTCAGCCAAATGCATGTCCTCGTGCCACCCAAGACCTTGACTTGAATCTGCAAAACAGACAAGACGCTATCGATACAAAGATGTACGGCCCCGCAAATCCTCAATTGGATGATGCTGGTGGTAATGAGCAGTTTTGGCGTCAATACGCCGAGATGTTCAATGATACGATTCAAAATGTGATGCAGATGCGTTGCGGAAACTGTTCCTTTTTTGATCGATCACCTCAGATGCTGGAATGTATTGAGAAAGGCATCGGTGATGAAGCCGAGCCTGAAATGGCCGTAGCTGCGGGTGAGTTGGGTTATTGCCAAGCTTTAGATTTCAAATGTGCCTCGATGCGTGTTTGCAAGGTTTGGGCAGGGAGGGTGAACTGATGTTTTTTTATGATCATGCAATGTCTCGTGATGACTTTATGGATCAAGAAGAGAAGCCTGCTGGTGAGATCGACATGGTCGATGGTTTGCGTGCCATGTCCATGTTCAAGAGAGATTCTGGACCGCTTCAGCCAACTGATATCAACCAAGAGGTAAAATACGCTCTGGTTTCTCATCCAGAGTGCATTGTAGAGTTGAATATGGACGGTTTTTTGTCCGAGTCTTTAGTGCGCGAGTTGGAACAGATGATGAAGGACTCTTCTGATTCCATGATGGATATGCCTAAAATGACCTCACCGGGTGTAATTATTATCGCTCAAGGTAATCCTATTGTCGGTGAAATGTATGAGGTTGGAAACCCCAAAAAAAAATCTAAAAGTCGGGTAAACGAAGCCGGTAATTATACCAAGCCAGCGATGCGTAAACGTCAATTTCAACGCATTAAAGCCGGTGGTAAGGGCGGCAAGCCTGGTCAGTGGTCTGCACGCAAGGCTCAGATGTTGGCTGCAGCCTATAAAAAGGCTGGTGGAGGCTATCGAGACTAATGGCCAAAAGAAAACCTCAGACGGACCTGGATGATTGGACCAAAAAAAAATGGCGTACAAAGTCTGGTAAGCCAAGTATTCAAGGGCCTGATGCTACGGGTGAACGGTATAAGCCTGCCGCTGAGCACGCTAAAGATTCACCACAGCAAACTGCTGCTGATACTCGCGCAAAAAGAAAAGCGATACGAAAAGGAAAGCAACACGCAGAGTATGGGAATCCATCTGAAGATAAGTTTCTGGCAAAGCATATGCGTATGGAATACAGTAAGAAACCCAAGATGACTGACGATGAACGAAAAAAAGCGTTGGCGATTGGGTACAAAAAATATGAAAATAGGAAGAAAAAATGAGTGTAAATAAAGCAATCTTGGTAGGCCGTCTTGGTGTTGACCCCGAACTACGAACAACGGCATCTGGAACAAATGTTGTAAATGTTCGTATGGCTACGACCGATCGACGCAAGGAAGGCGATGAGTGGGTGCCCCACACAGAATGGCACAGCGTAACGATTTGGGGCCGCACCGCTGAAAACGTCGCCAAGTTTTGCACAAAAGGTAAAGAAATTTACGTCGAAGGTAAGATTCAGACTCGCAAATACACCGATAAGTCTGGAAACGATCGGTACTCTACAGAGATTGTTGCAGACAACGTGCGTTTTCTCGGTGGTAAAAACGATAACGCACCGATTGCTCAGTCACAGAGCAACGGGTTTCCTGTAAACGATGAGCACATTCCGTTTTAGTCTGACCCGTAGACCTCTTTTTTGAAAAGTTCAGTTAGTTTTTCGATGTATTTTCTTTTTGCTATCTTGTCAGATGGTGGAGGTTCATCGCTTATTTTTCCATCTGACCGAAGCTTTTTAAGAACTTCATTAAATTTTCTATAGTCTTCTTCAAAGTTATTAGGCATGTATAACTCCTATACTGTGTGATAATGGATGATAAGGAGAACAAATGTCTGACGAAAAAGATGGTTTTAACGATGCTAATGATTGTGATGTCGTGGTCGATATTTCATCAGAGGTAGATCATATAAATAATCCACAGGTCAACGAATGGTTGAAGCCAGATGATAACGGGTTTCGACCTACCCCACAGCAAGAAAAATTTCGTTCTTTAGCTTACCGATTGGCTCAACGTAAACGTTTTTTCCGTGGTGAGTGGTACAAGGCATCGAAGGCAAAAGAGTATCAAGGCGTTGCTGTAAATGAACGAACGTGGTCACGTTGGTGCAAGGAAGACGATCGTTTTCTTGGTTGGTTTTACGATGAGTTTCCCGACACTTCTGAGATTTCTGAAGAGGAATTTAAGATGATGGACATGCAGTACTGGACCGGTGTTCGCGATGCCATGGGTGAAGGTGAAGAGTGGGCGTATCGTCAGTATGCAAAGACTCGATTTGATTCTGCAGCGGCCAAGAAAGATGCAGCAGATAGCGAGTCGTTGATTCAGCTACGCGCTTACTTTAATGATGGTGGTGGTGAGTCTTGGAAAGTTGAGCCAGGTGAGGCGTAGTGAATGCGAACGATAAAAAGCTGCTTGCACAGTTAGCAAGTCATCCAGGCGAGTTTATTGGTCGTCTGAAGATTGTTGATGAGAAAGGCCAGGAGCGCTCGTTTAATACACCGTTTGCTGAACAAGTCATGGCGTTACAGGACTTCTGTTCTGATGCTGAGACTGTGATTCATTACAAACCACGTCAGATTGGTGATACCACCGTAGCTACTGCGTACAACTTTAATTATTTGTATTGGGTTCAAGATCCAGCACGTTGTCTTGTTGTGGCTGACTCGTATGACTCTACCGATGCTATTTTCGGCCGTGTTCGTCATTACTACCGGTCGTTGCCTGAGATGCTCAAGAAGCCGATTGAGCGCTCAAACAAGCGCGAGTTGATATTCAAAGACAGTATGGCCGGTTTCCGGTGCATGACTGCAGGCGGTAAGAGTGATGCTCGTGGTTGGACGTATCAGCGTCTACACGCCGATGAGTTGGCGTTCTGGCCGAATGCTGAAGACGTATGGGCGTCTGTTACTTCGACGCTTCACGAAGGCCCACACAAGAAGATTATTATTATTTCTACCGCTGACGGACCCGGCAATCTCTTCCATTCCAAAGTTTTGAGTGCGATTGAAGCAAAGCAGCGTGGAGACAAGTCTGTTCGCTTTCGTTTTTTCAAATGGTCTGACCATTGGGCATATCAGGCAGACGTGCCAGATGGTTGGGAACCAGATCAAGAAGAGTGGGTTTTAGGTCAGCAGCACAACCTTACAATGCGTCAATTGTATTGGCGTCACGATAAGATTCATGGTGTAAATGGGATCGGTATTCGTCGCTTTAGGCGGGAGTATCCCCTTACGATTGAGGACGGCTTTGCCATTCATGACGGTAGTTGGTTTGATACTGATTATCTCAACAGCGTATTGTCTTCACTCAAGCCCGTAGAGGGTGAGTTGAGGATTTATGAGAGGCCGTACCCTGGACTAAATTACTCAGTTGGTGTCGATCCTTCATGGTGTAACGGTGGAGACAATGCGGTTGCTCAAGTTTTGAGTGCAGACGGTCGTCAAGTGGCGACTTTATCGATGAATCAAGGTGGTGAGATTTTGTTTGCTCAAAAGGCTGCTGAGTTGGCGATGCATTACAACAAAGCCAGGACGTTAATCGAGGCAAACACGGGTGGTGCAGGTCCAGTGGTTATTCGAGAGTTTCAAAAGGCTGGACTGCCTTTGTGGCATAAGCCACCAGCACCAGGGCAAGCGGGCAGTAAAACTCCCAAATATTGGACCACAACTCGCGGAAGTAAAGAAGAGGCCTATGCTCACTTACGTCAAGTTGTGAACGCCGACATTCTAACTTTGAACGATTTATCTACGGTTCAAGAATTGATGCATATTCGTGAACACAATGGAAAAATCGAAGGACAAGATGGTTATCACGACGACCATTCAGATGCGTTAATGCTTGCTGAGTGGAATCGTCGTAAAATGCCACAGGCTAAGGATATTCCCAAAAGAGGGACAAAGCGATATCATGCTCGCAGAAATCCTTTTAATGTTTTGAGCGGAGCGAAGGTATCGTGAAAGAAACAGATCAAATATCACCGAAACTTGTACACGAATTCGTTCGTTCACATGACCGCTATGCAAGAAGACACCGTAAGGATTGGTCGTTGTATAAGCACACCTACATGACTCGATATTGGGAGTACATGACTGGTGATGACATGCCTAAGCGCAATCGTCGTCTACGCGAGGTTGAGGTAGAGGTAAACCGCCTGTGGGGTGTAATCACATCGTATCTCTCGGCCCTGTATCCACGAGCCAGCCGTGTTGTGTTGGGTCCAGACCCTGCGGGCACCGGAGATCCTCAAAAAGCAGAATTGGCAATCAATAGGTTGCTGGCCAGTCGTAAAATCCACGAGCGCGTCATGTCTGCCTTGAGGCAGGCTTTGTTGTATCCAGGCTCTGGTATAAAAGTAGGATATCATCACGGCCGAGGTAGCCCCCTTGATCGTGTGTGGATGCGAGTGATTCCCATTTGGGAAATGCTTTTGGATCACGAAGTGTCCGATGCAGACGACGAGCGTTTTCGTGGTCATTTGTATTATCGACCAAAACAAGAGGTCGAAAAAGAGTACAACTTGGAAGACATTTCAGGGACGAGAAGGTTGGACTTTTTGTCTGGTGCCGACACCGTTGCTGACACGAAAGGTAGCCGTAAGCGGTATGATAAGACTGAGGACGATAACAACTTCGTTCGCGTTCTTGAGTTTTGCAACTTGGTCGACCACTACGTCGATCCTGAAAACCCTGATATTAAGTATGAAGGAAGACTTGAAATATACGTTTTGGGTCAAGGCGATGCATCGAAAAAACCGGTGTACGTTGGTCCTTTACCTTTCGCTCGCCATGATGGTGAGCCGATGGCGCACATTGTACCGTTGATTTTCAACTATGAGCCTGAGTATCCCTTGCGGGGTATCGCCCATGTTCGACGGCTTATGCCTCAGTTCAAAGAGTTGAATGCATATCGATCGTATATGGCGATGGCCACGCGGAAAGACACGCGCCAGTATGTGACAAGAAAAGGCACCTTCAATGCCGAAGAGATGACTCTGCTTACAGAGGGTCACGACGGTTTGATTTTGGAAGTTGATTCTGGATTTGAACGCCCACTTGGCGATGCAATTCTGCCAATTCAAAACGCTGCCATATCGAGCAACATACAAAGCTATGTTCGTGACGTAGAGACCGATATCGAGCGTGTGATTGGCACAAGCCCACAGGCCCGAGGCATTGTGACCAAGGCTACTGCATTTGAGGTGGAAACGGTTCAACAATACACAGAATCAGAGTTTGGTTTGCATGCGACAATCAAGGATCAATGGTTGTCGAATCTTACTGAATTACTGCTACGCACACTGATTGCTTGCATGCAAGATGATGGAGATAGTTCAGGTGCATACGACGATCAGTCGGTTGATGTAGCAGAGGTTGGTGCGGAACCAAACGATGACGCGCAAATCGAACAGCCAGAAGCCGTAGAAACCTTCGATAAGCAAAAGATTTTGTCGATGGCAGAAATGGCAGGAATCGACGTTGAGTCGGATGACTTCAAGGACTTGGCTTCACAAATTACCACCAAGCGTGAAATCGATGACATGACCCCTGAAGAACTCAACTTATTGGGTCAAACTCTGAGTGGTCGTGCGCTTGATGCAAAATCAGCATCGGATGAAAAAGAAGCAGCACAAGTCGATGAGGCTCTGGCCAAAAATACAGCGACTCTACAAGAGCCGTTTGTAGATGAAGACGTGGTTCCAAGTAAGGGTATTTCTAAGATTGGTGATGAATTCCAAGTCAGTCAAGAAACTTTGATCTTGAGAGAACGCAGTGAACAAATCGTTGTTACGGTCGAAGATTTGGACGCCAACTTTGAAATTACTTTTGTCGAAGGCGGTCGTACACCACTCAGCGACAGTGTCATGCAGCAGAACTTGGTTGCTCTCCTACAGCCTTACGGTGTGCTTTGGGAAACAGCAACCAAGGGTGGACCCGCAGGAGTGTTTGCGAAAAACTACATGAAGGTACTTGCTGAACGATTTGATCTACCCAAGGACCTTCATCCAGAAGAGTTGGAATCTGAACTGGCTATGGAAAGTCAGGATAAAACTAAAGAATCTAAAGCTACACCACCTCAAGAGCCCATTGAGGCGCCCCCTGGAGCACCGGCTGAAGCGCCTGTAGAGGGGGCTGAACAGGCAACTGATCCACAAGAAATGATCGCACAGATTTCTCAGATGCCACCTGACCAAGCTTTGGCGGCTATGGCTGAAATATTTGGAGATAACCCTGAAGTAATGGAAATATTGCAACAAATCGCCGCCCTTCCTCCTGAAGAGCAGGGTCCTGCGATTGCTCAAGTGTTGGAGGCTGCGAGTGCCAGTCTATAGTTATAAGTGTGATGAGTGTGGCCATGAACAAGACCACACATGTAGATTCTCCGATCGTCCAGACGTCATAGGCTGCTCTGCTTGCGGGCAAGATTCTAAGCGTGTTTTTAGAGTATCGGTTGCTCAATCAAATGACCCCCACAACCAGGCACCTGCTAAATCTAGGAAG
>CEOG01108569.1_pt1 | contig 14413 bp, 16 predicted proteins | sample 530301 | NCBI WGS metagenome assembly CEOG01 (sample SAMEA2619903, study PRJEB7988) | marine metagenome | biome: marine biome (ENVO:00000447); feature: surface water layer (ENVO:00002042); material: "saline water (ENVO:00002010), including plankton (ENVO:xxxxxxxx)" | depth 5 m | reverse complement strand
ATTCCAAATTGGCAACCTGCGGGTACCGGCGAAAATGGTGAAGGTCGTCGCATCACTCGCAAGGCAAAAAATGTCAAAAGTTTCCGTACACAGCACACGAGACCCGGTAAAACCAAAGTGAAAGCAAAAAGACGCCAGCGTTAATAAAAAAAATTATTATTTGAGAAACATTTTTAGTTGACCATGGTCAATCTGCCTATATCACGCATTTTCTGAATAGGGACATTGATGAAATCGAAATCTACCGCTCGCTCAAGTTATGATGCTTTTTCGGTTTTACTACATTGGTTGATTGCTGTTTTTATTATCGCTCTCTTTGCTTCAGGCCTATGGATGGTTGATTTGGGCTACTACGACGATTGGTATTATCAAGCACCGTGGTGGCACAAAGGGATTGGCATTGTCACAGCCTTATTGATTATTGTTCGGTGGGGCTGGAGTCTTTTCCGGCAAACGCCGCCTGGCATTAACTCTATTCCTCATTGGCAGCACCTGGCTGCAAAAGTCACACATCAGTCCATGAACGTAGTAGCTATCATCATTGCGATAAGTGGCTATATTATGGTCACAGCCAAAGGTGATGGTCTATCCGTCTTCGACTGGTTCACCATTCCCGCCATCATTTCAAATAAACCTGACTGGGTCGATCCGGCAGGCGCTATTCACTTATGGGCGGCATATTTTCTTATCGCTATGGCATCAGTACATGCTCTAGCCGCCATAAAACATCACTTCATTGATAAAGACGCAACGCTCAAGCAAATGCTTGGCAGAAAATAAACAAGGAGAAAAAAATGAGACAAACTATTCTTGCCACATCGTTATTAGGTTTATCGGCTTTCATGCCGGCTTATGCCGCTGATTATGTAATCGATACTGAAAAAGCCCACGCTTTTATTGATTTTCGCATTCAGCATCTGGGCTATAGTTGGATGAGTGGACGTTTTAACGACTTCTCTGGCACATTTTCTTATGATGCTGAGCAACCAGAAGCGTCACAAGTGAATGTAGATATTGATGTCGCCAGTGTTGATACCAACTTTGCTGAACGTGATAAACACTTACGTGAAAAATTCTTGGAAACAGATAAGTTTCCAGATGCCAGCTTTAAGTCGACCTCGTTCAAACAACAGGACGACGGTAGCTTAGTTGTTACAGGAGACTTCACACTACACGGGGTAACCCATGAACTAAGCTTCCCGGTTGAAAAAGTCGGGGAAGGCGAAGACCCATGGGGCGGTTACCGTGCAGGTTTTGTTGGTGAAACAGAATTTACTATTTCCGACTACGGTATTAACGTTGATATGTTAGGCCCTTCATCACAAGTTGTGTATCTGACCTTATCCATTGAAGGGATTAAGCAATAATTCAGATTTGTTTGGCGAGGTCGTAGAGCCTGTCAAATTCTTCAGATAAGCTGTTTGCTGGTATTGAACGTCCCGCACGTTGATACCAGTAAGCAGCATTGCCTTTGTCGCCTTCTACATAATGAAGATAGCCATGAATCATGCAGGCAAAACTGTCTTCATAACTTTGAATCAGTTTGTGAGCCCCGTCCCAGTCGCCTTGTGCGGCTAATTCAAGCGCTTGTAGATGTTGTATAGCCATTGCAAACCTCCAAAAAAGTTTGACATGACTATGCTATAACAGATTGAATTGAATGAAAATTCTAATTGCTTCCCAGCATCGTTAACAGCCCAGCTGCAAAGGCAAACGGTGATGTTACGATCACAAATAACAACTTACCCAGTTCACGTAGTACATAAAGTACATCTATTAATAAAGCCATGATTTCCTCCGTTGAATCTGACTGTTTGCATTATAATGCGCGTTTGTGACATCCAAATGACCAACATATAAGCACTCTATGAATATTCTTGCTCTCGATACCTGTACAGAAATGTGCTCAGTGGCCATCCTTAAAAATGGCGAACTGTTTGAACAATCACTGCTGACTCAACGAGGGCACTCAGAAAAAATTCTGGGAATGTTGGATGCGCTTTTCGTTGAGGCAGGATGTCGGCTATCTGATATGGATTGTATTGCGTTTGGTCGCGGTCCAGGTTCTTTCACTGGCGTTAGGGTAGGGGTGAGTGTCACTCAAGGCATTGCCTATGCTGCCAGTCTTCCAGTCGTGCCCGTATCGACATTAGCAGCGGTGGCACAGCGTGCTATTGATGAGCACCATGCTGAATGTATTGCAGTGGCAATGGATGCCCGTATGCAGGAAGTTTATAGTGCACTTTATCAGTCCGTGGATGGCTTAGCTGTATTAGTCGGCGAAGAACGAGTGTGTCTACCTGAACAAATCGAGTTGAGTTCAGAGCAATCATTTTTTGCTGCTGGTACGGGTTGGAAAGAGTATGAGACAGCCATGATGGCGAAGTTCTCCAAACAAGTAAGTACGCTGGATAATGAGCTCTTACCTACGGCTGCTGCCATTGCAAAATTGGCTGAAAAACAAGCCGAAAAGGGACACACCTTGCCAGCTGAACAAGCGATGCCTGTTTACCTTCGTGATAATGTTGCTAAGAAAAAAGGTGAGCAATAATGGTGAAGAAACAGGACACTATCTACGCTGCGCCATTAGAACAAATGGTGGATTTCAGCTTTGATGAAAGAGTCGTCGATGTCTTCCCGGATATGATTCAGCGTTCAGTGCCAGGCTACGCCACATTGATATCTAATATCGGTATCCTCGCGGCTAAGTATGCTTTGGATAATAGCCGTTGTTATGATTTAGGTTGTTCGCTTGGTGCTGTGACCTTATCGATACGTCAGCGCTTAAAAAAGCAGAATTGCCAGATTATTGCCGTGGATAACTCGCCTGCGATGATTGAAAAAGCCCAACACATATTACTGGCTGATAAGGCCTCTGATATTGAGGTTCAACTCGTCTGCGAGGATATCGCTGACACGGTAATTGAAAATGCCTCTGTGGTTGTGATGAACTTCACCCTGCAGTTTATTCCGTTGGCGCACCGTCAGGCTTTAATTAATCAAATTTATAATGGTTTAAAGCCGGGGGGAATATTAATTCTGTCAGAGAAACTGGCATTTCCTGACGACAGTATCAACCAATTTCATATTGATGTTCACCACGACTTCAAGCGAGCAAATGGCTACAGTGATATGGAAATCAGTCAGAAAAGAACGGCGATCGAAAACGTCTTGATCCCTGAATCTTTAGAGCAGCATCAACAACGCTTACGTGCTGCTGGCTTTGGTTTTACCGAAAAATGGTATCAATGTTTTAACTTTGTTTCGATGGTTGCCATAAAGTGATTTACCAAGGTTTATATAAATATCTTGAGTCTGCTGGGTTAGATAGCTGGCGGCAGACATTAGAACAACAAATTAACCAAAAACTCGCCGAAGAAACGCATGGCAAAATGCCTTTATGGCAGGAGGCTCTTTCTGCTTTACCTGACATTACTCCAAGTCAAATCGAGTTACAAAGTGAGGTCAGAATAGGTCAGCAACTAGACTTGAATGGTCATGATATTGATGCATTGAAAACCTGTCTGCAGACTTTTCATCCTTGGCGCAAAGGGCCTTATCGTTTTTTTGATATTGAGATCAATACCGAGTGGCGATCGGATTGGAAATGGGACAGGGTCTTACCCCATATCAGTCCGCTTCTTGGTCGGCGAGTATTAGATGTGGGCGGAGGCAATGGCTACCATGGTTGGAGAATGCTGGGTGAGGGTGCTGAATTTGTTATGGGCATAGATCCTACCCTTGTTTTCACCATGCAATATCATGTGATGCAACGTTATATTGCCAGCGCTAGACATTTTGTGGTGCCAATAGGTATTGAGCACATGCCTGAGAAACTGGCCTGGTTTGATACAGTGTTTTCCATGGGGGTCTTATATCATCGTCGCTCACCGTTAACTCACCTTATGGAATTAAGAAATTGCCTGAAGTCGGGCGGTGAGTTAGTGCTGGAAACATTGATTATTGATGGACCAGAAGGTATGAGTCTGATACCTGAAGGGCGTTATGCGAAGATGCGCAATGTGTGGTTTATACCAAGCACTGAGACTATGCTGGTTTGGCTCAAGAAGTGTGGATTCAAAGAAGTGCGTTGTGTAGATGAATCTATTACGTCACTCGATGAGCAAAGAAGTACAGAGTGGATGACATTTGAGTCTTTAAAAGATTTCCTTGATCCGAATGACGTCACAAAAACGATTGAAGGATACCCTGCACCGAAACGCGGTGTGTTTATCGCTAAAGCGCCCTAGAGTGCTGTCGCTCCAGAAGTAATTGAAATCCATTGATCGTTACTGTTTTTGCAGGCATCGAGAGATTTTGTCTGGGTATTATTCTCTTTTGTAATAATAAGGTCATAGGCGAGACAAGGATAGTGACCATAAGAATAATGGTGGTCAATCACAATTTCGTAAGCGGTGCCAGTGACCTCATTCTTCCAGAAATGACTTTTGCCAATGGTTTCTGTTGAAAGGATTTTTTGGGTTTGTTGTAAGTCATGCGTAGTCATGGCGGTATCAGTATCAATTCCAGCCTCAACGCCTGCTAATAAATCCAGAGAAGCTTTCGTGCTGGTTACCGTAGTTATCAGGCTGACACTGATTAAACTTAATATATAGAGCCTTTTGCTTGAAAACATAGACTTCCGTAACTGGAGTAGAAACGTTACTTAAGGATGTGCTCTAATTTCATTTCGCACCACCAGAGACATGGTTAAGTAACATCATTCATTTCGTAAAAGGTCGAGTATATCCCTATCGATTTGATTATAACAACTATCAAATAGAGCTCAGCGCCGACATACACCACTTAATAAACGGATTGCCATGTCAACATCGTAAGTCATGACATGATTATCACGCAAAAAACGTTGTTGAACTTGATAGGCCTCTCTTTCCAGAATCATGCGCTGTGTGCAGTCAGGCTTTTCAATCATCGCTCCATGTTGATCCTGAAGAAAATGCACTAACTCATGAACAATATACCCCTGAGAGATGATGCTATCTTTGGTCAGTTTCTTGTCATAAAAGATGATATCTTTTTTATCGTCATAATATGCCAAGGCATTACATTCTTTACCATCACATAGAATATCGATCAGTTGCTGATGATTGACCGGTTCGATAACAGGTTTTTTTTCTGGCATATCGTACTGACTGAAGTTGACCGCCATCAATAAAAGTGTGCCAAGAATCTCTTGCATAACATCTCCTTGTCAGCATGATAATGATTCGACTGGATTTTTCAGAAACAGTTTCTGTTACGTGTTAAACGGCGGCTTAAACGTGATGTTTAGTATGAAATTTTTCTAAATCGGGCGGCGATTGCCGGTAATAAGCCTTTAATAGCTCATATAAATGCGTGTTATGTCGTTTTAATGCTACCGGTGTGGTGAAGAAATACTCAGTTATTACAGCAAAAAACTCAGCCGGATTGGTGGCGGCATAAGGATCCATGTAGGTATGTTTATGTGTGGCCAAGTCATGTAATAAACCTTGCCAGGCTGCCGTCAAAGTTTCAGTCCATTCCTGTAACGACATATCCGGATGTAATGGCGGCATGCCATTGGCACGGCCTGATAACATATCTAATTTATGAGCAAACTCATGAATGACAACATGATGACCTCGGTAAGGCTGCTGGCTGTCATGTTTAATATCCTGCCAGGAAAAGATAACGGGTCCCCGTGACCATGACTCGCCACTCAAGCCTTGTGTTTGCTTATGAACTACGCCATTTTCATCAGTGATATCACGTTTAATCTGAAAGGCACCCGGATAGAGAATAATTTCTCGCCAGCCATCATATGTGTTGAGTCCCAAATGCAAGATAGCAACACATGCCTGAGCCGCAACAGTAACAGCCATTTCTGGTGTCACCGTTACGCCAGCCGCGCCACTGAATGTTTTTTTATGAATAAACAGTGTTGCCAATAGTCGAATACGTGCTCGTTCAGAAATAGATCTGGCCTCAATAAGAGGTAAGTGACGGGTCACCTCATGCCATAAGCCAAAGGGTATCGGATACTGTTTAAGTACTCTGAGTGTGTGCCATTTACGGATGATATTCATGCAGAGAGCGTTTTTTTGGTCCTGGGTTGATTGAAAATAAAATGTTGAATGCCCATTTTTATCGCATTATCGATAACAAACCAAACCAATGCATATAGCCACATCAACCCGGCATATTCCCAACTCACTGCTGTAATAAATAGTCCGTTCACAGCCATCAATGTACCAATAATTTCTGTACCCAATGTCGCAGCTAATAACAGTGGAGATGGCCAGGGCTTTTGCCAGAACCAGCCATTATTTCGTGTCACAAAAATAGTACTGTGGCCGGCAATCAGAAGTTTCAGGAATATGAGGGTTTGTATCGTATCAGTATCTAAATTCTGCTCGCGTAAGAACAAATATAATAAAAATGATGCGCATACCCCAGCAAGCCCCAACGCTGACGACAAAATAAACAATTCATGCATATTCCACCTGACTGGGGTTGGAGACTGGTAAGTGTTGTCATAAGCGATAGTCAGAATCGGTAAGTCATTGAGCAGCGCCAGTAGAATAATCATCAGCGCCGTTATGGGATAAAACTCGAATATCAGGATGCTTAATGTCATGAACAAAATAATGCGAATGGTTTCAGCAATACGAAATGTCGCATAGCTTTTCATGCGTTCAAACGTAAAACGCGCTTGCTCTATGGCATGATTGATGACAGATAAACCTGGTGCGGTGAGAATAATATCTGCTGCCGCTCTTGCCGCATCGGTCGCATTGGAAACCGCAAAACCACAATCGGCTTTGCGAAGAGCGGGCGCGTCATTCACACCATCGCCTGTCATGCCCACAATGTGATCGGACTTTTGTAGGGCGTCGACAATCATGTATTTATCTTCTGGTAAGACTTCGGCAAATATTTCTATAGACTCCAGCATGTCCAGCAAAGCAGACTCATGTGTATGAATAAATTCCGTTTCTAATAAGCTGGTGTCGTAAATATTTTCCAGATCGGTCATTACCTCATCGGCAAACTGTTTTGCCTGTTTGAAAGACACATCCGGATTTAATCGTTTATAGATAGCCTGAGCCAGACTGGATGCTAGCTCTTTAATTTCCTGCCCGGATTTACCGGTAATCTGTTTAGATTGAACAGCTCGTTTGTTTAGTCCGAGCATATGCCCAATTTCACGGGCAATAGCAATATTATCTCCGGTGATCATTTTCACTTCGACACCACGCTGACGCATCTCATCAATCACTTGTTTAGAGTCATCCCGAGGCGGATCGATAAGTGGAATCAGTCCCAGGAATTCATGTTCTTGACTTTCATATTGCTGCGCTACTGCCAGTGTTCTGTAGCCTTTACTTGCCAGAAGATTAATCTGCTGATTGAGTGTGTTGATGTCGTTATCGGTTAGATTCGTTACCATCGCCATAATGACTTGTGGAGCGCCTTTAAATACGGCCATCTTCTGGTCAGCTTTTTGTAACTGAGCCGCTGTGTATTTTTTGCTGGGATCAAAAGCCGTGAAGTGCGTTTGTTGCCATGTTGACCAGTCACTTTCAGGATAGTTATCTTTAATATGACGAAATAATGGGATTTCAATTGGATCTGTATTTTCTGAGCGCGATGCTAAAACGGCAGCTCGCATAAGTGCTGCCTCACTGGTTCCATTGAATGGCAGTATCTCCATGACCTGCATTTCATTTTTGGTCAACGTGCCCGTTTTATCTGAACAAAAAATATCGACGCCAGCCAGTTCTTCTATTGCTGTTAACTTAGTGACGATGGCTTTGTGTTTTGCCAGTTTATAAGCGCCTACAGCCATAGTGACTGATAGCACTGCTGGTAAGGCAACAGGTATTGCTGCCACTAATAACACTAATGCAAAGCGGGCCAATTCCAGCAGATCTTCATGGCGAGATAAGCCTGTGATAACAATCAATGCCACCATCGCCAGCGATAAGAGAATCAGGAAGTGCCCAATCTGTAATACCATCTTTTGAAAGTGGCTATGCTCATTAACCGAAGCTGATGCAACCAGGCTGACCACATTATTAAACCGTGTCTGCTGACCGGTATTGACCACAATCGCATCCATCTCACCTTGACGGATAATGGTGTTGGCATAGGCAACGTCAGTACTTCTTTTGCTGACTGGCAAAGACTCACCAGTCAGTGAAGACTCGTCAATGGACAAATAATCACCAGTCAGCAACTGTACATCAGCGGGGACCAAATCACCCATTCGTAATCGAATGATATCGCCAGGCACGAGTTCTTGTGAGCGAACCAATTGACTCTTGCCATCGCGTAACACGCGTACCTGCGTATCTAACTGGCTTTTTAAGGCACTTAGGGCATTAAGTGCGCGGTGCTCCTGGAAAAAGTCGAGTCCGGCATTAATAAGGAGTAAGACGCTGATAATGATGAAATCTTCCCACTTACCCACCGCGGCAGATAAGATGGCGGCAATTTCAATCATCCAGGGAATCGGGCCCCAGAAACGTTTTAAAATCCGCTGCAAGGTGGATTCTTCTTGATTGATGATTTGATTCAGACCGTAATCAAGCTGGCGTTGATGTACTTCTGCATCCGACAAGCCGAGGCTTGCGTCGACATTCAGTGAGTTAAAAGTCTTAGCAATCGGTTGATGGGCAAAATCGTCAGTGGCTTTCTGAAATAATGATGTCAAATCTTACCCCTTTTGAACTAAATCTATTGTTGTAAAACGCCCTGTAAAGCCTTAGCGAGAATATTGGCCAAACTCACGCTATTTGTTTGATGAGGAATGCTATCGCAGCTATATATCTGTTTGACACCTGCCGCATTGAGTTGCGCTATGGCATCTTCAATAAACAAAGCATGACTGACTAACACACTGACGGATGCTGGTTGATATGGCATTAGTTTTTTGGCTGCTTCCAGTAGGGTTTTACCCGTACTGGCAACATCATCCACAATAATAATATTGCGTCTGGCATAGTCATTCTCTGGCAATGTGACGACAACATTATGATCACCTAAACGTTGTTTGTGTGCCACGGCATAGTCAAAGCCAAAATGTGTGGCAATCTCTTTTACCCATTGCTCTGATTCACCGTCCGGTCCTAAAAGGAGTGGGGTAGTGAAATGCGCTTCTATAAATTCTGCCATGGGTTGTGTGGCGGTGAGATTAATAGCCTGTTCCAGCGGAATAGCTTCACTCAACTGGGAGATACGGTGCAGATGGCTATCGACTGTAATGACAGCATCAAACAAATCAGCCAGGAAATGACCCACAATGGTCTGACTAACGACTTCCCCTGGGTGAAAAGCTTTATCTTGTCGCATATAACAAAGATAGGGTGCCACCAGAATAATCCGTTTTACACCATGCTGACGTAATGATTGTGCAGTGAGCATCAATTCGACTAATTTGTGGTTAGGATCATCGAGACTGCGGCATAGGATAACTGTTTCCGCTAAATTGACTGGCAAGGTCAGTTGACTTTCGCCATCTGGAAAGCGGTGCAACAGGACAGTTTCATAAGGAATGCCACAGACAACAGCAAGCGCTTTGGCTTGTTGCTCGTAGTCAGAGAAGCTTAATAATAGGGTGGGGGTCATGCTCATAAGTGCTCGATCTGATAACTGTTATCGGTCATTGCGGCATTTTTTGCAAAGGTAAAATCGGCATTAAACTCAGCATAAATAGTAAACAAAGGCTCGCCTTGTTTCACTTTATCACCGACCTTTTTATGTAGATACACGCCCGCACCTTTATCCATAGGAGCACCTGCCAGCCGTGCAATGGAGGCGATTTTGAGATTATCTATTGCACTGATGCTACCCGTTGTTTGAGCACAAATATCATAATGCAGCTTCCCAACACGCATCGGAGTGTTGTTACGACCCTGAGCATCAATAATGGCATTCATTTTAGTGAGGGCTCGGCCTGATTCAAGAATGTCTCTGGCGATGGTATAACCTTGGCCGCCTCGGACATCGGGATCAAATTCGATAATCCTGCCAGCGAGTTGCAATGCTTTTTCTTTCAAATCGATGGGCGCATCAGGTTCATTTGTCAGAATCTTCATAACATCCTGGGTTTCCAGAACTGGACCTATGCCTCTACCGATAGGTTGGCTGCCATCAGTAATGACTACTTCTAAGTGTAATCCCATATTGTCGCCAACATACTCAAAAAGCTTACGAAGCTTCAGTGCTTCCATGTGTGTATGTACTTTTGCTGAAGGCCCTATGGGAATATCAATAATTAAATGTGTCGCTCCAGCGGCCATTTTTTTTGAAAGTATTGAGGCGATCATCTGACCAGTCGAATCCATGGATAGAGGGCGTTCTACAGAAATCAACACATCATCAGCCGGGGCCAGCTTTGCAGTGCCCCCCCAAGCCAGAAAAGCACGTTGTTCACTGACAATTTCATGAAGGCGACGCAGTGACAAATCGACGTTAGCTAAGACTTCCATGGTATCTGCGGTACCAGCAGGTGACGTGATTGCCCGGCTGGATGTTTTAGGCATCAGCATGCCATGAGCAGCAATAATAGGCACAAGTAGCATGGTGGTGCGATTGCCGGGGATACCACCGATGCAATGTTTATCGCAGACCAAACCTTCCCCCCAATCAATCCGCTCTCCTGTATCAACCATCGCATGCGTCAGATGTAATATTTCATCACGCTCCATGCCTGTTTCAGCACAACCCACAATAAAGGCGGCTGTTTCTATTTTTGAATAACGGTTATTAACGATGTCCTGAATGATGTGTAGATATTGTTCGTAATTAAGCTTTTCGCCTGCGATCTTCTTATGTACGGATTTGAGCGAATCTGGTGGGCTGGCATGATTGATAAACACCTCAGAACCTTCAGGAATGCCAAGTTGTTCATAAACCTGTTCACTCAACCCCAGCTCATCGACATCTGTAATGGAAGTGTCATCGACAACATTTAAAACGGCAATCACAGGTTGCTCACTATCAGCTGTGTGAATCTCTATTTTACTCAGTGCTTGAAAGCCCTCACTACGATAAAGGCCACAACTACGGTGCAAGTAGGCCACGTTTTCTTTATAGGTATCGATGGCGACACACTTTAACTTCAGGGAAGGGATGGCAGCAGGTAATTCCGACGTATCAATCATCTTCGTCTCTGTGAGAATAACTGATTAAAGCTTAATGGCTGCTTACTCAATTGGTCAATCTGATTTATCAGCAAAAATGATCTGTATCAGTAATAGGAAATATAGGATTATTTTTGATAATAGGCAGGCTTGAATGACTGAAAAGTGAACACACTTTTTATCTTTAAATATAGAGCTTAAAGGTAGGTAGAGAAGAAATTTTCAGAGGAAGAATATACCTAACAAGACGGTGGGGTGAAGCCTATTTATGCCAGAAACAAAAAAGCCCCTTCGAGAAGGGGCTTTTAATGTATGGCGGAGAGTCAGTCCGCCATTATATGGTTTCAGGTGGTAACCGGAGGTATCAGGAAGAACAATAAAAATATTCAAAATCATAAGCTTATTTTTACTTTAGTCTCATGACGTCTCAGAGAGAATCACACAATCTTAAAAAAAGTGGTATGCCAAATGGTATGCCGATGTAAATTTTGTGAATATGAAGGTAGCGTGATTCAGAGAGGGTTGATGTTAACCTGAACAAATACAGTTGATGCAAATAGTCATTAATAATCAGAATTGTGACTTCTAGAATAATTAGTTCGATTACTCGTGCATTATTTGCCATTCTGACTAACAAACATGTGTGTGATCAAATTTTATGATGATGAGATGACAGGTTGAGCTTGAGTAACTATCCTGCTTTATCGAGGAGATGTGATATCAGAGCGCACAAAAAATATAGGCATAGTGAGTAACAAGTCAGTTACTCACTATGCCAAAACAGATTAAGAGTGTCTGCGTCTGAAGCCAACAACTCCAATTAGTGCAGGTAAAAGCAGCCAAGCTGTGTTTGGAAGTGGAACTGCCTGAATGTTTGGATCGAAAAGTGGCCCCTCTGGAATTGTTCCGTCAAAAATGCCAAAGCTATACTCCATTTGTGATCGCAAAGATTTTGCATCACCCTCAATTAGCATTGAGAATGTGTCGTATTGCATGAGGTCAATATCAAGCAGTAAATAACCATAACCCGTTTCTGGTAATTCCAAAATTTGCCCAAAATATCCAAGTACAGTATTTTGAGTTTCAAATGTTTGCCATTGCACTAGAATGGTTCCGCTGACATCTTCCAATGCTGCAAAAGTTGTCCACGTACCCATCCAACGCAAGACATAGTGACCATCACCCAAGTAAAAGAAATCATCAGTATCTTCTATTTCTTCGTCACCCACACTACTATCGTAGTATTGATAAGGATTTTTACTTCCCTCTCCACGATGTCCAGTGTCGGTGTTATATGTGTAGTAACTCTCTGCATAGCCTCTACCGCCTTTGAGTGTCATGAAGTAAGAGTCTGCTAGAGAACTGCTAGAAAAGATTAATAAAATTGCGAATACAAATAGTGATTTCACTTTTGTCCCTCCCTAAGATCATAAAGTGTGAAACAGATCACAAAATATGATCATGACAGATCAAAGTCAAAGCATTCGCAAAGTCATCACTATGAGTTATAGCCGTCTTACAAAAAGCTTAGTTGAGTGATGGTTAAGTTAGTTAATTATTTACAAGTTATGTGAATCTAACTTGACCTTTTCAGTGGGGCGTGAGTTACAGTATTAATTACAGATTATTCTTTGTGCAGTACAGAACGATATCTCGAGTTGTGCTGCTGTCTTCCTGATAGACAATCATTCAGCCAACAACTCAAGTTCTTTCTCACGGTCTATCTGTTCTGGTCTGCCTTTATACACTTTTTTCCTTAGCTTTCTGAATACCTTCTCTCTGACGTGTCAACAGCATCGAGTGTCAAACTGCTACAAAGAAGCATAGTACGTCTAACATCAAATCCTGCATAGCGTTCTGTTTGCCTGTGGAGGTCTGTCCTTCCTTGTGAAGTCTGACAATCACATCTTGAGAGCTCATATGTTTAATCAGTTCAATCAGGTCAGCAACATTACTTGCCATCCGTAAGATGTCATGAACATGAACTTCATCACTTTCTCGTACTAACTCAAGTAAAGCCTTTAGCTGTGTTCGATTAGTATCTTTCCAGAATACTTATCAGTGAAGACCTTATCCAGTGTTCTACCGTCTAGTTGGCGCTCTGTGTTCTGAGCTACCGTTGACATCCTCACATCTCCGATGAGCTTCATAAGTTGACACTCCTGTATTCATCTAAGTCTTAAAAGTTGGCAGGGTCTCGTACTCAAAAATTAAAACACAACTTAAAAGAACACTCCTTTTGCATTCAAGCAATGTGTGTTTTTAGGGAGTACCCAAAAAATCTTCTGTCAGTAGGACATGGTTATTTGTTATAGTTTTTATGATCTGCATCACACTTTCACTAAAAGGATCTTAAAAATGAACAAAATTTTGGTAAGTCTGTTTCTCTTATTAGTATCTACCTCATCAAATGCAGCTTTATCCATTATCGCTGGTGATGCTATATGGGGAACAGGAGGTTACTCAGGTTGCTCTTCTGATAGTTGCAGCATCTATGACACACCAGGCACGACAAATGATTTATCCAAGCCAGTTACCGATGTTTATCCTTATTTCAATTACTATCTAAGCAATCCTCAGCTTGATACAAGCACTGGCTTATATTTTCAACCATCGTTTGGGTCTGGTACCGTTATTTCTTCATCAGAAGATGGTTGGTTTAATATCACTCATTCGTGGAAGGATGTTGCTAATGCAAGCAGCTTCTACTCACAAACAACTCACACCTTCATTGAAAGGATTTTCCTGTCTGCGGGCGATGCGATTAGTGTGGCGATTGGAGGAACAGCCCTAAGCTCTTCAGCGTTTTATAAATACGATATCGTTAGCGCTGTTCCAATCCCAACAGCTATGTTCTTATTTCTACCTACTCTGTTATTGTTCTCTTTGTTGAGAAAAGCAAAAAACTAAACCGAATGTCGTTTATTGAAATTAATCTTCTCGATACCCCTCAAGTCATTAAGATTGAGGGGTGACTAGGAAATTAATGTGTAGTCTAGTGAATACTGAGTGGTGCTAGTTTTCAAAGAGTACAGTGAGAGGCAGATGATCACTAACAGCGAGCCAGTCAGTATGGTTAGAGAGTTCTAGAGCGCATCTATACAACAAGTCATTTGAAGCAAAGATGTAGTCAATGTGATAAGGGCGCTTCAGGCTACGATGTAAGTAAAACGTAGGATTCGTCTCTAGTCCTTGCTGCTCACCTGAAATGTGGTGATAGACACTCGAAATACCTATACTTTCAAGTTCCGTGACTACGTCAGAATGATTCCACCAACGGTCAG
>CEOG01034310.1_pt1 | contig 14613 bp, 13 predicted proteins | sample 530301 | NCBI WGS metagenome assembly CEOG01 (sample SAMEA2619903, study PRJEB7988) | marine metagenome | biome: marine biome (ENVO:00000447); feature: surface water layer (ENVO:00002042); material: "saline water (ENVO:00002010), including plankton (ENVO:xxxxxxxx)" | depth 5 m | reverse complement strand
CGCGGGCTGGCAGGTGGCCAGCTCGCGCGACCAGTCGAAGCCGAAGCCCAGGCTTTGCAGCTGGCCTTTCATATAGGCGATGTTCTTGTAGGTCCAGGCGGCGGGAGCTGTATTGTTTTGCACGGCCGCGTTTTCCGCTGGCAGTCCGAAGGCATCCCAGCCCATCGGGTGCAGCACATTCTTGCCCAGCATGCGCTGGTAGCGGGAAATGACATCGGTGATCGTGTAGTTGCGCACGTGGCCCATGTGCAGCTTGCCACTGGGGTAGGGGAACATGGCGAGACAGTAGAATTTCTCCCGGCTGTCATCCTTGTGCACGGCAAAACTCTGCTCGGTCTGCCAGTATTCCTGGGCCGCCTGTTCGAGGATCTTGGGCTGGTAGTGGGGGTCCATTGCTTCGTTGTACTCAACTGGTCCGGGCACGGGGCCTCTGGCAACCGACATGCGGCGGCTGCGGGTCCGGTGCAAAAAAACGCGATTCTATCAGTATTCAGTGCGGGCGGCGAAGGTCGTGGTGCGCGGCGTGCAGGCTGCGCGGCGCATCAGGCGAGGTGCAGCAGTGGCAGTCTGTCGCGCAGTGCAGCGCCATCGCCGACCAGATCAGCGAGGCTTGTGTCGTCGAGCTCCCGGTAAAACGCCTCCACGCCACGGTGGAAAAGCCCTGTCAACTTGCAGGTTCCTGCCAGCGGACAGCTGTTGGTGGTTGGGTTGAAACACTCCACGAAGTCGCCGCTGTCCTCAAGTTCCCTTACCACTTCGCCAACCCGGATCCGTTCTGCGGCCATTCCCAGTTGAATGCCACCGTGTCGTCCGCGCATGGTCGACAGGTAGCCCAGTTGCCCCAGATGCCGTGCCGACTTCAGCAGGTGCGCTCTGGAGATATCGAAGGCGGCTGCGATGTCGGCAATGCGCACCAGCCGCCCAGGGTGGCTGGCACAATACATGAGAATGCGCAGGGAATAGTTGGTGTAGGCGGTGAGGCGGATAGCGGTAACTCCTGAAAAATTTATATTAGTGGTTGCTTATGCGCGCCGAATTATAAATACTATATTAAATATCACTTAATGCCAGGGCAAGGGGTCCACCGTGTTTGAATTTTTCGACGCATCGATGCTTGCGCGAATCCAGTTTGCCTTCACCGTGTCCTTCCACATTATTTTTCCCTCGTTTTCCATTGGCCTTGCCAGCTATCTGCTGGTGCTGGAGGCCCTGTGGTTGAAGACGGACAACCCCGTATATCTCAACCTGTACAAGTACTGGTTGCGGATTTTTGCCGTGGCATTTGGCATGGGTGTGGTGTCCGGCCTGGTGATGTCTTACCAGTTCGGGACCAACTGGAGCGTATTTTCTGACAAAGCAGGGCCGGTCATCGGCCCGTTGCTTGCCTATGAAGTGCTGACAGCCTTTTTCCTCGAGGCGGGCTTTCTGGGCATCATGCTGTTTGGCATGGAGCGCGTCGGTCGGCGGCTGCATTTCCTCGCCACCGCGATGGTCGCGTTTGGCACGCTGTTGTCAGCAACCTGGATCCTGTCGGTCAACAGTTGGATGCAAACGCCCACGGGTCATGCCATGAACGCGCTCGGGCAGTTTGTGCCCGAAGACTGGCTGGCGATAATCTTCAACCCCAGCTTTCCGTATCGCCTGGTCCACATGACGCTGGCTTCGTACCTGACGGTCTCGTTTGTGGTGGGTGGCGTTGGGGCGTGGCACCTGTTGCGGGACAAGGCCAACCCGGAGGCGCGCAAGATGTTCTCAATGGCCATGTGGATGGCGACCTTTGTCGCACCGCTGCAGATTTTTGCCGGCGACCTGCACGGTCTCAATACACTTGAGCATCAGCCCGTCAAGGTAGCCGCGATGGAGGGGCATTGGCAGCGACAGACCGGTGCACCGTTTCTCCTGTTGGCCTGGCCTGATGCGGCGGCAGAGGAAAACACCTTTGAACTCGGCATTCCCTACGCGTCTGCGCTGGTGCTCACCCACGATATCAACGGTGAGACCCCGGGTTTGACTGACGTGCCGGCAGCGGACAGGCCTCCGGTGGGGATGGTGTTCTGGTCTTTCAGAGTCATGCTGCTGATGGGCACGCTGATGGCATTGATCGGTGTGTATTCTGCCTGGCTGCGCTTGCGCGGCCGACTGTACGACACGCGGTGGTTGCAGCGTGCCGCAGTGTGGATGGGGCCTTCCGGTTTTGTCGCTGTGCTGGCGGGTTGGATTGTGACGGAAGTCGGGCGGCAGCCTTTCACCGTGTATGGGCTTCTGCGCACCAGTGAGTCCCTCGCACCTGTGGATGCACCTGCGGTAGCGGCTTCGCTGTTGGCCTTTATTATCGTCTATTTTGCCCTGTTTGGGGCCGGTACCTATTACATCATTCGCATGATGCATGCTCCGCCTGATGGTCAGGGGCCGGAGACCGGGACCCCGCTGCGGGCAGCGGGCACGACACCAATGGCCTCCTTGAAAACAGCTGCCAGCAAAGGGGGCGCCTGATATGTTGGATTTACCCGTGATTTGGGCCGGGCTGCTGGCCCTGGGCATCTTTATTTACGTGGCGCTGGATGGCTTCGATCTGGGAATCGGGTTGCTGTTTCCGTTCCTTGCCACGGATCAGGACCGGGATACCGCGATGAACACCGTTGCGCCGGTCTGGGACGGGAATGAGACCTGGCTGATCCTTGGCGGCGGCGGCCTGTTCGCGGCGTTTCCATTGGCCTACGCGGTTGTCATGCCCGCATTGTACGCGCCATTTATCGTCATGTTGCTGGCACTGGTGTTTCGCGGCGTGGCGTTTGAATACCGCTGGCGCGACAAGGCACATGAGCGGATATGGGACGCCAGCTTTGTCTTCGGTTCCGTCGTTGCCACCTTTATGCAGGGTGTTGTTCTGGGCGCATTTGTCCAGGGCATCGAAGTTGAAGGGCGCGCCTATGCCGGTGGCTGGTGGGACTGGTTAACCCCCTTTACGCTCACGGTTGGTGTGGCATTGTGTGCGGGGTACGCCCTTCTGGGGGCTGGCTGGCTGGTGTTGAAAACGGATGGAACGCTGCGTCAGCAGGCCTATCGTCTGGTTAAAAGAGCCGCCATGGGCACGTTCTTCTTTGTCGGCGTGGTCAGTCTGTGGACGCCGTTTCTGTCGCCTGACATCTTTGAGCGCTGGTTCACACTGCCCCATTTCTACTGGCTGGCTCCTGTGCCACTGCTCACAGCGGGCATCGCGGGTCTGGTGGCCTGGGGCATCCAGCGGCAGCGGGATGCGGTGATCTACCCGGCGACCCTGGGGCTTTTGGGGCTGTGTTTTATCGGCCTCGGTGTAGGCTTCACACCCTATATCGTGCCCCGCGCGATTACTGTGCACGAAGCCGCTGCACCAGAATCAAGCCTGTTGTTCATGCTGGTAGGCGCCGTCATCATGTTGCCGCTGATACTCGGTTATACCGCGTATTCCTACTGGATCTTCCGCGGCAAAGTGCGCCATGGCGACGGAGGCTATCATTGATGCGCGACATTGAAACGCGACCTGAAAAGGGTGATCTGGGCAGGAAGTGGGCATGGTTTATAGGCCTCTGGCTGGGTGGTGTGCTGGTGGTGGGTGCTGTATCCGCTCTGTTACGCTGGATTTTGCTGCCGTGAGCACACGGAAGAAGGAGGCAATGTGAATATGAGGCTTTGCGTGATGGTGTTTCTGGGTGCCTGCGTCGTACCCCTGGCAAGCGCTGCACAGAACACTGTGGAGGTCACCGGGCGGTCGGCCGACGCGGCGCTGGATCAGGACCGACTAACAGCGGGTTTTCAGGCGCTGGAATCAGCCTGTTTCAGTTGCCATAGCCCTGATGCGTCTGCGGGAAACCGCGTGGCACCGCCCATGGCGGCGATCAAGAAGCATTACATTCAGCCGGGAACCTCCTACGAGGCTTTCCGCGATCGTCTGATGACTTTCGTGCAGGATCCCTCCTCGGAGAATGCGCGCATGCCCGGTGCCATCGACCGGTTTGGCCTGATGCCCAAGATGCCTTTTGACCAGGTGATGGTGGAGGAGATTGCCTACTACATCTACCACAGTGCGTTGGAGGCCCCGGGCTGGTTCGAACAGCATTTTCAGGCCGAGCAGCAGCGTCGACGCCTGGGGCAAGCGGCACTGGTGACGGATGCGGATTACCTGCGCCGCGGCAGAGAGGTTGCGATGAGCGCCAAGTCGACTCTCGGCAGTAACCTGAAGCAGGCTATCAGCGCCGGCGGTCCGGTCGCGGCCATCGATTTCTGTCACGACAATGCGATTCCGCTGACCGAGGGGGCTGCGGCGGAACAGGGCGTTGCGGTTCGTCGCGTCAGTGATCGCCCACGCAACCCCGCGAATGCCGCCACCGCCGCGGAGCTGGCCTACATGGCAACGGCGCGGTCTGCGCTTGCGGCAGGAGAAGAACCAGCACCCGCCGTGCGGCGGGTGAAACATGAGGTCGTGGCGTATTATCCGATCGTCACCAACGGCCTGTGTCTGCAGTGTCACGGCAGGCCAGGTGTGGAGTTGCAGGCCGAGACACAGGCCGCGCTGCAGGCGCGTTACCCCGACGATCAGGCGGTCGGTTACGGGGTTGACGAGCTGCGGGGTATTTTTGTTGTGTCCATGCCTGCTCAGTAGCGCGAAAAGGTGCGCTTTTTGCCAAACCGTAGACGAATATTCCAGTGCCAGCTCCGGTGTGCGGAGCTCAGTCCCGCTCGCGCCATACCGTGTGGTACACAACCAGCATCAAGAGCAGCAGCAGTACGCAACCGCCAAGCACTGGCCGTGGACCGTAGATGGCTGCCGGCGTGCTTCCCAGCATGATGTGGGCCTCGCCGCTGAGCAGGGCTTCTTCAAACTGGGGGCTGCGCTGCAGGATCCTGCCCTGATGGTCGATAATGGCGGATACACCGTTGTTGGTGCCACGCAGTAGATAGCGCCCGCTCTCCAGTGCGCGCATGCGCGCCATCTGCAGGTGTTGCAACGGGCCGATGGATGCGCCGAACCAGCTGTCGTTGCTGATGGTCACCAGTACGTCCGCGTTGCGAGCGCCCCGGGAGACCAGTCCCGGGTAGACGATTTCGTAGCAGATAAAGGGCGCGACCCGCACGCCATCGGCCAGCAGCAGGTTCTGTCCCGGCGGGCCTGCGGAAAAGCTCGACATGGGCATGTCGAAGAAAGCGATAAGGCCGCGCAGCCAGTGTTCCAGCGGCACGTATTCGCCGAAGGGCACCAGGCGCTGCTTGTGATACACGCCGCTGCCGGCTCCGAGTGCGACAATGCTGTTGAAGTAGTCTGTACTGCCGGACTCCCGCCAGGGAATACCGGTGATCAAGGTGCTGTTGCGACTGGCAAAGCCCGCCGCTACCGGGTCCAGGTAGTCGCGGGCCTGCTGGTAGAAGCGCGGCAGCGCGGATTCCGGCCAGACCACAATGTCGTGGTCGGCCTGCGCGGCGATTGCGCGGCTGTACTGTTCCAGAATGCGCGGGTAATACGCTGGCTGCCACTTCAGCGCCTGCGGAATGTTGGGCTGGTACAGTGCCACGCGCAAGGGTTGCTCGGTAGCGGGGACAACCCACTCCACGCTGCCCAGCGTGCGCCCGCCGAGCCACAGGATGGCCGCAACGGTGAGGTAGGTGAGGAGGCCTGCAGGCTTCGGGTTGCGCCAGGCCAGGAACAGGCAGGAACCGCTCACCGCCACGGCGAAGGACAGGCCGTACACGCCCACCGCAGGTGCCCAGCCCGCCAGCCAGGTATCGATATGGCCGTAGCCAAGGTAGAGCCAGGGAAAGCCTGTCAGCAGCCAGCTGCGCAAGCCTTCGAAGAGCACCCACAACGCGCCGAAGCCGGCCAGCATGCCGCCCGGCAGGGGGCGCACCCAGCGCACGTAGCACCAGGCAAAAAGGCTGTGCAGCAGTGCGAGCCCGGCGCAGAACAGCACAGTGAGTAACGCCGCAAGCGGTACGCTGGCATACCCGTAGACGTGAATGCTGACGTACACCCAGGACACACCGCTGCCGAACAGGCCCAGGCCGAACAGCCAGCCGCGCCACAGGGCCTGGCGTGGTGTGCAGGTGCTGAGCAGGTAGCAGTAGAGCGCGCAGCTGGCGATACCCGCAGGCCACAGATTGAAGGGGGCGAATGAGAGAGTGACCAGGCCACCGGCCAGCAGTGTCAGCAGGGCTATCCAGGCCGGGCGCAGGCCGTGTTCAGGCACGGTTCAACCGCTCAGTGGCCGCATGCGCAGGCTGTGGATCTTGCGCTGGTCCGCGTTGATCACCTTGAATTCAAAGTTTTCAATGCAGGTGACTTCGTTGCGCGCCGGCATGTGCCCGAACGCCTGTATCACCAGGCCGCCGATGGTGTCGAATTCCTCATCGCTGAAGCTGGTGCGGAAGTGTTCGTTGAACTCCTCGATCGGGGTCAGGGCCTTGATGAAATAGTCGCCGTCGCCGATGGTGCGAATGAAGTGGTCCTCGTCGACATCGGTTTCATCCTCGATATCGCCAACAATCTCCTCCAGCACGTCCTCAATGGTGACCAGGCCTGCAACGCCGCCGTACTCGTCAATAACGATGGCCATGTGGTTGCGGTTTTCCCGGAACTCCCGCAGCAGGACATTCAGTCGCTTGCTTTCCGGTACCACGACGGTGGGGCGCAGCAGCGTTTCCATGCGGAACTCGCTGTGATCCTTGTTGAGGATTTCCGGCAGCAGGTCCTTGGCCAGCAGTATGCCCTGGATGTCATCCGGACTCTCGCCAACAACCGGGTAACGCGAGTGGGCGGAGCGGATAATCTGCGGCAGGATTTCTTCCAGCGTGGAGTCCGCCTTGATGACCACCATCTGGGCGCGCGGAATCATGATATCGCGGGCCTGCATGTCGCTGACCTTCATGGCGCCTTCCATGATGCTGCGCGCATCCTGGTCGATCACTTCGTTCTCGGCGGCGATCGCAAGAACGCCCTCCAGGTCGCGGCGATTGTGCGGTTCTGACGAGAACAGCAAGGCTATTTTCTCGAGCCAGGAGCGGTCTCCGGGCTCGCTGCCAAATCGATCTTCGCTCATGGGGTTACGGGCTCCTCGGAGACAGTGTCTGGGTAGGGACAGGGGAATCCAAGCGTGGCCAGGATGGCTGTTTCAAGGGCTTCCATTTCGGTGGCCTCGGCCGCGGAAATGTGGTCGTATCCCAGCAGGTGCAGTGCCCCGTGTACCGCCATATGGGCCCAGTGCGCTTGCAGGGACTTGCCCTGCGCGGCGGCCTCCCGGGCCACCACCGGGGCACAGATAACGATGTCGCCGAGCAGTGCCAGCCCCAGTGCCTCCGGCAGGTCAGCCGGGAAGGAAAGCACGTTGGTCGGGCCATGTTTGCCACGGTAGCTGAGGTTCAGGCTTGCCATTTCCTCTTCGCCGACCAGACGCAGGCAAAGTTCCGGTGATGGGCTGGAGTTGCGGCCCTGGAGAGCGGTGTGTAGCCAGTTCCTTAAGTCGTCTTCCTCGGGAACCGGCTCGCTACAGGCCGTCTGGATGTCGATGTGGCTGCTCATGGCCGGGTCTTGTCGAGGGTGGTCGCCCTGTCCTCAAACGCGTCATAAGCCTCGACAATACGCTGTACCATCGGGTGGCGCACCACGTCCTTGTTGCCGAACCAGGTGAAGCCGATGCCTTCGACCTCCGCGAGGATATTGCCCGCGTGCGTCAGTCCTGACTGGATGCCCTTGGGCAGGTCGATCTGCGTGGCATCGCCGGTAATCACCGCGGTGGAACCGAAGCCAATGCGGGTGAGGAACATTTTCATCTGCTCGCGTGTGGTGTTCTGCGCCTCGTCGAGGATGATGAAGGAGTTGTTCAGTGTGCGCCCACGCATGAAGGCCAGCGGAGCCACTTCGATGATGTTGCGCTCGATAAACTTGTTGACGGTTTCGAAACCCAGCATCTCGTACAGGGCGTCGTACAGGGGGCGCAGGTACGGATCGATCTTCTGGCTCAGGTCGCCGGGCAGAAAGCCGAGCTTCTCGCCGGCCTCCACGGCAGGGCGCACCAGCAGGATACGCCGCACGCGTTCCTCGAGCAGGGCTTCCACGGCGCAGGCCACGGCGAGATAGGTCTTGCCGGTGCCCGCGGGGCCGATGCCGAAATTGATGTCGTGCTGCTTGATGGTGCGCACGTAGCCCTGCTGGTTCTTGCCGCGGGGTTTCACCGAGGCGCGCTTGGTGCGGATCACCTGAATGGCTTCGACGGGGGCGCCCCCGGGCTCTTCACTGAGCACTTCAATGCCCGCCTGCTGTAATTGCAGGTGCAGCGATTCCGGACTCAGGCCGACGCCCTGGCAGAGCTCGGCGTAGAGGCTTTGCAGCAATCGCTCGCCTGCGGTCACCGCAGCTGTTGGGCCGCTGAGCAGGAACTGGTTGCCGCGCGCGGCGATGCTGATGCCGAGACGGGACTCGATCTGGCGTAGATGACCGTCGAACTGGCCGCAGAGCATGGCCAGATGGCGGGTGTCATTCGGTTCCAGGGTGAGGCTTGACTGTGTCGACTCGGGGGTCGGAGATTCGCTGTTCAAATCGCTCGCGGGCCGCAGGGGCATGTGATCATGGGGTTAAGGATATACGCCTTGGCCGACTAGTCAACCGCACGCATCCGGGGTGATTGTGCCAGCTGGCCGCGCAGGGAATTGGGCAGAGCATCGACAATCTCCAAATCGGCAAATTCGCCGATCAGGCTCTGGTCTGTGCAGTGGAAGTTCACGACACGGTTGTTTTCGGTGCGACCCTGCAGTTCACCGGGGTCTTTCTTCGATACGCCCGTGACCAGAACCCGCTGCACCGTGCCTACCATACGGCGGCTGATGGCCTGTGCTTCCTGCAGTATGCGCGCCTGCAGGATCTGCAGTCGCTGCTTCTTGACGCTGTCATCCGTGGTGTCCGGCAGCTCTGCCGCGGGGGTGCCGGGCCGGGCGCTGTAGACAAAACTGAACGAGGTGTCGAACCCGATTTCCTCCACCAGCTTCATGGTGGCCGCAAAGTCTGTTTCGGTCTCGCCGGGGAAGCCGATGATGAAGTCGGAAGAGATGCTGATGTTCGGGCGTATGCGGCGCAAACGCCGAATCTTCGATTTGTACTCCAGTGCCGTGTGGCCGCGCTTCATGGCCATCAGGATGCGGTCCGAACCGCTTTGTACGGGCAGGTGCAGGTGGTCGACCAGCTGCGGAATCTCGGCATAGGCATCGATCAGGGCATCGCTGAATTCGACCGGATGGGAGGTGGTGTAGCGGATACGTTCGATCCCCGGAATGCGCGCCACCAGGTGCAGGAGTTCGGCAAAGTCCACGATCTCGCCAAGGTGATTGGCGCCCCGGTAGGCATTCACGTTCTGCCCCAGCAGGTTGACTTCGCGCACCCCTTCACCCGCCAGGTGCGCCACTTCGGCGATCACATCATCAACAGGGCGTGAGACTTCCTCACCGCGGGTGTAGGGCACAACACAGAAGGTGCAGTACTTGCTGCAGCCTTCCATGACGGAAACAAAGGCCGTGGGCCCCTCGACGCTGGGTTCCGGCAGTCGATCGAATTTTTCGATTTCCGGGAAGCTGACGTCGACCACCAGGGTGCCCCCCGGGCCGCGCTGTTCCATCATCTCCGGCAGGCGGTGCAGGGTCTGTGGTCCGAAAACCAGGTCGACATAGGGTGCTCGTTTGCCGATTTCGGCCCCTTCCTGGCTGGCGACACAGCCGCCCACGCCGATGATCAGGTCGGGCTTTTTCTGCTTCAGGTGTTTCCAGCGGCCGAGCTGGTGGAAGACCTTTTCCTGTGCTTTTTCACGAATCGAGCAGGTATTGAGCAGCAGAACATCGGCGTCCTCGGGGTTGTCCGTCGGGGTCAGCCCATGGCTGGCCTGCAGCAGATCGCGCATGCGCGCCGAATCGTACTCGTTCATCTGGCAGCCGTGGGTCTTGATGTACAGCTTTTTGCTCACTGGGCCTCGTCGGCGCACCGCAGTCGGTGCCTTGCCGGTTGCTGGAAAAAGGGTGTGAATTATACAGAGTTGGCCCCGGGAAACATAGCATCGGGGGGTGCCGGTAGTGGTAATTTGTGATGGGAGTGTTAACATTGCGCCCCCCCGGATTCCGCGCAACCCCAGCGGTACCGCCCGGCGCAACGCCCCACGAGGACAGCATGGCCAACCAACCGGTGTACAAGGTGATATTCCACAACGCCAATCAGGTGTTCGAGGTGTTCGCGCGCCAGATCTACCAGAGCGACATGTGGGGTTTCATCGAGATCGAGGAATTCGTCTTCGGCGAGCGCTCGCAGATACTCGTAGACCCCGGCGAGGAAAAGCTCAAGCACGAGTTCAGCGGGGTCAAGCGCAGCTACATTCCGCTGCAGGCGATTATCCGCATTGATGAAGTGGACAAGGAAGGGACTGGCAAGATTTCCGAAGTGGCTCCCGGCTCGCGCAGCAATGTGGCCACGTTCCCGGTGCCCGGCATGCAGCCGCACCACAGCAGCGACGACTGATGCCCCAGGCGGGCGGTGAGCCCGCCGCTCGCACCCCCTCCTGGTGTCGCTCGTTCAGCTATCCAGCCGCTGTTTGATCGAGGCGATTTTCACACACAACACAAACACGTCCACGCTCGCCTGCACATCGTCCAGTGCCGGGAAGCTCGGTGACAGCCGGATATTGCTGTCCTCGGGGTCCCTGCCGTAGGGGAAAGTGGCGCCGGCCGGAGTCAGTTTCACCCCGACGTTGCCCGCAAGTTCGACGACTTTTGATGCAAGTCCCGGCAAGGTATTGAATGATACAAAGTAGCCGCCCTGTGGCGTGGTCCAGTGGCCCATGCCACTGGCGCCCAGTTCACGCTGTAGTGTGTCGAGCACCGCGTCAAAGCGGGGCTTGAGGATTGCTGCGTGCCTGGCCATGTGATTGCGCAGCGTTTCTTGGTCCTGCAGGAAGCGCACATGGCGCAACTGGTTCACTTTGTCGGGGCCGATGGTCTGGAAGGCGAGGTGTGCTTTGAAGGTGTTGAGATTGCGCTCGCTGGTGCCAAGGAATGCGACACCCGCACCGGCGAAGGTCATCTTGGAGGTGGAGCCGAACTGGAAGATGCCGTCCATGGTGCCGAGCTCGCGCGCATGGGCTGTGATGCTGTCCAGCGCGGGTGCGTTATCCCGCAGGGTGTGGACGGCATAGGCGTTGTCCCACATCACGATACAGTCGTCTGACGCGATTTGCGGCAGGCGCGCCAGGCGTTTGACGGTGTCCGGGCTGTAGACGCAGCCGGTGGGGTTGGAAAAGCGGGGCACGCACCAGATGCCCTTGATGTCTGCATCGGCGCTGACCAGCGCCTCGATCTGGTCCATGTCCGGGCCCGAGTCAAGGAGCGGCACGGGAATCATCTCAATTCCCAGGTATTCACAGACGGAAAAGTGGCGGTCGTAGCCGGGCACCGGGCACAGGAATTTCACCTGGGCACGGTTGCCCCAGGCTGACTCGGCGCCTCGCAGGCCTTCGCGGAGGGCAAAATCCATGACCTGGTACATGAGCGTCAGGCTGCTGTTGCCGCCGACCAGGGTCTCTTCCGGGGCGGTGCCCAGAACCCCGGCAAACAGCGTGCGGGCCTCGGGCAGGCCCTCAAGACCACCATAGTTGCGCGCGTCGCTGCCGTCTGCGGCGCGGTAATTGCCCTGCAGAATTCCGTCCAGAGCATCGGACAGTGCGACTTGCGCGGCGCTGGGCTTGCCCCGGGTCAGGTCCAGGTTCAGTTTTTTCGCTGCCAGCGCATCATACTGTTCATGCAGGTCGGCGAGCGCGGCGCGCAGTTCAGCTTCAGTGGCCTTTTCAATATGCACTGTGGACTCCTGTGTCGGACGTGCGGTTGACGAGTCGGGCTCAGCCGCCAAGTATACTCCGCGCGCCTGCCACTGAAAAATGCTGCGGGGCCAATCTCTTGAAATATGCGCCTGCGCGCCCATATCTGCCGGATACCCACAGCATTGGACACAGGCAGCCATGAGCAAGCCCCAGCAATTTGCCGAGGACGAGCACGACACTAACGCGTCGGGCAACCGGGCCCCGGCGGTGGCCAACGATATTCTCCCGGATACGCTGTATGTGATTCCGGTGCCGCAGCGACCGTTCTTTCCCGGACAGATACAGCCGGTCGCGATCAATCCGCAGGAATGGGCCCCGACGCTGGAGGCGATTGCCGCGGAGGGCCACGGATTGGTGGGCCTGAGCTATGTCGACCAGCAGGGCCCGGACAGCGTGGGGCCCCGCCAGTTTCCCGAAATCGGCTGCGTGGCGCGTCTGCACAGGCCCCCCGGCGCCACCAGCCCCGGTCAATTCCTGGTGCAGGGCGTGAAGCGCTTTCGCATCCTGCGCTGGCTTACCGACACCGCGCCCTACCGGGTCCAGGTCGAATACCCGCGCAGTACGGGAGATCGCGACAGCGATGAAGTGAAAGCCTACGCGATGGCCCTGATCCAGCAGATCAAAGAGCTGTTGCCGCTCAATCCGCTGTACAGCGAAGAGCTGAAACACTACATGGCAAACTTCAGCCCCAACCAGCCCAGCCTGCTGGCGGACTTCTCGGCCGCGCTCACCACGGCCAAGGGTGACCAGTTGCAGGAAATCCTCGACACGCTTCCCTTGCTGGCCCGCATGGAGAAGGTACTGCTGCTGCTGCGCAAGGAGCGCGAAGTGGCCGAAATGCAGACCCGCATCACCAGCCAGGTGAATGAGAAAGTCTCCGAGCAGCAGCGACAGTTCTTCCTGCGCGAGCAGCTGAAAGTCATCCAGAAGGAACTTGGCCTGTCCAAGGACGACCGCAGCACCGACCTCGAGCTGTTCGAGGAACGCATGGCCGCCCTGAAGCCGCCAGAGCCGGTGCGTGCGCGTATCGCCGAGGAAATGCACAAGCTCTCGGTGCTGGAGACGGGGTCACCTGAATACGGTGTGACGCGCAACTATCTCGACTGGGCCACGCAGCTGCCCTGGGGCATCACCTCGGCGGACAATCTTGAGCTCGCCCACGCGCGGGAGACGCTGGATGCACACCACGACGGGCTGGACGACGTCAAGCGGCGCATACTCGAGTTCCTTGCCGTGGGGGCATTCAAAGGGGAGATCAGCGGGTCCATTCTGCTGCTGGTCGGGCCGCCCGGGGTCGGCAAAACCAGCATCGGGCGCTCCGTGGCAGATGCATTGGGGCGCGAATTCTACCGTTTCAGCCTCGGTGGCATGCGCGATGAAGCGGAGATCAAGGGGCATCGCCGGACCTATATCGGCGCCATGCCGGGCAAGTTTGTGCAGGCGCTGAAGGATGTGAAAGTGGCCAACCCGGTGATCATGCTCGACGAAATCGACAAGATCGGTGCGTCCTTCCAGGGCGACCCCGCCTCGGCCCTGCTGGAGGTGCTGGACCCGGAACAGAACGCGGAGTTTCTGGACCACTACCTGGACATGCGGGTAGATCTGTCCAAGGTGTTGTTCATCTGCACCGCCAATCAGCTGGATACCATCCCGGGGCCGCTGCTGGACCGGATGGAGGTGCTGCGGCTTGCGGGGTACATCGCCGAGGAGAAACTGGCCATCGCGCGCAACCACCTGTGGCCGCGGCTGTTGCAGCGTCACGGCGTCAGCGCTGACCAGCTCAAGATCAACGACGCCGCGCTGAAAACCGTGATCGAGAGTTATTGCCGGGAGGCCGGCGTGCGCAATCTCGAAAAGCAGCTGGCGCGCATTATCCGCAAATCCATCGTCGATCTCCTGGAGGGCGGTGAGCAGCGCCTGCGCATCGGCAAGAAGGATATCGAAACACTGCTTGGCCAACCGGTGTTCCACAGCGAGAAGCTGCTGCGCGGCCCTGGTGTGGCCACCGGGCTTGCCTGGACCGCGATGGGCGGCGCAACCCTGGCGATTGAATCCTCCAAGGTGCACACCCTGAACCGGGGCTTCAAACTCACCGGACGACTGGGCGAGACCATGCGGGAATCAGCCGAGATTGCCTACAGTTACGTGGTGTCGCACCTGCGCGATTTCGACTGTGACTATGATTTCTTCGACACCAGCCAGGTGCATCTGCACGTGCCGGAGGGCGCCACGCCAAAAGACGGCCCGAGTGCCGGTATCACCATGGCGACAGCGCTGATTTCCCTGGCGCGCAATGAGCGAATCAAGCGCCCGCTGGCGATGACCGGTGAGCTGACCCTGACGGGCCAGGTGTTGCCGGTTGGCGGCATCCGCGAGAAGGTGATTGCGGCGCGACGCATGAAGATTCCGGAGTTGATTCTGCCCGCGGCCAACCGGCGTGATTTCGACGAGTTGCCGGCCTATTTGCGGGAAGGGCTGGAGGTGCGCTTTGCGCGCAACTACCGGGAGGTCTTTGAGTACGTGTTTCATGAGCATCGGCGGGAGAAGGCGTTGCATTGAGGGCTGGGTTCGGGCTTCGGGCTTAGGTAGAGGTAGTGCGGCGGGTAGTTTAGTATTATTTTTAATTGGTGTAACAGGGATTGATCCAATTAGATATGAATTATTTTTTGAGAGATTTGTCTCTAAAGTCAGGGCTAAGAAAAAAGTGGTCGATGGTATAACTTACCTAGATGGTTCTTTA
>CEOG01037588.1_pt1 | contig 14628 bp, 15 predicted proteins | sample 530301 | NCBI WGS metagenome assembly CEOG01 (sample SAMEA2619903, study PRJEB7988) | marine metagenome | biome: marine biome (ENVO:00000447); feature: surface water layer (ENVO:00002042); material: "saline water (ENVO:00002010), including plankton (ENVO:xxxxxxxx)" | depth 5 m | reverse complement strand
CTGCGGGCCTGAAAAAGGGTGGCAGCACGCCGAGCCGCGCCGTCGCCAGCGGCGTGGCCGGAAGGCGCTGATCGGGGTAAGGGCGAGCACGCCTGCATTGACCGGCAGGATCGGACCGTGGGCGGAATAATTATAGGCGGTGCTGCCGGCCGGTGTCGCCACCAGAACGCCGTCGCAGGTGAGTTCCGCGACCTTGACATGTCCGTCGATAGAGATGCGGATCTTGGCCGTCTGACGGCTTTCGCGCAGCAGGGAAACTTCGTTGATGGCGAGAGCCTGCATTTGCGCGCCATGCATATCGACGGCAGTCATGCAAAGCGGGTGTAGCTCTGTTATTTCCCCGGCTTTCAGCCGTTCGATCAGCTTATCCTCGCGATAGCTGTTGAGAAGGAAGCCCACCGTCCCTTTGTTCATGCCATAGATGGGCAGGTTTGAGCTCATGAAACGATGCATGGTTTCCAGCATAAAGCCGTCACCGCCTAAGGCGACAATAATGTCTGCTTCTTCTGCTGATACATGAGGATAGCGCGCCTTCAACCGTTCGAGGGCAGTCTGCGCATCGTCCGACTCGCTCGCCGTAAAATAGATATTCATCTGATGTCAGCCGCCTGTCACATTCATATGGCGCTTTACTGCCGGGCGGTCATCATGCCGCCGGTCAATGATAAAGTCATGGCCTTTCGGTTTGCGTCCGATGGCCTCATCAATGGCCGCATCAAGGGCGATGCGGCTGGGGTCGCGTCTGAGTGCGGCTCTCAAATCGGCGCTGTCTTCCTGACCGAGGCACATATAGAGCATGCCCGTGCAGGTCAGCCGCACCCGGTTGCAGCTTTCGCAGAAATTATGGGTGAGGGGGGTGATAAATCCGACACGCATGCCGGTTTCCACGACATCGAAATAATCCGACGGGCCGCCGGTGCGATAGGCAGAAGGGGTCAGCGTCCAGCTTTGCGCCAGCTGCTGCTTGACCTCGGATAACGGCAGATACTGATCGGACCGCAGACCGTCAACCGCGCCCATTGGCATGGTCTCGATAAAGCTGATATCCATGCCCCGCTCCCCGGTCCAGCGTACCATGTCGCCAAGCTCCGCATCATTGAAGCCCTTGAGGGCAACGGTATTGATTTTGACATGCAGTCCGGCGGTGCGGGCCGCCTCAATGCCGCGCATCACCTTTTCAAAATTGCCCCAGCGGGTGATGTCCTGGAAACGGTAGGGGTTGAGTGTATCAAGAGAAACATTGATCCGCCGTACTCCGGCCGCAAAGAGATCGTCCGCATATTTCTCAAGCTGGCTGCCGTTGGTGGTCAGGGTCAACTCGTCCAGCTCCCCGCTTTGCAGGTAAAGGCCGAGATTGCGGAACAGCGTCATGATATCCTTACGCACCAGCGGTTCCCCGCCGGTGATGCGGATTTTGCGGACGCCCTTGCGGATGAAGGCGGCGCTGACCAGTTCCAGTTCCTCCAGCGACAGGACATCTTTTTTCGGCAGGAAGGTCATATTCTCCGACATGCAATATTTGCAGCGGAAATCGCAGCGATCCGTTACGGAAACCCTGAGATAGCTGATATGCCTGCCGAATGGATCGATCATGTCATTCTTCCGATTTGCAGAAGGCGCCCCTTCGCATTCAAAATATATCTTTATCCATGATTTGCAAGCAGTGAGGCGGGAGGGGATAACGCTCAGGTTTCCGCGTAGCGGATCTTTCCGGCGATGAATTCGGCATTTTGCAGTGCGATTGTCACCGCTTCTGCCGTCAGCAGATCATAAAATTCGAGCGGGGCTTGCGTGATGGCCGAGGTGGGAGTTGCGTTCTCCGCCTTGATGGAGACGGTCAGATCATGGATATTCTTGTAAATGACCCGGTCGATTTCCAGGCGGCGGCAGGCGACGGCTAGAACTTCGGGGTTGTCCGTATAGATGATCTGACGCACGATGGCGATGTCCATATTGAGCAGCCGGGCGAAAGCAAATTCGAACAGATCGACTTCTCCCTGTTGCAGGGATTTGATCATGAAACGCGGCGACAACTCGCCGGAGCGGTGCAGCTTTTCGACCAGTCGGGCAGACGGATCATTCTCCATGGTGATTGCGCTGATCGTTGTCTCCCGGTCCTGTAGTTCCATATCCAGCAGCCGGGCATCAACCTCGAAATTCTGGCAGATGAACTCCCGAAGCGACATGGAAACCCAGCGGTACATTTTCTCGGCGATCTCCTTGGGCAGGAACGGACGTTCGAGCAGCGGGCGTTGATATTCGGGAATATATTCTGACTGTTCACCGAGATATTCCAGCATCATCAAAGGCATTTGCGCGGAATGGTTCATCAACAGCGTCACTGCGACATCCGTCTCTCCACTCTCGCAGAGGGCGGTGCAGATGGCTTCTTCAAGGTTATCCCGCGCCGCGATGGCAAGGCGATGCTGCCGTGAGCGATGCTTGACGATATCCAGCAGGTCATGTTCTTCGAGCAGCCCGCAATCGCGCAGGATTGGCAGCGCAACCTCGATCTCGTCATTGGCGAGAAACAGCATCAGGCTTTTTGGCACGTCGGTGCGGGCGGCCAGCTTTTTTGCAAAGTTGGCTCGGATGGATCTTTCCACATCGGCGGTGATGCGGCAGATGATATCGGCCATGATTTCCTTCTCGGACAAAGAGAAGGTCTGTTGATCGTCATTCAAAAAATGACCGATGCGGTTATAGAGAAATTCTCTTTGCTCACGGGAATTGGTTCCGGCCAGCCCAGCCAGTCTTTTGATTTCAAGAATATTTTCCTGCCGTGCGGCATTCATAGGCAAGCAATCCAGGAATTGGAAAATCTTGGCGTAAATCTTGCGCGTTATTGTTTAAGATATTCTTAAATACAGGCAGGTGGCTTTTGGTGAAGCGCGTCCCCTTGATCTGTCACTCTGTCGGTATGCGTGGTTTTTGCGGCTCCGATCTTGGGCAACGCCGTCTCTATTGTGCGATTGGCAGGCGGATCTTGAAACGGCTGCCTTCGGAGAGGCTGCTTTTCACTGTGATATTGCCGCCCATCAGACGGGCCAGTTTGAGCGACAGGGTGAGGCCCAGGCCAACGCCGTCGGCGTTGCGGTTATAGATGCCTTCATGGGCCTGTTTGAATGCCTCAAAAATCTTTTCCTGATCCTCTTCCGCAATGCCGGGGCCGGTATCCCACACGGTGATATCAACAAAGCTGTCATCAATCAGCTCATATTCCAGCCCGATTGTGCCACCACGGGGGGTGAATTTCACGGCATTGCCGATGATATTGACAAGGATTTGCAGACAGCGTGTCGGATCGACGGCCAGTTGGATATCCTCCTGGATGCGCATACCGATCATATCGAGATTTTTCTCTCGCGCATGACCCTGCACCAGCACATAGGCATCCGCCACCATGCCAGCGAGCGGGGTGGGGGCAATCTCAATCGGGATTTTGTCGCTTTCGATCCGGGCAATATCAAGGATATCTTCGATCAGGCTGAGCAGATGCTTGCCGGAATTAAGAATATCGCCGACATATTCGCGGTATTTGTCATTGAGGGGACCAAAGGTTTCAAGGCCGATTACCTCGGCAAACCCGATGACCGCATTGAGAGGCGTGCGTAGCTCATGGCTCATATTGGCAAGGAAGGTATCCTTTGCCCGCGCTGATTCCAGCGCTTTCTTCGCCGTCATTTCGAGCTGCATGTTTTTCTTGGTGATTTCATGCACGGCCCGTTCCAGATCGGCCTTCGAAGATAAGGCTTCATCTTCCGCAAGCAGGCGGGCGGTGATGTCATCACTGGTCCCGCGATAGCCGGTGAAGCGGCCCCGTTCGTTGAAGACGGGAACGCCGGACATGTTGAAAATCTTGTAGTTTCCATCCGTATCCTGAATTTCCAGGGGAACAGAGCGGAAAGGCACATGTTGCGCCATGGCTGCCTCGGCCTTGTTGCTGCCGTTGGCTTCGGGCTTGAAAACCCCGAGTTCTGCAAGGCGTTTGCCTTTCAGCAGCATCGGCGGTGCGCCCAGCGCCTGTACTACCCGGTCGGAAACGAAAGTGAGATTGCCATCGGCGTCGGTTTCCCAGATCCAGTCGGATGCCGCACGGGTGATATCCAGAAAACGGCGTTTTTCCTCCTTCAGCCGGACTTCAGCATTGACCTGCCGGGTGGAGTTGATGAAGCTGCCGCAAATTGAAATAAGCTGCCCTTCCTCATCAAAAATGGGGAAATGGCGGGACAGGAAATATTCCGTCTCCTTGTTGGAGCGAAGGGCGAGTTGTCGCGTTTCAGTTTCCCCGGTTTCGGCAATGCGGCGGACAATTTCGAGGTGATCCTGCGGCAGGGAAGGGAGGATTTTATCTTCTACCCTGAGGGCCGATCCGGGGCGGAAATGATCGCGATATCCACTGTTGGTATAAATAACGCTGCCGTCGGGGCGGGCCATATACATCGGCGGGGCCTGTTCGAAAACGGCATCAAAAAATTCCCGGCTGACGATCCCCTGAACAGGAGGAAATTCCGAGCCGCCCGTCTGTTTCAGATCCGAATGAAGCGAAACCACGCTTCCTTGCCCCCGTTCCGTCATTCATTTATCCCATGCGCTGCCGCATGTTCCCCATACTGAATTACGCTACTCCCCAACTCATAGATACACCCGGTCTTCGTCTAGATCATCGTCGAGTTTTTCTATGGTTTCAAGATAATCGCGCTCCAACTGCCAGAAGCGCAACGTCATCTTGGCACTTTTCGGAGAAAGTTTATCATAAAATTTCATAATAATCTCAATTTCTTCCGGCTTAGTTGTATTTTTTCCCTTGCCGCGGCCCGGCAGGCTGCGGGTGAGGAGATAGACGGTTGTGAAGGCGGCGCGGCTGAAGTCTAGCGCTTTGAGAATAACCAGCAGGGCCTCGGGGTTGAGGTCAAATATAAACCTGCTGATTTTCAGGTAATTGAGACCGGAGAGCTCGGCGAGACCAAGAATGAATAACCGTATCTGTCGGCCGCGCAACGACTGGACAAGAAATTTTTCATTGAGTTCATTGCGTTTGGCCAGTTCGCGGATCAGCGTATCGGCGCTGGAGCTTTTCGGTGCGACATCATGGCGATATTCAGTTTTTGTTGCGCTGACGATCCGTTCGTTGAGTTCCAGTTCGTCAATTTCGAAATGTTCAAGAATATGGCGTCGCAATGCAGCGGACACCCACCAGAACATCTTGTGGGCGAGATCGGCAGGAATGTCGTGACGGGCGATGAGGGGTTCCTGAAAACGGTCGATGCGGCGGGATTCCTCGACCAGATACTCCATGCTCTTACGGGAAATTTTGGCATCCCCATTTTCGATAAGCTGGGAAATGACATCTTCGTCGCCATGGCTGATCAGCAGATCGCTGATGGTCGGGTTCACGTCGTCCCGTTCAGCAATAGCGAGGAGATGTTCCTTGCTGCGATTCTGAATAATCTCTATCAGATCCGGCTCGGCGAGGCGGCGGCTCTTGAACAGAATAGGGCGCGCGACCGCGATCTCGTCATTGGCGAGCAGGGTGATCAGCCCGTGCGGCACATCGGGCATATCCGCAAGCTCTTCCGCGAGATTCTGCCGGATGGTACTTTCGATATCGGAAAGCAGCTTGCCCAGAATGCCGAGGACGAGCGAGTGCTCCTGCTCACTCATGCGTTCCTCTTCTTTCAGGAACAGATCGGTGATATTGCCAAGAAGATGACGGCGACCGCGATTGCTGCTGTCTCGCGACAGCGCCACTAAACGTTTCAGCTCTTCATCCTGACTGTCTGTCATCATCTTTCCGTCATTCCGATATCCATCGGGCAGGCTGTTATGGCCGCGATCGCCGGTTGCAGGCGGCAGCCTTATGCATGCCCGACCGTGTTGCGGCGCCGCAAATGGTATCCGCAAGTCGATCCCGACACCCGAAGATGCGGCAGCGACATTAAATTCCCGTTAATTTACGGTGGGAAATTCTCTGCCCTATATGGCCATGCAATCATAAAATTGCCGCGAATTTATGGCCATTTTACATGTCCCCGGCCCGGAGGAAAGCCGGGAATGCCGTGATTGCGGTAAAAAAGAAAGAGTTTTCACAGGATTTATGACGATATCGCCGATTGTTCGCGAAGAATTTTTGATATTTTACATTTCGTTAAGATTGTCCGGTCAGAATAGGGCGAAAATTCAGAAATTCATTTTTCAAAAACCCATTACCGGTAAAGCCCAAGGAAAAAATGTGACTGAAGATTATCATGAACTCACCCGATTGATTGAGCGGTTGCATCGGCGATTTCTCGATGTGCTCAGAACCGAGCTCGCGCTGATGGAAATCACGGACATCAATGCTGTGCAGGCTTTGCTGCTCGCCAATATCGGCGAGGAGGAGATTAATGTTCGCGAACTCATGTCGCGCGGTTATTATCAGGGCTCGAATGCGTCCTATAATCTTAAGAAACTCGTTGAAATGGGCTATCTTATTCAGGAGAAATCTGACCGAGATCGCCGAGCGACCATGATCCGATTGTCTGAAAAAGGCTTGGACATGGTTGAAAAGATGAATTTTCTGGAGCAGAAGCAGGCCAACCTGCTGGCGCGATCCAACCCGGCGCCAGACATTGCGGAAACCCGCAAGCATCTCCGCCAGATTGAACGGATCTGGACTGATTATATCCAGTATGGGACGCAATAAACGCGGGAGCGTTGTCATGCGACCTGTTTTATTAGCTCTTATCCCCTGATCTGCGGCGTGTTTGTCAGCTGCGGGGCGGAGTTCACGGTCGGCGTTAAGATTTTGTTAATAATTTTTCTCTATCGTTGGTTCTCGCGGTACGCCGCGCGATATCTGGTCAAGACTTTGTAGAGGAGAGGAGTTGCGTTATGGACGTGACCCCGTATGCAAGAAATGACACGCTGACTGGTGCCTCGGGAACGGTCAGTCGACCGGCGCATGGCGAAGTCGTGAAATCCTTCAACAAGGGCATTGCCGGAAAGTCGGAACAGGGGGCTGTCGTCGCGGATCCTGTCGAACGTGCCGAAGCGGCCATCGGCGGGCTGTTTGCAGACCCTCGCTATCCGACGGCCCGGTTTTCTATCGACCGGGATGATGAAAGCGGCCGTTATGTCTACCGGCTGATTGATCGCGAAACCCGCGAAGTTCTCAAACAGTTCCCCGGCGACTATGTCCTGCGCCGCGTGGCCTACTACCGCGAATTGCAAGGCCTGGCGGTCAACAGCGAAGTCTGACGGCCGCATTCTTTCACCTATTCTTCTCAAATCACCTGATTGATGGCAATCGCCCCGTTGACGGCGCGCATGTTGCGGCTGGCGAGTGGGTTGGCGACTGAGGCGCGTGCAGTATAGCCACTCGGCGGGGCTTTCTTCTTGGCAATTTCATCGGCCACCGCCTTGACCAAGCCTTCGGTCACGGTCCGGGCGGTTGAAAGCTTGCGGAAATGCCGGTCGAGCGTGACATGGAAATCCTGGCTGACATTCTTCAGCCGGTCGATGTCGGCCTTCGCAAAGGCCTTATAGGCGGCGGGATTGCGCTTGATCAGCATCATTTGCTGGTTGTATGTGGCGATCAGGCGTGTTTTTTCGTTCAGCATTGCCTTGAAACCGGCGGCATCGCCTGTTTCAAGGAGGCTGTTTTCCTGTTCCAGAATGTCACCGAGTCGGGAAATCATCCCGCTCAAGACGTCGGGGCTCATCAGCCGGGGCGGTGTTTCCGGGGGGGTCGGCAGTTGTGCGTCTGTCATCTCAAACCTCCTGCATTGCCAGCATTTCGCGATAGACGGCATCGGCGATGCCAATACCATTGTTGCGACTCATGGAGCGTGCATATTCATCATTGAGCATGGAGCGGAACATCTTCTCGGATTCCCCACCGCCGAACATTCCGTCTGGTTCCAGCCCTGACGACATGGAATTAAGAAACTGGCTGAGGAAGAAGGCTTCGAATTCCAGCGCCGCCTTGCGAAGATGCGCTTCATTCTCCGGATCGGCTTTACGACCGGAACCCTCCGTCCCGGCGGCAAATTTTGGTAATATTGATTGGATATCGGTCATTACATCAGCTCGATTTCTGCCTGCAGGGCGCCGGCCGCCTTGATCGCCTGAAGGATGGAGATCATGTCGCGCGGCCCGATGCCGAGCGCATTCAACCCATCCACCAGATCCTGTAGGCGCACGCCTTCTTTCAGGATGGTCAGTTTTTTCTCGCCATCATCATCAACCTCGACATTGGTGCGTGGAACGACGACAGTCTCCCCTCCTTCGGAGAAGGGAGCCGGTTGCGAGACCTGCGGGGTCTCGGTGATCCGCACGGTCAGGTTTCCTTGCGCGATGGCGACGGTGTCGACACGCACCTCGCTGCCAATGACAATAATTCCTGATTGCTCGTCTATGACAACGCGGGCGATCTGGTCCGGTTTGACGGGAAGCTGTTCAATATCGGCCAACAGCTCGACCATATTATTGCGGTTGCTGCCCTGTAGGTTGAGTACGACCGTGGACGGATCGTTGGGTTCGGCGATGGGACGGCCGATATAGTTGTTGATGGCCGTGGCGATCCGGCGCGACGTGGTGAGGTCGGGGTTGCGCAGTGAAATACGCAGACTGGTCATGCTGGCAAGATCGAAACCAAGCTCGCGCTCGACAATGGCGCCATTGACGATACGCGCCGTTGTCGGAACGCCGCGGGTAATGGATTCGGCCGCTCCCCCGGCTGAGAAACCGGCGACTGTCAGCGTACCTTGCGCAACCGCATAAGCCTCACCATCCGCTGCCATCAGCGGGGTGACAACCAATGTGCCCCCCATCAGGTTGGTGGCATCACCGAGGGAGCTGACAACAACGTCAATTTTTGTGCCCTGGCGCTGAAAGGGCGGCAGTGTCGCGGTCACAACGACGGCGGCGACGTTTTTCGTTTTCAGCGTGTCGTCGCTTGTATTGACGCCGAGACGCTCCAGCATGGACGTCAGGCTCTGTTCGGTAAAGGGAGAATTCCGGAGGGAATCTCCAGTCCCGTTCAGCCCGACCACGAGGCCGTATCCGACCAGGATATTGTCGCGAATGCCCTCAAAATCGGCGATGTCCTTAACGCGGGAGGTGGCATTGGCGGCATCAAACGACCAGAAAAAACAGCCAAGTGCAATAATAAGCGTTGCGACAGGACGCAAGCGCGCTTTGGAGAAGAAGGCAATTTGCCGGGCAATATTCAGGGCCATCCGTCAGTTCCGTTGTCTGGAGACTAAAAATTTTTAATTTCATTTATGAGAATGCGAAATTCATGCCAGTTTTGTTTTTCTATAACATATTGATTTTATTATAGTATGTCGTTATAGGGCGAGAAAAAACGATGTCAGGCGGCAATATCTTCCCCCTTGACCGGGAAGGAATGTCCCCCGACAATGTGCGACGGAATAAGTGTCACGCATCAGCAGGGGAAGCGGTTCCAATATGAAAGTGGGCGGACCAGGGCGAACCGGCGCCACATCCGGAAGCAAGTCCGGAAAGTCTGCGGGCAAGTCCGGCGCGAAATTCACGCTGGAGAATGATGCTGTTGAATCTGCTGCATCAGGTGGCGTTGCGTCATCTTCCCCCATCAGCTCAATTGAGGCGCTGGTCACGCTGCAGGGAATAGATGGGGACGAACAACCCCGGCGCGGGAATCGTGACGCGGCACAGAAAGGGGAGGAATTGCTCGAAAAGCTTGAAACGATCCGGGGCGGTCTTCTCTCCGGGGGCCTGACGGTTGACAACCTGAAGGAGCTGCAGAACACCTTGTCGGGTTATGCGGCAGAGGCCGACGATCCCCGTCTGCGCGAGATTGTCCGCGAGATCGAGGTGCGTGCCGCTGTCGAGCTGGCGAAATACGGCTATTAGGCCGAATTGCCTTATCTTTATGCATTTTTCCGGCATTTCCTTCGGATCCAAAGCATCCTCTCATAAATATGTTCGGCACATGCATTAGTTTGTTGCTAAAGACGGCATGATCTTATATTTATGTCCGTCCATTTTTATGGACGATCGTGTCACAGCACTTCAGATTTGGGAGCTAGAGTCGCTTAATGAACGTTCAAATTCCTGATGACTACAGGCCGTCCGAGGACGAGCCGTTCATGAACCCGCGGCAGCAGGCTTACTTTCGGGCGAAGCTGATGAAATGGCGCAGTGAAATCCTTGCGGATGCGCATCAGACAATCGCCAGCCTTCAGGAAGAAACGGTGAAGGAGCCGGATATTGCCGATCGGGCCTCGACGGAGTCGGAACGGGCTCTGGAACTTCGCACTCGCGACCGTCAGCGCAAGCTGATCGGAAAAATTGATGCGGCGTTGCGTCGGCTCGACGAAGGAGAATATGGCTACTGTGTCGAGACCGGAGAGCCAATTTCGCTGAAACGGCTGGAGGCGCGCCCGGTTGCGACGCTGAGCCTGGAAGCGCAGGAACGCCATGAACGGCGCGAACGCAGCTATCGCGACGATTGAAATAAAAAAGCCGACCTGAAAAAGTCGGCTTTTTTGTTGAATATCCACCCCTTAGAAGGGGAAGATAATGTCGAAAAGCTGCTGGCCATAACGAGCCTGCTGGACGTCGGTCAAATGGCCGCGTCCGCCATAGGCGATGCGTGCTTCGGCAATCTTGGACGACTGGATAGTGTTGCCTGAGGTGATGTCTTCCGGCCGGACGACGCCGGTAATGGACAGATCGCGGCTTTCAAAATTCACCCGCATTTCCTGACGCCCGACGATCACCATATTGCCGTTCGGCAGAATCTGGGTGACGATGGCGGCAATCTCCATGTTGATGCTTTCCTGCCGATTGACGGCGCCGGAGCCACTGACGCTATGATCGCTGCCAAGATCGACCAGGCCGCTCGCGCTTGTCCCTTCGGGCAGCACTTTCGTAACCTGCGTTTCAAGCCCGAGCAACCCGGCAAAACCGGCATTCTCGCTGCTAGTCCGGCTGGTATCCGTCGAGTTGTTGAGCATGGCCTTGTCCTCGATTTTCACGAGAACGGTCAGAATATCGCCGACCTGGTTAGCCCGCTGATCCTTGAAGAAGGCCTTGGAGCCTGGCCGCCAAAGCGAATTCGCCTGTTGCAGGGCAGGTTCCGGGCGCGGCATGGGCAGGGAGACCGGCTGATAACCCTGAGTGGTTACCGGATTGTCGATGGGGGAGAGGGGCGGCTCGGACCCGATATTGGCCATGCGGGTCAGGGCGTTGCAGGCTGAAAGGCTGACGGCGAGGGCGCCCAGCATCAGAATTCGGGAGAGGGGTTTAAAAGTCGAAGTCATGATATTTCCTTCAATTCTGATGATTATTCGGCCGCGGCAAGCTGCGGCTGCCGGGTGATAATACGCACTTCCTGCGGACCGATCACTTCAGCCTGTATGGTTTTGCGGCTGGCGATGTTTTCCACACGGATCACGTCGCCTTCGCCCCCCGCCTCCAGCGTCCGCCCGGAAACGGAGAGATACATGCCGCCCTGTTCAAGAATGACAGAGACGAGTTTCCCTTTTGCCACCATCACCGGATCGCCGAGATTACGCATATTCACCGGCTGGCCGGAACGGATGCCCCGCCGCGGGCTTTTGCCGATCAGGAGACTGGCATCGGTGACGACCTGACGGCCAAGCGTGCTGGTCCGTTCTGCGATATAGTCAATATCGTTTTCTTGTATTTCCTCGCCGGGGGATTTGAAGCGTTTTAAGACTGGCACCAGAGTCTGCTCATGCACTTGACCGGTAAGGCGGATGCGATGGCCCCTGTCAGAATGGGCCGGGGCAACAAGTTCGGCGACGAACTGTCCATTCGCCCGATTGACAAAGAGATTTTCAACCGAAACGGTTTGCGGCAGGTTTGCGGCTATCTGGATCTGCATATTCTGCATCCCGAGGTTCATTTCGAACTGTTCCACCCCGAGTTCATGTTCGAGAGCGGCGCGCAACTCGTCAATGACAAGCTGCTGCGGGATGATAACACCGAGCCGCCGCACAGCAATGCGACGGACCGGAGTGGCTGGACGCCAGTCAAGACCGTGGGAATTGAGGAAGCGGGCGACGGAGATCGCCTTGAAGACAGTTGTCTCGCCGGGTGCAGGGGACGGGGCGACCACCAGATCCGCCTTTTCTCCGGCGCCGGTGAATATATCGCCAAGGGTGATCTGCTCCGCCTCCACCGTGATATCGGAACGGAGAGTCACATTTTCCGTGGCGAAGGCTGCTCCGGGCGCGGTGAGTGCGATCATCAGGGTGAACAGGAGGGTGATATATTTCATGGCTGCGTCTTTCATTCTAGAAAGTTTTTTTACCGGCCGAGCTGGTTGGTAACCGACATCATCTCGTCGGCGGCGGTGATGGTTTTCGAACACATTTCATAGGCACGCTGGGCACTGATGAGCTGAGTGATTTCCTGCACCGCATTCACGTTGGACATTTCGAGATACCCCTGTCGCAAGGTGCCAAAGCCGGTGGAGCCGGGAACGCCGATGGTTGGCGCACCAGAGGCGGTGCTTTCCTTATACAGGCTGTCACCAAGGGGTTGCAGGCCGCCTTCATTGAAGAAGATGGCAAGATCTAGCTGACCGACCGTCTGTAGTTCAACCTGTCCGTCAATCTCGACTTGCACTTCGCCGCTCGGATTGATGGTGACGCTGATGGCGTCCTGCGGGATGGTGATGCTGGGGATAACCGTGAAACCGTCCTGGGTCACGATCTCTCCGGTCGGGCTGAGCTGGAACGATCCGGCGCGGGTATAGGCTTCCTCGCCACTCGGCAGCAGAACACGATAATATCCTTCGCCCTGAATGGCCATGTCATAGGTGTTGCCGGTCGCTTCGAGACCACCCTGATCGGTAATGCGATAAACGGAGGCGGTCTTTACCCCGACACCGATCTGGATACCGGCGGGAACAATGGTGCCCGCATCCGAAGAGGCGGCGCCGGCCCGCTCCATATCCTGATAGAGAAGGTCCTGAAATTCCGCCCGCTGGCGTTTAAAAGCGGTAGTTGTCATGTTGGCGATATTGTTGGAAATCACATCAACATTAAGCTGCTGGGCCAACATGCCGGTGGCGGCGATACCAAGTGCGCGCATTATCCTGTTCCTTTTGCTTACTGTAGCGTTGGCATTTCTTCGATTGTCTTGATTTGCAGCTCATGCTCGGAATTGAGAAGCTGCTGCGCGGTCTGGTAGGCGCGCATGACATCAATCATGGAGGTCATTTCGAGGATCGAATTGACATTGGATTTTTCCAGCGTGCGTTCCAAAATGCGGGTCTCGGTCGCAGCCTGGGGCCGATATGCGCCGGCGTCATAAAGGCCATTGCCGACCTGCTTCAGAACCTGCGGATTATCGAAGCTGACAAGCGTGATCTTCTGTGTCTGGCCGGGGCCCGTCGTAATTGTGCCGTCCGGAGCGATATTCAGTTCCTGGAACTGGACATCGACCATAATCTTGCGATTGTTTTCATCGAGCAGCGGCTGGTTGGCGGAAGAGACGATATAACCGTCCGGATCCAGCCGGAAGCTGCCATTTCGGGTGTAGCGAACGCCCTGGTCAGTCTCAATGGAGAAATACCCCTCGCCGCTGATGGCGAGATCGAGCGGGCGGCCCGTATGGGTGAATTCGCCCTCATGTAGGTCGCGATAGCTGCCGTAATCCTGCACGAAGGATACCGCCTTGTGGTTCATCGGCCGGATCAGGAATTCCTCAAACAGCGGATGCTCTGCCTTGAAAGCGGTCGTATTGACATTGGCGAGATTGTTCGCGGTCATGTCGAGACGCCGTTTTAGCGCGACCTGCTGTGACAATCCGATAAAAACTGCATTCTTCATATCTCTGCCCTTCTGGCACAAATTGATCTGCCGTCTTATACGCAAGCAGCGTGCCAGAAAAATAATCAATTAAAATCAATGTATTGACGGTTTTTCGGCGGGGAAATGAAAGCATTCCGGCACGCAAAATTGACCGCAGGCGGCAATTTTTTCCCATCTTGAGGCGGGCCAGTTGCGTTTTGTCATGACAAATTTTGAAGAGTTAAGGGATAGGACGGCGAAAAAATGCGTTTTCATATAAAAGATATTAACAATCTCAACTTCTTGTTAACCAAAGACGCCTACTCTTGGGCCAAATGTCCAGTGTGAGACCATCAAAAGCGCAAGGGTAGAGAATGGTTGACCAGATTGATGAGGAAGGGCCGGACGCCGAACAGGGCGAGTCCGGGGCCAGGAAAAAGAAACTGAGCGGCAAGGTTTTGGTTCTTTTCATTCTGTTGCCTTTGCTGATGATCGGTGGCGGTGTGGGCGGCGCCTATTTCGCCGGGTTGTTCGACAGCCCCGAGCCCACAGAAGAAGAACTGGCGGCGCAGGCGGCCGAGCAGAACAAGAAAGTGGTTTTCTATGACCTGCCGGAAATGCTGGTCAATCTCAATTCCGGAAGTTCGGCGAGCAGTTTTCTCAAACTCGGAGTCTCGCTGGAGCTGGCGGATGCGGCCGTTGTGCCGGACCTGGAATTGCTGATCCCGCGCATCATGGATAATTTTCAGGTCTATTTGCGCGAGCTGCGCAAGGAAGATTTAAACGGATCGCAAGGGATCTTTCGTCTCAAGGAAGAATTGTTGATGCGCATCAA
>CEOG01021750.1_pt1 | contig 14702 bp, 12 predicted proteins | sample 530301 | NCBI WGS metagenome assembly CEOG01 (sample SAMEA2619903, study PRJEB7988) | marine metagenome | biome: marine biome (ENVO:00000447); feature: surface water layer (ENVO:00002042); material: "saline water (ENVO:00002010), including plankton (ENVO:xxxxxxxx)" | depth 5 m | reverse complement strand
CGCGTCATTATTGGTAAAGATACCCGCATTTCAGGTTATATGTTTGAGTCAGCCCTGCAAGCCGGTTTATCGGCTGCTGGTGTTGATATATATTTATTAGGACCTATGCCGACACCAGCCGTCGCTTACCTGACGCGTACTTTCCATGCGCAAGCAGGTATCGTCATCAGCGCCTCCCATAATCCTTATCATGATAACGGCATTAAGTTTTTCTCTGCCCAAGGTACAAAACTCCCTGATGCAATAGAGCTGGAAATTGAAGCCATGCTGGAGCAACCGTTAAAAACAGTTGACTCGACTCGCTTAGGTAAAGCGCATCGGATTGGTGACGCAGCGGGTCGATATATTGAGTTTTGTAAGAGCACCATACCAAGTGGCGTGGATCTGCATGGACTCAAAATCGTAGTTGATTGTGCTCATGGAGCTACTTATCACGTTGCACCAGATGTCTTTAAAGAGTTAGGTGCTGATGTCATTGTTATGGGCGCTGAACCTGATGGCTTTAATATCAATTTAAATTGTGGCTCAACTGAACCTCGGCTATTACAACAAGCGGTACTGGAAAACAAAGCAGATTTGGGGCTGGCACTAGATGGCGATGGTGATCGCATTATCATGGTTGATCATCGTGGTGAAATTGTTGATGGTGATGAGCTCCTATTTATCATTGCCAGAGCAAGACAACGCATGGGTGCGAGTATGCCTGATGTGGTCGGTACGCAGATGTCTAACCTGGGCTTAGAACATGCTTTGGCAAAATTTGATATGTCACTTCACCGAGCCAAAGTGGGTGATCGCTATGTGATGGAAAAACTACAACAGGTAGGCGGCCTGCTTGGTGGTGAAGCATCAGGCCATATTATTTGTTTAGATAAAACCTCGACAGGTGATGGTATTGTGGCAGCGCTTCAAGTTGTCGCCGAAATTCAGCAAACCAATAATAGCCTGCATGATCTACGCTCAGTCGTCACAAAATATCCACAGCATTTAATCAATGTCAGGATAGATAAAATGATCGATATCAGCAGTAATGCGGATATCAACAATGCCATTACTTCTGTAGAGAAAAGGTTGGGTGATGAGGGACGCGTGTTACTCAGAGCATCGGGAACGGAGCCTGTGATCAGAGTGATGGTGGAAGGCATTGATGCGACATTGACTAAACAACTAGCAGAAGAACTGGCATCGGTAATTGAACAGGTACTGAAAAATTAATTTCCATGTCTGTTGGCTCTGATGGATCAACGAGTACAATCCTTGTCATATTTCATACATTGCATTATTCATGGTGGGTATGTAGTCTGATGTTTCATTTTATATTCAGAGAGAGTCTTAGGTGCGAAAACCACTAGTCGCTGGCAACTGGAAAATGAACGGCTCTAGTGAGAGTAACAAAGCACTACTTGAGGGAATACTTTCAAAAGCCGATACATTCTCCGATATAGAAGTCGCATTATTTCCTCCAGCCGTTTATCTGGGCCAGGTGCAGTCAGCTCTTTCAGGAACTGACCTGGCGTGGGGTACACAAAATCTATCTCAATTTGAAAAAGGGGCTTACACCGGAGAAATTTCGGCAAGTATGCTGGCTGATTTTGGTTGCCAGTATGTGCTGATAGGGCACTCAGAGAGACGTTGTTTATATGCTGAGTTAGATTTAGACCAATGTCTGTTAGATCGTATTATCGCTGAGAAATATGAAATGGCAGTCAGGGCTGGTATCACCCCCATCATATGTATTGGTGAAAGTCCAGACGAGCATGCGGTCGGTCGCACAGAAGAGGTTGTATTGCGATTACTCGACACCGTGATTGCGCATCAAGGCGTTGAAGGTTTAGCGCATACCGTCTTAGCCTATGAACCTGTATGGGCTATTGGTACAGGACGCTCAGCCACGCCAGAATGGGCGCAAGACGTACATAGCTTTATGCGTCAACGTGTAGCAAAACACGATAAAGAAATAGCAGAAAATATAAGAATACTTTACGGAGGCAGCATAAAAGGTAATAATGCTGCGCCATTGTTTCTACAACCTGACATTGACGGTGGGCTCGTCGGCGGTGGATCGCTTGATGCCGATGAGTTTGTTAAAATATGTCAGGCCGCAGTTTTAAAATTAGGTTAACAACACATGCACGCGATTATTCTCACAGTTCATATTATTGCCTGTCTTATGCTGATTGGATTTGTTCTGATTCAGCACGGTAAAGGTGCTGATGCAGGCGCTGCATTCGGTGGTGGTGGCGGTGGTGCCTCAGGCAGCTTGTTTGGCAGCCAAGGTTCGGCTTCATTTTTAAGTCGTGCGAGTGCTGTGCTGGCAACAATCTTCTTTATCACCAGCCTGACATTAGCCTATTTTTCAGTCGATACACCAGGAAAAGCGAAAAGTGTGACAGAGTCTGTGCCAACAACAGAACAAAAAGTCGATAAAACACCTGCAGATTTGCCTGAATTACCGTAGAATACGCAACCTTGATTACCCTTGCCGACGTGGTGGAATTGGTAGACACGCTATCTTGAGGGGGTAGTGCCTTCGGGTGTGCCGGTTCGACTCCGGCCGTCGGTACCAAATTAAAACGCCTGACTTGTGTCAGGCTTTTTTTTGCCTGATAACTTTGTCAAGACAAAGAAATAATTAACTTTTACATTAATAAGACTAGGAATAATTGCTGAAGTCGGTAATATCTATTTCAATAGATTATTTACTTACTCAGATAAGGACGTTTTTTTTACTATGAACAACATCGTCTGGCATAAACATAAAGTAGAAAAGTTAGACCGATCAAAACAAAAAAAACAAAAGCCATGTATTTTATGGTTTACAGGGCTCAGTGGTGCAGGCAAATCAACGGTTGCAGATGCTGTGGAACAAAAGCTATTTGAGCTAGGACATCACACTTATTTACTTGATGGTGACAACGTCAGACACGGCTTAAATAAAGATCTTGGGTTTTCTGACGCAGACCGTGTTGAAAACATCAGACGTATCGGTGAAATGGCAAAGCTATTTGCTGATGCTGGTCTCATTGTCATGAGTGCTTTCATTTCGCCTTTCCGCAGTGATAGAAAACTGGTTCGAGATCTCGTTGAAGAGAAAGAATTTGTTGAAGTCTATATATCCACCCCACTGAGTACTTGTGAACAACGTGATCCAAAAGGCTTATATAAAAAGGCAAGAAGTGGACAGATAAAAAATTTCACAGGTATAGATTCAGAATATGAAGCGCCAGTCTCCGCAGAAGTGACGCTAAACACTGCTGAACTCAATGTGGATGAGTGTGTGGCGAGAGTGATTACCTATCTAAAACAAAACGAGATAATTTAAAATCAAATCCATGACCAACTTTGATGTTTTTAATGGCGATGCTGACGGTATATGTGCCTTAGTTCAATTAAGACTGGCCAACCCGAGTAAGGCAGAACTGATTACAGGTGTTAAGCGAGATATAAAATTACTGAGCAGGGTAGATGTTGAAAAAGCATCAAAAGTCACTGTTTTAGACATATCAATGCAGAAAAATCACGATGCATTGTTAAATTTGTTATCAAATGATGTTGAAGTCTTTTATGCCGATCACCACAACCCAGGAGATCAAATTAGTCATCCTCGTTTAGAGGCGTTGATTGATATGCATCCCAATAAATGCACAGCTTTAATTGTCAATGAGCACCTCAATCATGCCTATGAGCTCTGGGCAATTACGGCAGCTTTTGGTGATAATCTGTCTAATGTTGCCGAGAATTATGCAAAAAAACTACACCTCACTGAAACCCAGATAATCAAACTCAAAACCTTAGGACAGCATATTAATTATAATGGCTATGGTGCGAGTCTGGATGATTTGTTTTTTACACCTGATAAACTCTATAGACAGTGTGTAAGCTATTCATCACCTTTGGATTTTATTAATGAAAATACAGAGATAATGGAGACACTGGATTCAGGCTACAATTCAGACTTATCAAAAGCTAAACAGCAAAAACTAAGTTATGAGAGTGATATGGTAGGGGTTATTACCTTACCTGATGATAAATGGGCGAGACGTATTAGTGGCACCTTCAGCAACTACTTGAGTAACCAGTTTCCTTCTCGAGCACATTTAATTCTTACTGAAATACCTGATTCAGGGGCTTATGTCGTTAGTATCAGAGCTCCTAAAATACGTCAGGAAGGAGCAGATTTTATTGCAGGTCAGTTCGACACAGGTGGCGGCAGAAAAGCAGCAGCAGGCATAAACTTATTACAAGAAGCCGAGCTTGCAAGACTAATTTCTACTGTTGAGGACTATTACAGTAGCAATATCAACTAATACAAAGTCATTTATACTTATAATCAAAAGACTAAAAAACGATAGGATAAATTAGCACAGATGGCTCAGGGCAGGATCAGACAATACGACGCAAAAATTAATGCCATATCAAGACTGATTGATAGCGGTATTATCCTGCTAACGTTTTTAGCTTTATTCGACATTTTCCAAGCGACTTGGGATGTACTTTACATATGGAGTCTTTTGTTCGCTATTGTATTATTTAATTTTTTTGCTGAGTCGCAAGATGCCTATCGTTCGTGGCGGGGTACGGCGTTAAGGGAAGAAGTCTCTGCCGTCATGTTTTCATGGTTTACCAGTGTTTTTATTCTGGTCATGATTGATATCTTCTTTATTCATTCAGGCACCTATCTTGATAGCTTTGTCTTTTTGTGGTTTTTACTGACACCTATAGAGTTAATTTCCTGGCATGCCATTGTAAGAACATCATTGGCTATTCTTAGAGCTCGTGGTGTCAATACCAGAAATGTGGCTATTGTCGGTGAGACAATGTTAGGTAAACGGTTAGAAAGCGCATTTAACGAAATGGATTGGTCTGGATTTAGGCTGGTTGGATACTATGATGACCGTTCACAAAAACGGGTAGAAACAGAACCTAATCTGGTCGTAACAAATAAGAAAGCAGGTGATTTCAATCAACTCATTGAAGATTGTAAGGCAGGGAAGGTTGATACTGTTTACATCACCTTGGCTATGTCTGCTGAGCATAGAATCAGACACATTACTGAGCTATTAGCCGATAGTACGGCTTCTGTATATCTTGTTCCTGACTTATTCACATTTAACTTGCTTAATTCTCGATGGGTCGATTACCAGGGAATCACCGCCATTTCAGTCTATGAAACCCCTTTTGCTGGTATCGATAGTATCCTTAAACGGCTGGAAGATATTATCCTAAGTAGTCTTATCCTGACGATGATCGCTCTTCCTATGATGGTGATTGCCGCAGGGGTTAAATTGACATCGAAGGGCCCCGTGTTTTTCAAGCAAACACGCTACGGCATGGACGGTGAAAAAATTAAGGTATGGAAATTCCGTACGATGACGGTAACAGAGGATGGAGACACCGTCACACAAGCACAAAAAAATGATAGCCGTATCACACCATTTGGTGGCTTTTTGAGAAGAACATCACTGGATGAGTTACCCCAATTCTTTAATTCATTGGGCGGAAGTATGTCGATTGTAGGACCACGACCCCATGCTGTAGCGCATAACGAACAATACCGTGCTCAGATTCAAGGGTATATGTTGAGACATAAAGTCAAACCAGGTATTACGGGCTTAGCCCAGATAAATGGCTTTAGGGGGGAAACTGATACCTTGGACAAAATGCAAGGTCGTGTGCATTACGATCTAAAATATATACAGAACTGGTCATTACTTCTGGATATAGAAATTATTTTCTTAACGATATTTAAGGGGTTTGTAGGTAAAAATGCCTATTGAAATCTCGACTCAGCTTATTAGTAATTTTACTTAGGAAAATAAACTTGTTGCCTGTCCTGAGACACGGTATCATAGAAATACTACTGAAATAGATGCATCAATCTTGGGTGCTAGATAACACTCGTTATCGTGATTATTTTCAGTAGAAATCAGAACAATAGACATCAACGGTGATGGCTTTGTAGCAAGATCATATACAAATGGTCTTACACAATGTCAGCAGGTTAGATGTTGTGTAATTAAAGCCAAACTCGCTGTGAGGCGGGGTCGGAAAGCCACAGATCTTTAAATATAAAGATGGCTGGGTTGCATTGCTTGTTTTTTCAACCTATGCATAAGGAAGTTTATTATGAAAAAAGCGATGCTATTTATCGTAGCTATGATGTTTTCTGTTGCTGCCAACGCGGCGACATACAACTTAACAACTTCAGACAGTGCTACCATTTTCGATAATGGTTCAAGTGCAGTAAGTACATCATTTGGTGATACTACAACGTCTTTCACACTTGAAGTTATCGATGGCGGATTGTCTGCTATTGATTTTGACTTTTCTCCATCTAGCAAGTTTGTAGCTGGTACACTTACAATCGGAACTATGGTTTTCGCCGTTGCGCCTGATTTCACGACAATGTTAAACCTTGCAGAAGGTTTTTACGCTGTAACATTTGATATTCAACCTGCTTTGGGTAATATGTCATTTGGTGTTTCAGCTGTACCTGTTCCAGCAGCGTTATTCTTGTTTGCTCCAGCTCTATTGGGCTTTTTGGGTCTTCGTAGAAAAGCTGCTGTTGCCGCATAAGTAAAAGCAAAACAGAAAATAAAAAGGGAGCTTAAGCTCCCTTTTTATTGGCTGATGTTATTGTTAGTGACGAAGTCTAGGTCGACTACGTAAATATATGTAAACATTGTACCAAGGTACAATAGACAGACTCTGAACTAGACCCTTAACATGGAACCATCTGAAAAAGTCAGATAGGTAATTATCAAACTCAAATTTGATAATTAATTAAAGCCAAACTCGTCGTGAGGCGGGGTCGGAAAGCCACAGATCTTTGACGCTGAAGATGGCTGGGCTGCATTGCTTGTTTTAACTTATGCATAAGGAAGTTTATTATGAAAAAAGCGATGCTATTTTTAGTAGCTCTAATGTTCTCTGTTGGTGTTAATGCAGCGACTTTATCTTTTGACGTGGCGGGCGCATCGAATGCGACACAAGATGTCAGTATCTCCAGTGGACAAACTGTCTTAGGTGGTGGTTTTGTGACTGAAGGGACAGGTCCTAGTGATACGTGGAAGTCATTTTTCAATCTAAGTAGTTCTGAAGACACTTACGTAAAAATTGAATGGTCATTTAATCCAGAGTCGAATTTTACCAATGCTCAACTCGGATTTACAGCTGAAGCTGATTACCCAGTCTATACAACACTTATTGACATAACTGGTGATTACTCGTTTGTTATGTTTTTAGAAGCTGGTGTAAATTATGCTGTAGATATTCTTAACGCTAGCCGTGATGTATTCAAGTATGATGTTTCTGTGTCAGAAGTACCTGTGCCAGCAGCATTATTCTTGTTTGCTCCTGCTTTATTAGGCTTTTTAGGGCTTAGAAGAAAGAACGCAGTGGCTGCATAATAATACTTAAGTTAACAGTAGGTTAACTAAGATATTTTTGGAGGGAGCGAATGCTCCCTTTTTTTTTGAAAAATAGAGTGTTAATATCAATTTTGAATGTCAATTATAGATAAGGATTTTCTTCAATGTCTAAACGCTTGATCTTAATGTTTTCTTTATTATTATCTTTTTCTACAGCAGTATTAGCTGAAGAAGAACGTTATCTACTAAACTCTGGAGATATTTTAGATATCTCAGTATGGAACGAAGAAGCTCTGCAAAAGCAAGCAGTTGTTCTTCCTGATGGAGTGGTGACTTTCCCACTTGCAGGCGAAATAGTGGCTAAAGATAAAACAGTTGCCAATGTAGAGGCAGAATTAACTAAAAAGCTTGGTGAATATTTAGCTGACCCAGTTGTTACAGTATCCGTGACAAGTGTTGAAGGTAATAGAGTACATATTTTGGGGAAAGTACTTAATCCAGGGTCGTTTGTTATGAATCAACCACTAGATGCTATGCAGGCATTGAGTTTAGCCGGTGGATTATCACCCTATGCCGAAGAGAATAACATTATTGTGCTCAGGAGAGATGGAGAGAGCCAAAAAGTGCTCCCAGTCAAATACGCTGAAATTAAAAAAGGCAAACAACTCAAAACAAACATCACACTTGAGAGTGGTGATGTCATGATAATTCCTTAGTTCAACATAACTGTGAAGTTGATGAAAACAAAGCTATCACTGACAGTTGCTATTTTGTTCGCCAGCTCTGTAAATGCTGCAGAGTGGGGAATTGATTTTGAAGCTGACCCACAGTTTAAATACGATGATAATGAACTATTAAGGGAAGACAAAAAAGGTGACTTCAGTCTAAAAATTAACCCGACATTATCACTATCAAGAAATCTAGAGAATTCAGAGTCTCGATTACGGATGGGATATAGAATCAGTCGTTACCAAGACTTGAATGATCTTGATACTGAAAACCCTTTCATTGGTTTTTCTACATCTCGCTCGACTGAAAGAAGCTCTTATGGAATAAACCTAGATTATTCTGAAAGAGAGTCAAGATCTATCGCGGAAGAAGACACAGCAGATTTTAGCAATACATCTACAACCACGATTAAATCTATATCTCCAAATTTTAGTTATAGCTTGACTGAGTTAGATACAATTACAACCAGTGCTTCTTACCAAGAGCGGACACAATCTTCAACAACGAATAATTCATTATTATCTAACAATTCTCGATTGACTGATAATGAGACTAAGAGTTTAAACTTAGCCTGGCAACATCAATATTCTGAAAGACTAAGTGGTGGTATATCCCTAGGATACGTAAATTACTCTGCCGAATCAGAAAGTCTAGATAATGAATACGATACATACACAGCAGGCTTTACCTCTACATATCAATTAACTGAATTGTGGGTTATTAATGGTTTGTTAGGTGCGCGTTACTTGGATAGTGAAAATACTTTTTCTAATGGTTTAACAACAACTAGTAGTAGTTCTGGGCTTAACTACTCCTTGAGCGCTACGAAAAATGGTGAGTTAGACTCCATGAGTCTATCAGCTAGTCGTTCATTACTACCTTCTAGCACTGGCGCTGTGAACGAGCAGGATGCATATACTCTCAGCTACAGTAGAGAACTGTCAGAAAAGCTTAAAGCTAGTGTATCAACGACTTACCGTGAGTACACAAGTGCTGACGATATCAGCAGTATTACCACAAAATATATCGATTTCTCTCCTAGCTTGAGATGGGATATATATGAAAAATGGTCACTCGCATTTGGGTATCGTTATCGCAGTATAGATGAGTCTGATGGTAAAAATGTAAACAGTAATTCTGTGTCCCTAAATATCGACTATAACTGGGATGGCATCCATTTTTCACGTTAAATCATAACAACGAGTTAAGAGCAAATAATCAATGGAAGAAGAAGTAAAAGGCTTGGGAGATTATCTCAATATCCTATGGCGCAGAAAATACTGGATTATTATCCCAGCTGTGGTTCTAAGTATTGCAGCTGTTCTTGTGGTTTATTCACTACCTGCTACATACAAGTCTGAAGGGACAATATTAATTGAGTCTCAAGAAATTCCAAATGATTTAGTACGCTCCACTGTCACAAGTTATGCCGATCAACGTATTAGAGTTATCCAGCAGCGTTTGATGACTTCAGCTCGTGTGATGGATATCGTAAGAAAGTATGATCTGTATAGAGAGGAAAGACAGAAAGCAACTGCAACATCAGCGCTTGTAGGACTTTTTAAATCAAATGTTAGCGTGGATCTGGTTCAAGCTAATGTGACGGATCCTGTTAGTGGTCGAGCTAAACGAGCCAGTATTGCTTTCACGGTCTCATTTATGGATAAATCACCACAAAAAGCACAGCAGGTTGCCAATGAGCTTGTCACTGAGTTTTTGAATGAAAATGTCAAAGCTCGCACAGATCGTGCTGCAGAAACGAAAGACTTCTTGAAAGAGGAAGGAGATAAATTTCAAGCAAGAGTGCGTGAGCTTGAAAAACAAATAGCAGAGTTCAAAGATAGGTACAGCCAGAGTTTACCTGAGTTATTACAATATAATTTGTCAATGATCGAGAGGTTGACAGATGAGCAAAACTCAAATCAAAATGAAATTTTAGTGCTGAAAGATCAAGTCACCACGCTCAGTTTACAACTTTCCACCATTCCATCTGCTTTACCAACAAACATATCGAATCCAAATGAAGCCACTACCTCTCAACAACGTCTGGAACAGCTGAGAATACAATATAGCGATCTACTGTCAAAATATGAACCTAATCACCCCGATGTACTCAGATTAGGAAGGCAAATAGATGCGCTGGAGAATGAGCTTGGTGTAAGCGGTAATAGTAGAGAAGTCATTCAGGCAGAAATAGATCAAGCTACCGACGACTTAACTACCCTTAAAGAGAAGTATGCTGAAAATCATCCTGATATAAAAGCGCTTAATAATAAAATTGCTAATCTTCAAGATCGCCTCAAAACGGCAAGTAGAGAATCGACAACGACGAATCAGCCAAATAAAAATGTTAATCCTGCCTATGTTCAGATTCAGGCTAAGATTGCCTCGACAGAAGGGGAAATAGCTCGTTTAAAAAATAGACAAGAAGATATAAAAGCTAAAATTGCTGACTTTGAAAAAAGAGTCGCTGAAACATATCAAGTACAGAGAGCATATAGTGAATTAACACGCGATCACGAAAATACCTTGGCTAAATATAGAGAATTACGCTCAAAACAACTTCAAGCTGAACTCGCGCAAAACCTCGAGTCTGAAAACAAAGGTGAGAGCTTTTCACTCATTGAACCACCTGCCGTACCTTCAAAGGCTGAAAAACCAAATAGGCCAAAACTTCTCATCTTGGGAGTGGGAGCATCAGTTGGTGCAGGTTTAGGGCTGGCCTTATTGATAGAGTTGCTTTTCGGTGGTGTAAGAGGTTATACCCAAGTGACACATCTGGTTGGTAAGACGCCACTTGTGGTCATACCTGTAATCACAACATCTCGTGAGTTAGCTCGCAAAAAAACAATCAGAAATCGTTGGATTGTACTTGCTATTGTTGCTGCTATAGCTTCAGTCATTGCAGTTCACTTTTATGTCGTTAATTTAGAAGTTTTATGGTTTAAGTTAATGCGTAAAGTAAGTTTACTGTGATTTAGCATATCTTCTGATAGGAATTAGTAATGGATAGAATTCAGAAAGCCTTAGACAAAGCAAGACAGAAGCATACTGGTAACGTCATAAACGATGATGTAAATATACCTAATAGTGATGTGCAGGAAGAAAATGGTTTTCCTGAAGATCCTTTAGCACCAGCCATTGAGAATATTCAATACACACAAACTAAAGTAGTTAAAACACCATCAAGCGTTTTGGAAAATAACAGGGTAATAGCCGGACATTATAATAACCCACAGTCAGCCGTATTTAGAATGTTAAGAACGCAAGTCCTTCAAAAGATGCGACAAAATGACTGGCAAAGTATTGCCATTACGTCACCAACGGCTGGTGAAGGGAAATCACTCGTGTCTGCAAACCTGGCTGTTGCTGTGGCCATGGAGCTTAATCAAACTGTTTTATTAGTTGATATGGATTTAAGAAATCCATCGATTGCCAAATATTTTGGTTTGAATGTAGATGCAGGGCTTAAAGAATATCTTCAAGAAGACTTATACTTACATCATGTACTCGTTAATCCTGGTATCGAAAGGTTGGTTCTTTTACCGGGGGTAGGTAGAGCAGAAGATTCTGCCGAGTTATTATCAAGTCCGAAAATGGCATCCTTAGTGAAGGATATTAAATCTCAATACAACTCACGCGTCATTATCTTTGATGTACCTCCTTTACTACAGACAGACGATGTCTTGTTATCAACAAATTACTTTGATTGCACTTTACTGGTACTTGAAGATGGGAAGAATAATGAAGCTAACATTAAGAAGTCTTTACAATTGTTAGAGGGTACACATTTAATCGGTACAGTAATGAATAAAGCTGATACCGCCCCGTCACATCAGAACTACTAATCTATGTATATAGAACACTTTGGTCTTAAATTTAAACCGTTTAACCTTGTACCAGATCCACGATTTGTTTATTTGAGTCCTTATCATAAAAAAGCATTAACTATGCTGGAATATGGTTTGATGAGCCAAGCTGGTTTTACAGTAGTCACTGGAGAAATCGGCGCGGGAAAAACAACACTGATTCGAACATTGTTGCAGAATCTTGATGATGAATATGTCATCGGCCTAATCAATAACACAAGTGAGTCATTTGGTGAGTTAATGGAATGGGTTCTGGATGCGCTTGATATCGAATCTTCCGCAACAGATAACTCAGGACGTTATCGTGATTACGTCAATTTCGTCGTAGAGCAACATGCGAAGGGAAAAAAAATTGTTTTAATCGTGGATGAAGCTCAAAATTTGTCCGTTAAAGCATTAGAAGAATTGAGGCTATTATCCAATGTTAATATTGATGCTGACATCTTTATGCAGTTGGTCTTAACTGGTCAGCCTGAACTAATAGATAAGCTCAATCTACCGGAGTTGGAACAGTTTGCACAACGTATAGGCGTTGAATATCACCTCAAAGCGTTAAGCTATCCAGAAACACAAAAATACATCGAACATAGAATGGAGGTAGCGGGAGCTGATCATAAAATTTTCAGTAATGAAGCTTGTGCTGCTATCTTTTGTTACAGTGAAGGTGTACCAAGACGAATAAACAATCTATGTGATTTCGCTCTTGTTTATGCTTTTGCTGATGACTCTAGAGAAGTCAATGTGAATACGGTCATTGATATGATCAAAGATAAACGTTCTTCTACAATAATAAAAATGAAAGAGAGTCAGAATCCTGATGTTAAGCGTGTAAGAAGTTGGTTGCTAGAGTTATATAACATTCACTTAGTCTGAACCCTGATTTTTAATACATTTATACAATGTGACGTTGTTCACGACGAAAGCTAAAATTGATCGCTAAATTATCTACTGCACTTTAAAAACTTTCTGCCCCCCAGAAAGTTTTTGAGCCCAGTGGTAACACTGGGCTTTTTTTTGAACCATACCTCAATGACTTTGACTAAGTAATTAGTTGCTCCGGTCGTTATACTGTTCAGGAATTCACAAAAATTTTAAAAAGATTTTTTTCATTTAAATTGTGTGAAAGAAATCACTAACGTAATTGTGAATCAAGCATATTATTTACCTGTGTCATCTATTTATCACGGGGGGAGATGGACATGAAAAGAATAACTTCAATTTTATTTGTACTCACACTGATGCTTATTTCATCGGCTGCATATTCACAAAATTATTATGTTTGTGATTCTACTGGCGACGATAACAATGATGGGCTTTCAGAATCTACTGCTTTTAAATCATTCACGAAAGGTGTGTCGCTTTTCAGTAAAGTCTCTCCTAGTGGGGCTTTATTATTTTGTCGGGGTGGGCAGTTCTACGTAACCGCAAAACATAAATTAGTTAACTGGAAATGTTCAGCTGAGAAACCATGCACGATTGCCAGTTATGGTGATCCATCTCTAGATGCGCCAAAAATCGTAAGTAGTGAAGGTGAAAGTGCACTTAATTTTGAAGAAGGTGGTAGTGCAGGGGGAGATGGCGGATACATCGTCAAAGATCTTATCCTCATCTCCACTACAGGTAAAGGCACTGGAGTAAGGTTATATAACGATGTTGATGATGTTACGCTTGAAAACCTGCATATCGAAGGATTCGACTTAGGCGTCTATTCTGCAGGGAGTAATCCTGCTGATGAAAATGACCCATCCGTCAATATGATGAATGACCGCTTTGTATTGAGAGACTCTGTGATAATAAACAATACTACGCAAGGGTTTATGGGTGGCTGTAACGACTGCCTAATCGAAAATAATCATTTTGAACATAATGGTGAAACACGCGGTTTCGATCACAATATATATCTTGCTAATAAAGGGCAATATGCTACTGGTATAACGATACGAAACAACACATTGTATAAATCAGCTATTGTTGATGGCTCATGCCAAGGTGTTTCACTTGTAGGTCATGGACTTCTTAAAGACGTAATAGTCGAAGGTAATATCATAAAAGAGGACGCTGGCAAAGCGGCTTACAGCTGCTGGGGCATTAGTTTCGATGGTGGTTACACAAGTGATGAGTCATTTTTGAATATTACTATTCGGGATAACACGCTCATGAACATGGGAGGTAATGCCATCGGTTGTGCATCCTGTGACGGTGCGTTAATTGAGAATAATACAATTATCGATGAGGCTGGAAATTTGCTCGCTGGTGTCAACGTACCGGTAAAAAATGAAGACTCTATCAAGTCTAAAAATATTGTCATTAAAAATAATAGAATCGTAACAAATTTTGAAAAAGCTACTGGCATTATAGTTGGTGGAGAACACTCGTTCTCTGTACTCAATAACAGAATCTGGTCTAGTACTTCGGCTTTCAAAGAGTGTATTGAGAAAAAAGATGCCAATATCGATACAGATACTTCTACTAATCAATGTGAAAATCATGAAGGGGTGAATTTACAAAGCTTAGTAAACGCTCCATCTGATGCATTAACTGACGCTGAAGATGTTTATGAAGAAACAGTTGAACCCGTTGTCGATACTGTTCAAGAAGTCGAAGATCAAGTAACAGAGGCTGTTGAGGGTGTTTTAGGTGCTGAAGAAACTACATCATCAGTTAATGAGACTAACTCCTTCATGTCAAGGTTCTCATCACCTAGCTCAACTGATGCAGAAAATACTGGTACAAC
>CEOG01108571.1_pt1 | contig 14742 bp, 10 predicted proteins | sample 530301 | NCBI WGS metagenome assembly CEOG01 (sample SAMEA2619903, study PRJEB7988) | marine metagenome | biome: marine biome (ENVO:00000447); feature: surface water layer (ENVO:00002042); material: "saline water (ENVO:00002010), including plankton (ENVO:xxxxxxxx)" | depth 5 m | reverse complement strand
TCTATCCCGCTAAGCTTACAGCCTTTGAAGCTAATGTCATCCCATTTGGCACTCACCACTTTTACAGCAGTGAGGTTACAACTTTCGAAAGTACAACCCTCGAACGAGCTACTTCTAAAATCAGCACCAGTTAAATCACAATTAACAAAGTGGCATTCATCATAAAATTCACCATCAAACAAATGGCCTTTAAAGTCTTCGTTCTTAAATGTGGTTTCGCTGTGTTCTTTCATGGAAGGAGCGTCAATTTAGATATTTAACAGGTCGAGTCTCAGTGCCTTCAATTAGTTCCTTCGTAAAATTTATTAATTGATTTACCACAAAGTTCATTCGTTTGTAGAGTAAGGGTTTGTCGTAAAGCTGGCTAGAGCCTGAAAAGATGTCCTTAAGTTCAATAAATTGCTCAAGTAAACGGAGGTAGGATTCGTGTTTAAAGTTAATCTCTCTAAAATCCTTGATCAAGTTGCTAAGAGGCTTGGAGCTATCAGAAAAGGACAAACTGTGTAGCTGTTGCACAACAGTTAGCAATTCGTCACTTTTTTCGTCAATTCGCGTATCGAGTTCGGGAACAATCATCAATCTAATTTCAGGACTCTTAGATTTTTTAGTACCAGATAAACCGTCTAGGTTTTTAGGTTTTCGTTTTTTATTCTTAATCCTTTTGTTCTCCAATATTTCATTACTTACTTCAATAGTATTATCTATCAGTTTCTGTGTTTCGTTCTCAAACTCTAATTCGATTACTCCAAATGCTTTTGCCTTCTTAATTTTGGAACCTTTTTGAATGATTAGAACGAGTGAAGCAAGACCAAATACGCCATAGGAAAATGGAGAGATGGAAAACCCCACTACGTCAAGTACAATTAACCCTAGAGCCACAATTCCTATAATGTATTTCATATTACTTATTTACATGACCTATAACTAATCCCTCTTAACCAATTACTTTCTCGCAAGCCAAGCCTCTCTTCTGGCTTTTGCTTTTGCATCTGCATTGGCGTCTATTGCGGTTGACCATGCTTGGGCTTCTTCTAAAGTAAGTTTTGAAGTTTTTTCTTCACCCCAAATTTTGCGGTACTTAATCTCTATGGTATCGCCCGGTTTGTGTGCCGCTATAATTTCGTTGATGTTTGAATCATCTGTCAATACGATTCCGGCTAGGCTCAAAATCACATCTTCTGATTCGATACCTGCCTTATAGATTGGCGAGCCCACCGTGGCGTTGCCTGTCAGTTGCCAGCCTCCTCTTTGGTTGCGAATGTTGCCGCCTATGCTTGCCCGACCTTCCGCTCGATTAGTGTAGGTCACGCCCATTTTCTTGAATAAGCTTGCGTAATCTGGCATTTGACTGTCCAAAATGTATTTTCCGAAAAACTCATTGGCAAAGCTTTCTCCAGCATATTCAGCCATTCGCGCTTGTAGGTCACGAACGGTGTAAGGGATTTCCGTTTTACCCTGTTTCTCCCAAACGTACTTCATGTAATCGTCTAAGTTTTTACCATTGTCCATGGTGCGTAAGGACATATCCAGAGCCAAGCCCAATACCGAACCATAAGTGTAATAAGAAATGAAAATGTTGCTCAAGTTGGTCGGGTCAATGGATGTGGCTGCATCAACAAATGGCGCTTGGTAACTCATTTCAATGGGGTTATGGAAACTTCTACCCGGAGCATTAACCACATAACCTACACTTCCGCCCAAACCATTTACATATTGCTCGGCTGAAATGCTTCCAGAACGCGCTTGCATTAAGGCGGTGTAATAACTTGTAAATCCTTCTGCAAACCACAATTCACCCGACATGTTGGCGTCTTCAAAACTGAAAGGTTCTAAAGATTTTGGGCGAATGCGTTCCACATTCCAGCTATGGAAAAATTCATGCGACATGGTGCCCATAGAGGTGGAGCTCAATGGTCTTTCTACTGGCAGACCGCTTACTACGTAAGTCGAGTTTCTGTGCTCCATGCCATCGCCACTGGCGTTGGGCATATAGCAAGAAAGGAAAGTATACTGACCGAAATCATAAGTAGCCAATTCGCCAAAAACTGCTTTTTGCTGCATTACAATACCCATGGTTTCTTCGAAATATGCATCTACTTCTGCATCGGTAGTACCGTCTTTATGCAAGGCCAAACCAATGGTTTGTCCATCTACATTTCTTTCTCTGAAATACAAATCAGCAATTTCTGTTGGGCTGTCCATTAAGTAATAGGTGTTTGGGGCGTAGAATGTATTATTGCCCAAATCTTTGAGTTGAGTAGCTACTTTCCAGTTTCTGTCTTCCCTCACGTTGAACTTTACTTTTATCGGACGTTGGTCTAAACCTCTGGCCCAAGCCAAAGTAGCGGGCATGTTGAGGTGGGCGTGGCTTTCGTCAATGCCAGAATAAGTACCGCCAGCACGGTTGGCATAAAGTGTATATTCAAAATGTACTGTGCCGTTATGACCCGCAACATTCCACTGGTAAGGATTTTCTCTGGTGATAGGCAAAGCCTTTCCATTGCCATCTGTTGCTTTTACGTTGTACACGTTTTTGGCAAACTCATGCACGGCATAACGGCCAGGCGAACTACGGCTCATGCGCACTTCCAATACTTTGTTTTCCAAGTTGCTGAACTTGATTTTAATATTGGCTTCGTGGTGCACTGCATTGTCAAACGAAAGTTCGTATTCGTTGTAGGTTTGGGCTTGTAGGCTGATGGCCAAGAAGCTCAGTAAGGCTATGGTTAGGTTTCTTAGTTTCATGTTTTCGACTAAAAGATGGATGTTGTTGAATATATCTTCTCTTCCAAAGATTGCTGTATTCTTGATACAAAGGAATCAAAATAAAAAGAAAAGCAAAATGTAGAAGGTTACCTAAAACCCAAGCTGCCATTCCTTAGGAGTGACTGATATAAATGATATACTAGGTAGTTCAGTCATAAAAATGAATATATTTATGGCTATACGTCACAAAAGTGACTGATATAAAATATTGTAAGTAATCTATGAAAACTACTCAAATAAAATTCACCATAATACTAGGCTTGGTTCTTTCGTCATTCAGCCTAACAGCACAAGATGGCAATTGGTATGAATACGAATTGGAAAATATAAAAATTGACTTTCCTACAGAAGAAGTCTATCAGCTAGACACAATAGTGAACGGTTTAAGACTAAATCAACTTTACGCTCAAATCAACAATTCGACATTCATTATCCAAAAACTCCTTGCCGAGAGCGGTATATCTGACAAAAACCTCTCCTCTTTACCCCATAATCGAGAAACCTTAATCGAGTATTATGAAGGTGTAATAGACGGGATAAAAAAACAAAACGAAGCTGAAAATGTGCAGAATGAAGAAATCAAAATTGGAGAATTAATTGGATTCAATTCATTAGTCTATAATACAAAAGAAGCTCCAATAGTAGAGTCCAGGTTGCTTTTAGCAGGTGAAGATTTAATTATGCTTTCCATTTATAATCCAGAAGAAAGTTTATCAGAAGTCAATGAAGTATTTCTGAATTCACTAGATCTTCAAAACCTGAATTCCTTAGAGCAGTATTCTGGACAATCTGGTGCATATAGAATTGGTTACCTACTAGGTCAATTATCAATCTATGCCATTTTGGGTATTGGTCTATTTTTCGTGGTCAAACTATTTAGAAGAAAAAAATAGGACTACTTACAACATAACCTATACGCAATGTGGCTAACGGTGGTACCGAAGCTTCTAGACTTCCACCTCGCCAAAGCTGCGCTTTGCTATTAAAAAATGAATAAATTAAACACAATTCACATCTTTGGCTACCACCCGTGCGTGATTGAAAACTATCGCTTTTCAATCACGCACTGCGCATAGCCAGACCGTTTTCGTGCATTGAGATATGAATGAAAAACTTAAGAATATAGTTGAGGAGAGCTACTTGCTATTCGGTAAGTATAGAGCTAATCTGCCACTAGATGTTTGTACCGAATGTTGCATGACTAAAAGTCAAGAAACGGAATTGGTTAGTCTAGATGTAAAGCAAATTCCATTTGAACTTTTATATGAATACAATACGGCTGCAAAAACAGCTCATCCTGACCTTGAGGAGTTTAAACACTTTTTGCCCAGATTTATAGAGCTGACATCCGAACTTAAACTACTGCATCACTCTGCTGAACTAGTGCTTAATCGATTCGACTACTACAAAGAGTCTGATTGGTCAGGTGATGAAAAAGAGCTCCTTCAATTATTTGCGGAAGAACTATTTGAATATGTGTTGTCAGTTTATCCAATACCTGAATCTGAGAGAATCGATGCGGTGTTAATAATGTTGGCAAAAACGAAAGTTGATATTCTGAAAGTGCTTAATCGTTGGGGTTCAGTAAAGTCCCATTCGAGTGTTCTGCACCTGAGCGATTTGTATTATAATGGCTTTAGTGGAGATACTCACACGAAATTGTCTAGCCCCTTCGCAGATGAAGCCTTGTCGAGCAAGGTTAGCAATTGGCTAAAAGAAGCTTATTTTTTGGTTGAGCTTGAGCCGCAAATTGAAGATATCATTATGAATCCGAAGGAGATTGGCGAATGGAAATTGAATGAGCTGAACTGGACTTATGTCAAGTTGAATGAACTCAAGTATAAGATGGAAGCCCTGAATTGATAAAAAAACACAAGAACAACAGGTATACACTATAGTCCCATAACTTCTGCAAACGGCAAAAAAAAGCCTTTTCCGAGCTACTGTGCATACCTTAGATACGTTGTACACCACATAAAAAGCGACCAACTTCTTTTAAAACCTTATTCTTGATACAATCGGATTTGCGTATTAAATCGATTATAGTCTATATCATTACTTATAAACCGCCCTTACCTCCACCTCAATAAACATATTTGGGTTGACCAAGGTAAATACTCCAATGGTCGATCTCGCTACTTTATTAGGGTTTTCTTCCGTTCCGAAGAACTCACCATAAGCTTTAAACCAGCCATCGAAATCGGGTTTGTTGTCGTTTTCCGGGTCGGGGGCAACATACACTTTCATGGCCACTACATCTTCTAAACCCAAGCCTTCTTCGCCCAAATAATCCGCAATTCGCTTAAGGATGCTTACGCTTTGTTCATAGGTGTTTCCAAATCGCTCGCGGTCGCCTTCGGGCTTGGTTTCGTCTTTGGGGTTGGCCACAATACCACTGGCAAAATAGATGCTTTTTCCCGCAGGTACTTTTACTCCTTTTAGTATGGAAGAGCCTTCTCTTTCAAAGCGAGTGACTTCTTCTGTAGCGCGCCCATCATGGCTACTGTTCTTCTCTGTTTGACAAGAAGCTAAAGTGGTTAGACTAAACAGAAGCAAAAGGGATTTGATTTTTAGTGTCATTGACCTAGATTTTAAAATGAAGATACAAAAGTTAACAGCTTGTATAAATTTTGATTGACTAAATTAACCGTCACCTTAATTCATATTATTCGACCTTAGGTAAAAAATCAACCTTCGATTCAGAGTTTCTGTATTATCTTCGAAAAAAATATTTATTCTGCAAGAAAGAGAAGTTCGTAGAAAGGTATAGAATTGGATAGATATTTGTTTTGTCAGGGAGAGCTTGGTGAGAACTAGCTTGAAATAGATTGATCAATGGGAAGGGCAATTGTTGTTTCAGCCCCAAAACAAGAGAGAATTGGAAAGGAATATAATTGAAGAATTGGGTAGTTTGGCTTTGGCTACTCGTTTGAAAAACTTGAGTGAGCGGCTAGCCAAAGATGTAGCAGCTATTTATAAAGAATCCGACTTCGATTTTGAACCCCGTTGGTTTGCTGTGGTTTATGCCCTAAAGAATGGGGAAGAACTGGCGGTGACAGAGCTGGCAGCCAGTTTACAACAAACCCATCCTGCCGTAAATCAAGTTGCAAATATTTTAGTAAAAAAGAAGTTGGTGATAGAATCGAAAGATGATGCCGACCAAAGAAAGCGTCTTTTAAAGCTGAGTGATTCTGGAATGGAATTGGTCGGTAAAATGGAAGGACTTTGGCAGAAAATTAAAAAGGCCAACGACCAGCTTTTAATCGATAGCAAGCAAAACTTCCTAGACGACATAAAGACCATAGAATCTGCACTAGACGAAAAATCTATGTATGACAGGGTGAAGTCTCTATTGTAGAGTTCTTACCATATTAACTCAAAGCGTTTAAAACTCATAAAATCTTCTTTATTCTCGGAGTTTTCAGGATGGTTAATGGAAATGTAAAGACCATCTTTTCCAACAAATGAATTGTAGGGAGCCAGCTTTGCGTTTTTTCCGAAGTATGTTTCTCCAACTGGGTTCAAGTCCTTATCCAATATGATAATTGAGAACGTTTTAGGGAATGATAAAAGCTGTGAGATGTTGTCGTCCTCCTGTATTTCTACGCCTGGGAAACAAAATCGATAATATACCTCTCGGTATTGGTCATATATAACGTGTCCGTAATGAGGTGTTACAATCGGGTACATACCTCTATCCTCTGGCGAACCATCTGTAGGAAATCGATCGATACTCTTCTTAAAATATTTGCTTTCCGCTAGTACAGGCGTGAGTTTTGAGTTTGGCGAATCTGCATAATAAATATTATGATCTCCAAAAAAGGAATAAACAAACTTAGAGCCAGCACTCATACTGAAACGGAAATAAGTCTTTTTGTCTCCCCAATATCCCTTCGGGAAAAAATGTGGAAGGGGAGTAGTCTGGCCTGAATTAAGGTCAATAGAATATGCCAAATGCGTAGAGGCCATTTGGTCGTCTGAGAGTAAGTATGGATTCCCCATAAAACTAGTTTTTACTATGAGATTGCCGTTTATTAATGCCGAGTTCGAGGGGAAAGCACTAGGTCTAAAAGAGGCATTGGTGTAGCCCAAAGGAGGATCATATTTTAATCCTTCCACTGAACTCTTCAAAATATTGGAAGTGTACACTGAATTTTTGTTAGCAGGAAAAATCATGATGCTGTCGAATCGAACGATATGAAAGGCTGAGATTTCTCCTACTCCCTTTGGCCCATCAACGTCATAGGAATGTTGGTAAACTAGTTTATGCTCATTAAGAGAGTAAGCCTGAACTTCATTGGTTTGCTGATTTAGCGAAAGCAACAAACCATCCCCTGAATTATCGTGGTAGGCCAAAAAGCTACTGACATTTGAGGTGCTATTATCTATGGGGAAGTTAATAGTTTTGCTGGGCACTAAACTTGCCTCAGGCTTATCTTTTGGCATGGAGTTTCCACAGCCGAAGATCATTAAACCGATGGCTATAATAGCGGGAGCGTAAAGGCTTTGTTTCGTTTTCATAAGGCGAACCTAATGTAAACTAATTTTGTAGTTTTAAATAAGGTTGTACAAATAATTTTGCCCCAGAATCGTGCAGCCTACTGTTCGTGAACGTTCATTTTTTAGTTCTACCTTATCTGAATGATTTTTTAATGTACTGTTTAACAGTGATTTATATTGATGGTTTGAATTAGGTATGTTTTTTGGTAAGTGGTTACGTATTAATGTAATGAACATGCCAAGAATCGTCATTTCTCTTTTTATAATTTTTTACTCATTTGGTTTACAAGCCCAATCCTTTGACCAAACGAATGTGGTTACTCAACTGGCTCAAATCATGGATCGCAATTATGTATTCCCAGAAAAGGGAAAGGCCATGAGCGACCTAATCCTGTCGAAACTGAAAAACGGAGAATACAAAGCCATTGAGTCTCCTGACGATTTAGCCAAACGGCTTGATGCCGATTTAAAGTCGGTGGCCAATGATAAGCATATTCGGGTAAATTATAACCCTACACGTTTTGAGGCCATTCAGCAAGGTAGCCCGACAGGCGGTAGACCAGCCCAAGGAAATTACGGATTTGAAGAGGTTGATATTCTTGAGGGAAACATTGGTTATTTAGACCTAAGAGGTTTTTCCGATATCCGATTTGCAGAAGAGGTAGCAAAGGCAGCAATGGATAAACTGATTCAGTCCGATGCTATAATCTTCGACCTAAGAAAAAACGGAGGAGGCTCTCCTTCCATGATCAGGTTTATTTCTAGTTACCTTTTTGGTGATCAACCTGTTCATTTAAACACTTTTTATTGGCGTCCAAGCGACAGGTATTCAGAAACCTGGACAGCCCCAGAATTAGTATCAGTTTATAAACCGAATGTACCTGTTTATGTGCTTACCAGTAGTTATACTTTTTCGGCTGCAGAAGAGTTTACGTACAACTTGAAAAATTTAAAACGCGCTACTATTATTGGTGAAACCACGGGCGGTGGGGCACATCCAGGTGGGCCAATGCTGCTAACAGATGGTTTTATTGTCAATGTACCTCAAGGCAGGGCCATTAACCCAATTACCAAAACGAACTGGGAAGGAGTGGGGGTAAAACCCAATATTGAAATTAAGGCTGATGCCGCTTTGGATAAGGCATTGGAACTTATTAAAGCAAAGAATTAGGAAGTCAAGTTTTTAAGTATGATCAAGAACTACATCAAAATTGCATTCAGAAGCCTGTTAAAAAGTAAGGCTACTTCTGTTATTAATGTACTAGGCCTTTCAATTGGCATGGCCTGTTGCATTGTTATTTTCTTATTCGTTCAAAATGAAATGTCATATGATAAGTTTCATTCTAAATCAGACAAAATATTTAGGGTGCTTACTATCGACAAGGCCCTAGGGGTAAGTAATAGCTTGGTAGGCATTACGCTTCCTGTTTTAGGTGCTTCTATGGAAGATAATTTTCCAGAAGTAGTGAATCGAGTACGAATGCTGCCACAAGGAAGGCAACTGATTACTTATGAGCAGCAAGGCTTCTATACCGATCACTTTGCTTATGCCGAACCCTCAATTTTTGAAATGTTTGATTTTAAACTGGTAGAGGGAGATGTAGAGAATGCTTTGAAAAATCCCAATACTGTGGTGGTAACACAGAGCATGGCTCAGAAGACTTTCGGTACCGATAATCCCATTGGAAAGCGAATTGATATTGGAGGTCAACCGGGTTTGGAAGTAGTGGCAGTAATGAAAGATGTAACCGAAAACAGCCACCTTAATTTTGATGTCATAGTTTCTATGCAGCAGGCAGATACTACATCGGGCTTTGCGCAATTCCTCAATTCTTGGCAGAGCATCAGCATGGTTACTTATGTGGAATTGGCCAGCCCAGCCAATGAAGAAACAGTGGAAGACAAAATGGAAACCTTAATTCGAGCGAATAATGTCGGTGAAAACTTCAGTGTTACACTACAGCCACTAAAAGATGTCCATTTAAAATCCAGTGGAATTCTTTTTGAGAACTATAACCTGAATAAAACGGATGAAGGTTATGTATTTACCTTGGCGGCTGTTGGCCTTTTTGTAATGTTGATCGCGTCTTTCAACTTCATGAATTTGTCCACGGCAAGATCCGCTAATAGGGCAATGGAAGTTGGAATTCGGAAGGTGTTTGGTGCGATAAAAAAACAGCTCATCAATCAGTTTATGGTGGAATCCGTTTTCCTTTGCCTTTTCTCGCTGTTTGTAGCGATAGGTTTAGTCGCAGCATTGGGTTCAGCGGTGAGCCTTCCATTTAACGATAACTTGGCGATACATTTTATTTCTAACCCAGTCTGGATAGTTGGTGCTCTAATCTTTACTGTGGTACTAGGGCTTTTTTCTGGAAGCTACCCAGCTTTTATGTTGTCTAGTTTCAGCCCTATCAGTATTCTTCGCGGTTCATTTAAAACCAGCGGAAAGGGTGTTTTATTAAGGAAGTCATTGGTGGTTTTTCAGTTTATGGTGTCCATAGTAATGATTATTGGGACCGCCATTGTTTATGACCAACTACAGCTATTACGCAATGCCGACAAAGGTTTTGATACGGAGCAAATTCTCACTTTAGATGTAAGTCATCCAAGCTTACAACCTTCAATTCAAGTGCTTAAAAACAAACTAGAGCAAAACCCTTCCATATTGGCCACAGCAGGAACAGCCTCTATGCCAGGGAGAACCTTCGGCCGAAGAGGTGTGCGGCCTGAGGGTGCTGGCCCAGATGACACTTGGATTGTGAGTGTGCTTAATTTTGATGAGCATTTTGTGGGCTTAATGGGAATGGAAATTGCCCAAGGAAGGCTTTTCAATCGAGAAATAGCTACTGATCAACAGCAGGCTGTAATCATTAATGAGTCCATGGCAAAACAGCTAGCTTGGAATGAGCCAATAGGCAAGAAGCTAACTTTTGGCCAAAACGAATCGACCATTATTGGAGTAGTGAAGGATTTTCATTTCGCGTCACTTCGCTATCAAATTGAACCGCTGGCCATGTTCTACAATCCCAACGGAGGAGGAAGCTTGGCGATTAAATTAAATACTGAAGATGTAAGCAAAACAATGGCTTTTGTACAAGATACTTGGGACGAAGTGTTTCCGAATAGTCCTCTAGAGTATCGATTTTTTGATGAGGAATTTGGGCAGCAATATCAGTCCGATGAAAAGTTCGGCACCTTAGTTTTTAGCTTTACTTGGCTAGCTATTTTCATTGCTTGCTTGGGTTTATTTGGCCTTTCGGCCTTTACTGCACAGCAAAAAACAAAGGAGATAGGAGTGAGAAAAGTGTTAGGAGCATCCGTTGTGGGTATCGTTGTATTGCTTTCTAACCAATTCACTAGGCTCATCATTATTGCTGTACTTTTGGCTAGCCCTTTGGCTTATTATATGATGGAATACTGGTTGAGCGATTTCGCCTATCGTGTAGATATTAACTGGCTATGGTTCTTGGCCTCAGCAGTTGTAGCTTTGCTTATCGCCTTGGCTACTGTAACCTATCAATCGGTTAAAGCTGCTATGGTTAATCCAGCTAGGTCGTTGAGGTGTGAATAGAATTTAGCAAACTTTAACATAATGGAGAGTAAGGGTCGCAACCTAAATGCTTAGAATTGGTTTAATTGTTGTTACCCAAAGAATGTGACCATCGGTAAAGACGAAAAGCGCTTATTTTCGTTAGATTTATGTTCTTACCTCTATTTGGGTTTTTTGAGTTTGAAAAGCTTACTACGTATTATGAAATTGTTTAAAAAGTTAATTATCATACCTGCCCTCATATTATTGGGCAGTACCAATATTTATGCTTCAGGAGTGACAGATACCACTCAGTATTTACAACCTAAAGCAGAACATATCAAGGAGGCCATTATGGTCACTCAAATTCTTGATTATTTTCATTACAGAGATGTCGATTTAAATGATTCATTGTCGTCTGTCATTATGGACAACCTCATTGAGTCGTTAGATGCTAGTAAAAACTACTTTTTGGCCTCAGATATTAAATCGTTTCAGAAGTATCGCTTTGCTTTCGATGAAGACTTAAAGCGTGGAAATTTGGTTCCAGCTTTTTACATCTTCAACATCTATAAAAAAAGAGTAGAAGAACGCCTTAAATATGCTTTGGCAGAGTCGGCCAAGAAATTCGATTTTACAAAAAACGAAACTTTCGTTTTTGATAGAGAGAAAGCCCCTTATTCTCAGTCTGTAAAGGAACAAGATGAACTTTGGAGAAAGATTATAAAGCATCAGGCTTTGAGTCTGAAGTTGAGTGGTTCTGACGATAAGAAAATTTCAGAAACCCTTATAACACGGTATGAGCGTTTTAAAAGCAATGTAGATAAATACAATAGCACAGATGTGTTTGAGATTCTGATGAACTCTGTAACCGAGGCCTTCGACCCGCATACTAATTATTTTGGGCCAAGAAGTGCCGAAGACTTTCAGCGTGAAAGCTCTAAGGCCATGGAAGGAATTGGCGCTACTTTACAGCAAGATGATGACTTTACTAAAATCGTAGAGCTGAGGCCTGGTGGACCTGCCTTTTTAAGCGGGCAGATTGATATAGATGATAGAGTAGTAGGTATTGCACAAGGAGCCGAAGGCGAAATGATTGACGTTGTAGGTTGGAGGTCAGATGAAGTGGCCGGGCAAATTCGAGGCCCCAAGGGAACTTTGGTTCGGATTGAATTTTTACCTGCTGGCAGACCTGTGGGTAGCCAAACTAAAATAGTAAATATCGTTCGTGATAAAATTAAATACGATGAAGCTAAAGCCAAAAGCCAAGTGGTGCAGTATGAAGAAGGTGGTAAGACTTACAACTTAGGTATAATCACCATTCCCGACTTTTACTTAGATTCTGAAGGACTTGAAGAAGGAGAAAAAGATTATAGCAGCGCTACCAGCGATGTCAAAAAACTAATTACGCAACTGCAAGAGGATGGTGTAGATGGTGTGATGCTTGACCTGAGAAATAACGGTGGAGGCTCTTTACTGGAAGCCATAAGTTTGTCAGGGCTGTTCTTACCTGGTGGGCCAGTAGTTCAAATCAAATACGCTAATGGACAAATTGCGAAAGAAGACGATAAAGAGAAAATGTTCTATACAGGCCCCTTGAGTGTTATGACCAATCGTTTCTCGGCTTCTGCCTCTGAGATTTTTGCAGGCGCATTGCAAGACTACAAAAGAGCAGTAATTGTTGGTGAGCAGACTTACGGAAAAGGTACGGTTCAAAATGTAAGAGGGTTGAATGACTTCTTGAGAGAACCAACAACCGATGAGCTAGGCTTGATTAAATATACTATAGCAAAGTTCTATAGAGTAACTGGAAGTAGTACACAGCATTTGGGTGTTTCACCAGATATCAGCTTGCCTTCTGCTTTTAGTGCCGAAGAGTTTGGTGAAAGCTCAAAGCCAAGTGCCCTGCCATGGGATAAAATTCCAGCAGCAAAGTTTACTCCTCTTGATTATGTAGATAATGAATTGATTGCTCAATTGAAGAAGTCGCATGAGAAAAGGTTAAAAATAGATCAGAGCTTGATCGACTATCAGTACGACATTAATGAGCTGAACAAGGCAAGGGCTCAAACTTCTATTTCTTTAAACTACGACATACGTAAGAAAGAAGCTGAGGATCAAAAAAATAAGAGAGATGCTAGAGTAAAAATTGGTGACTCCTTAAAAGAGCTAGGTTCAAGCAAAGGAGTGAATCACTCTTTAGACGAACTGAAGGATCCTTTCTTAAAAGAGAGTATCATACTTTTAGCAGAGCAGATTGCAGCAAAGAAGAGTAAAGGATAACCAATAACTAATCTATAGAAAATAAAATGGCTGGACTTCAGAAGAAGTCCAGCCATTTTATTTTTAACCTGATCGGGAATCCTGATTAGGGGTTCCCTATCCAGCAGATATAGTTTTATTTAGCGTAGTTAACCGCTCTCATTTCGCGAATAACAGTCACCTTAATTTGCCCTGGGTACTGCATGTCTTTTTCAATTTTCTGCGAAATATCAAATGAAAGCTGACCCGCAGTAGTATCAGAAACCGAATCGGCATCTACTAAAACTCTCAACTCTCTACCTGCTTGAATTGCGTAACATTTGTTTACCCCATCAAAGTCTAGAGCGAGCGCCTCAAGGTCTTTTAATCGTTTGATGTACGATTCCATCACTTCTCTTCTAGCGCCCGGACGAGCTCCTGAAATGGCATCACAAGCTTGAATAAGTGGGGAGATCATTGAAGTCATTTCGATTTCATCGTGGTGAGCTCCAATTGCATTACAGATTTCTGGATGCTCCTTGTATTTTTGAGCCAATTCCATTCCTAATAATGCGTGAGGAATTTCTGGTTCTTCTGGCCATACTTTCCCAATATCATGAAGTAATCCTGCTCTTTTCGCGCGTTTGGCATTTAAACCAAGCTCAGAAGCCATGGTGGCGCAAAGCCTTGCCACTTCTCTGGAATGTTGAAGTAGGTTTTGACCATAAGAAGATCGGAACCTCATTCTACCAACTAATTTGATGAGCTCAGGGTGGAGGCCATGAATACCTAAGTCAATCACGGTTCTTTCACCAATCTCTACAATTTCTTCCTCAATGTTTTGTGTGGTTTTGGTAACGATTTCCTCAATCCTTGCTGGGTGAATTCTTCCATCGGTGACTAGCCTATGCAATGAAAGTCGAGCTACTTCTCTTCTTACTGGATCGAAGCCAGAAATGATGATGGCTTCAGGCGTATCGTCAACAATGATTTCTACACCAGTTGCCGCCTCTAGTGCGCGAATGTTTCTTCCTTCTCTACCAATGATTTTACCTTTTACATCATCGCTTTCAATATGGAAAATGGATACGCAGTTTTCTACGGCATGCTCTGTTGCAGTTCTTTGAATAGATTCGATAACGATCTTTTTGGCTTCTTTTGCCCCAGTGAGTTTGGCTTCGTCAATAATATCTTTGATGAGCACAGATGCATTCGATTCCGCTTCAACCTTTAAGGTTTCCATTAGTTGCTCTCGAGCTTCATCTGCAGAAAGCTGTGCTACTTTTTCCAGCGCCTTTACTTTCTCATCTACCTTGCGCTCTAGGTCTTCTTTTCTCTTTCTAACGATCTCTAACTGAGCTTCTACATTTTCCTTAATGCTATCAACTTCAGCTTCTTTTCGCTTAGTTTTTTCTAATTGAGTATTGAGGGCAGCTTCTTTTTGTTTTAGCTTGTTCTCATTACTAATGATTTGATTTTTCTTACGATTAACCTCTTCTTCAAATTCTGATTTAAGTTTGAGGTACTTTTCTTTGGCCTCAAGAATTTTATCTTTTTTGAGGGTTTCGGCTGTAAGCTCAGCCTCTTTCATTATTAATTTGGCCTTTTCGGCTAGTTCTTGAGCAGCCTTCTGGTTTACCTTTTGTAACAGAAGTCTTCCTATGAACACCCCAACTACCAACGCTGCGATGGCAGTAATGAGGATT